>Ga0209208_10001315_pt1 | contig 34712 bp, 22 predicted proteins | sample S1TSphfallax_3_FD_187694 | JGI IMG/M metagenome (GOLD analysis project Ga0209208, IMG submission 187694) | Host-associated microbial communities from peat moss isolated from Minnesota, USA - S1T2_Fd - Sphagnum fallax MG (SPAdes) (version 2) | ecosystem: Host-associated > Plants > Peat moss >...
GCGGTTTCCAAGACCGAACCCTGAAAACTTTTAGGACGTGATTTTCAGGATGTGGGATCTCAATTTTGGGACCTGGATTTCACACAGGGGCCTTCACAGTGGCCTTCGGCCATGGGCACCCACTAGTAACAAGGAAAGGAGGTTAGAGAGGTGATGCAGTTGTTTGGCGAACTGCCCCCTGCCCGACTACCTGCTACAAGATTTACCCCATACACAGCTTTTGGCAATAAAAGTGGAGATTTTGCTCCATTTTCCGAACTGGGTTGCGCTGCCCCATCGTTCGTGTTGCACAATTGCGAAATTCTAACAGATTGTCATCATCACCTCGCTGACGGTTGCCAGAATACCCAAATATCTTGAGAGAGAGAGAGAGAGAGAGAGATCTGGATTCTGTATCAGGCTGAACAGCCCCAAGAACAGCACCGGGATTGCAAACAATATGATCTGTCATGGATCTTTCAAATCTTCGTTGAGATGTAGTTAACCCCTGATCTGATGGATTGTCGAAGGTGGACATGATGAGTTGAGATTTGAAACATCCTTGAATTTCATGTGGGTGTGATCGATCTCTCAGCAGGATACGAGTATGTGTTATGATTTCAATGCAAATTCCGTTATTGTTTTTGTTCGTGATGAGTATAGGTCTCCACATGTGTTCTTTCTGCAGGCTCCCTTGAGGAGAAGCCTACAATTTTGAACTTCTTGGCTTGTGGGATCTTAGGTCGCAGAGCTCTTGCAGGATGAAAAGTTCATGTCAGCTACAATTTTGAGCTTCTTTGTCGTGGCTCTCAGTTTGCAGGGTTCTTGTAGGATGACAATTCGTGGCAAGCCCTGAGTATAAGCTGGCTTGGATGTTCCACGATTCTTGAGATTAAGTGCATGCATATCTTGGATTATGTTGAGTTGAATTGATACCAACAGTATTACTTTCAAGCTTTTAGAGCCAGAATAGAGTTCGCCAGCTGCACTGGGAAGAAGAAGAAATTTTCACAGAATGTTGGAAAGGGTATTGTATCAAGTCTTGGCAGGCTACTTCTCACACTATGTCAAGGACATGCAACGTGAACAATTCCGTGTTGGAGTCTGGAAAGGTACTACTTGTTCATTTAGTAACTTCTGCAATCTATTACGCTACATTCATCATCGTGTGGAACATCAATTGCACAATGCAAATGAGATTGGCAATGGAGTCCATAGAATGAATTGCACAAAATTCTGAATTTCCATGCTTCGCTTGCATTTGATGGCAAATGTCACATACTGGGAGCCACAATAGTTGTTAGCAGGAAACAGAATTCATCAGCACCCCTTTCTAAACTTTGTCAGTGATACTCATGGAGCATCTGGTGATGGATCTGCTGATCAGTGGTAGGCACTCTTTCCCCATCAGATGTCAGGCAATCCACTTGAAACTATACAGAGCACATGAGATGCTTGTAGGTATTCATTCATAGTACTAAAATCTTATCTTATCACCTGTGAAATGGGCTACAGGTTTCACAGGTTAGAAATTAGGTTACCAGGAAAGTATCACATACCAGAGAGAGAGAGAGATCACCACAATGTTAAGAAGATCATGTTGCAGGAGAAGTGTTATTGGAGAATGTGGAGCTGCGATTGGAGGCCTTTGATTACTTGCAATTGCCCTTTGTCATCAAACAAGGCATATGTCCTAACTTTCCTCAGAGACTATCAAACCTTCAGATGTACATGGTTCACCTGTTTGAAAAGTAGAATTGTGGAAGTATTGCATATACTGTATACTCAAATTTCTGCATGAATGTTGAGGTCTACGTGCATTGTTGTTGAAAGCTTTGTAAGAGTTGTAGCACAGGTCATTGTGTCAACTGGGCTATGGCTGGTTCCAGGAGCAATTGGCAAGTTAAGGATTTCAATCCCTTGGAAGAAATTGGGTTGGGAACCCATTTTGATATTCCTTGAAGATGTTACTGTCTCTGTTGCTGCTTGTGAAGACATAGAAAACACAAATGTTTGATTTATATCTCTCTTTATTTCTGTGTTTGCATTTGAGCATTTTCTTCCACACTTTTTGCAACACACAGCATTTAAACAGTGAGATTGATCTTGCACTTCAACTTTGAAGGCATAGATTGACAGAAGATGGAGACTTTTCTAGTTGCATTTTTCAACAATAAAGGTAGATCATTTGCTAACAAAACTCACTATGTGCTGTTGTTATTCCGCTAGTGGATTTGGTGAAATCTGTCCAAATTTGCAAGCATACATGTTCATGTCTCAGAAGGGTAACAATAAGAATTGTTGGGTGTAGCAGTGGGATGTGCAAGCATCAGAAAGAAGAGAATTGGCAACCAAGAAGGCAGCGCTAGCAACAGCAGAAATTGTAAATCTATCAAAATGCATACCTGGTAATTGTCAATCCTAGTACCCTTTCTTTCTAATGAATTTTGCTGGTATGGGAGTTGCTCTTTATTTTAAGTTTTATGTTTGAGCAGAAGTAATGTGTTTCACAGCTCCAACAGGTTTCTACTTGCAACTACCTATTGGCATAGTCCACGAAAGTAAATGTTAATTTTAGGCCTCTGATATTGTGCCTGCAACTTATACCCATTTTGAGGATTTTTGGATGCAGCCACAAAACAAGGTGCAAGAAGGTTTTGGTAGACTACCTTTGATGACCATACCTAACTTTCTCCTTTGGTGAATGCAGTATACAACTGGCATTTAATTAGCTTGTCATGTTTGTAATATGTAATCTGCCATCTCTCTTAAACCAATATGGTAAGTTGCATAGCCTCTAATGTAGAAACAAACAGTCTTTTCAAGTGTTACACTTCCATTTCTTGGGGTATTCACTGTGGGGACTAGAGTTGATTTGCCAATCAGCCAAAGGTAACCCTCACTATGCTTGTTGGAAATTGTGAGTTGAAGATTGTTGCATTGCTCAAGCTCAATCCTTTGTGTGTGATTGCAGAGAACAAGCTGAAACATTCTTTTTTATCCAATTGTTTTGGTAAGGTGCGCCACAATTACTTGTAATTCAAGCTGCTTCTTCAGAAGTCCAACACCACAAGAAATGTTTCATGAATTCATATGAAGATACTAGTTTCAAAAGCATTCACTGACATATATCTGGCTCTGAAAAATGGATGCTAGGCTAAACATAATGCAGTCTAAATTGGACTGTATGGAAATAAATCCACCTTTTCCAATACAAGAAGTCAATGTTGATTCTTGAATGACTAAAACAAGAGGATATGGTGTTTTTTATTGTATAGATTATCAACAAGATTCAAGTGGTTGTCAACAATGTGCATGTCCAATACTTTCACAAGATAAAAAACAACAAGGAGGTATTACTTCTGGACATGAGCACCAAGTTCAAAGCACCATTCTGAGACACTAAAGAAGCAATTCTAAGAAATTCTTGTGGCATGGTTGGATGCATGCAGGTCATATTTTTGATAGGTGTCAGTATATCAAAACTTAGCATCAGCACCAGTGATGAATCATTGTTATTTTTTACCCTCACACCTGTCTTTGACATCTTTGTCATGATCTTCAAGTTTCTAAAGACAAGCTTCTGAGTCAGGGAAATCAATCATGCAGTAAACTTAACCTCTAGTCAGAATTTTTTCATTGAAATGATGGTGAAGAGAGGTTATACATTGGACCAAAATGAATTCCATGTTACTTGTGGACCATCACTGTTGCCACGAAAAGCATTTCAGTTTCTACAGCTAGGTTTGTGTATTCTAGAATTCAGGACCCAGCTTGGGCATTGATTGGAAGGAGTGAAGGTTGGTGGTGGCAGGGGTTCCACAAGCAACAAATTAAAGGGCAGTCGAGAGCACAAAACAGTGGAAATATTTCATCTTGCACTGTATTGCAATCCCCTTACTGATGCAGTTGGCAGCACCTCGATGGAGCTGGGCAAGAACCAACTCTTCAGCAGTTTGAGACAGGAAACTGCAGACGACACCAATGACCAAATCATTTATTTCTTACGACCCATGAATGTCTTCTTGAAGCTAATGGTGCACACCATTTCTCTTTTTCGTAGCCCTTTTCCATAAAATTCACAATTTGTGCTACATGCATGCAACTGTGACTTTCAAAGATTTGCATTTGATGAGGACAATTTTTTTTCCTGCTTCACAATGATCAAAACTTCTTGTGGATCTCATGTGAGATACTTGACTTGGAGTCTCTGTGGCTGAAGCTGAATAAGAATCTGTCTTCTGAAGAGCAAAATCATCAGTATGCAGCTGTGATCGATGTAGACAATTTGGTCAGCAAGGACTTTTCCCATTCCTCTTGTTAATCCTCTTTAGTATTTCTTGCTGTGCATTTTCTTTGTAGAAAGTGTTAGATGCAATGTAAGCTACTTGATCACATTGCCTGGAAGCTGAAATTTGTTGCACACAAGTTTCTACATGTATAAGCTTTTTGAGTTTGCAGAAAGAGCTTGTTCCTTTTTTACCTTATTTGAGGACTGACCATTCAAGGGTCTACATCATGGTCTTGCAAGACTCTTTTGATAATGTGCAGATTTTGGTAATGAAGAGAAAATGATGCTGGCATGTGCATGATAGTGATTAACACAATTTTTGCATATGATTGACAGTCAATTGTGCTGGATGACAATCAACTACAGGCGGTTTTGTCGGTTTCTGATGCCATCTCTTTGTCACGGGCACAAAAACGGTGATTTCATATGAACATACCTGATGCGTTGAGTTCTTCAGAGCTGCAAAGTTTCTCATTTTACAGAGTTTCTAGTTCAGTCGTGAATGTGAAACTTGTCTCTTGACCACAGTACAGAACTAATGACCAGTTCAAGAAATTGTTGCCTTTTTTAGGTACAAGGAAAGGCAGCCACAAGCAAGTCAGAAGGGTAAACCAGGAAGCAGTGGGTGGCAGAAGAAATTATGGATGTTTGCAATCAAGGCAGTATTGTCTGATGTTCATAAGAGATTATCGCACCTTTCAGCAAACTACATTGTCTGGCGCAGGTACATTTGCACTAATTTTTTCTTTCATTAGTGACTTTTGAGGCAAGTAACTAACTCAGTGTTCCATTCCAGAACTAATTGGAAGCAACATTTCCAAACAGTCTGGTGTTGAAGTTGTTGTGCAATTGAGAAAACACAGAGTGATGCAAAGTCAAGATTGAGAATTGCTTTTCTGCAGGGAGTACCGTAAGAGATACATGGCTTTATACCTAACCAAGTTGGAAAATCTGCAGCATGGACAGGTTAATATTGATCATAACATGATTCTGAACTTTGAATCTGAAATCACAAATGTGTGTGACTAGTGAAGTGTTGTCTGAATTGATAAGATGTCTAATTGTATTGGAAGTGAAGTACTTCCAAGCAAGAAACTAGAAGAGTTGTCTTGTTATGCTCTGGTCTGAGATCCACTTGAAAGACTCATGGATGCTAAGTTTTGTCTCTGGCACTTATACATGTCTTTGATGCTTGCATAGCCCTTGGGAAATGACGAGGCAGCAGAATTAGAAGAACTTGAGAGACAATTTGAGATGGATGAGATTCTTTTCTTTAGATCTCTTGCTGAGAAGCAAATGCCACTTGAGGTGGGCTTTCTGAACAAAAGCTCAAGTCCCATTACAGAATAATGTCAACAAATTGTCTCTTTTGTGGTCCTTGTGGTACCTTTGTTTTCAGTTTGCATGTGTGGAAGTGGAGCAGAAAAGTTCAAGGACTTTCTAGGGTGATTGATAAACAATTGATTGAAGTCTTGGTGTGAGGAGCTCAAGATCATTTCTGGTATTGCAGTGAGGTTGTTCAACAATTGTTTTTCTCTTGTTGGTTAGCCATCTTTTAGTTGTGTACATTATCAAGTTAAGCAACAAGGATATGGACCAGGATCTATTTGGAGATGTAGCTGGTGAGAATGAAACCAATGATGGAATTGAGATACTAAATGAGGAAGCTGCAGAGCTACCACAGCAGGAGAAAGCAGTCCTGCAGCAGCAGCAGGGTTGGCTTAACTGGCTTTCTCTTGGCATGTTAGGCACAGCCAACACATGTAATTCTAGTGATATCTTCACGCAAGAAATTGTTAAGGTAAACAGTCTCTCCATGATCTCTTTTTGCTGAACTGAAATACACATAATGCAATGATTACTGAGCACACAAAATCTTTGTAGTTACTACAAAAATCAGCATAGTAAGGAGATCTCTTCTTAAAACATTGCATGTTGATGCTGGTCTCTGGATCTCTGTCCATGCAATGATGGCTTTCTAATGATGTTTATTTATTCTCGTCAACTGATCCTCTGATGAAACAAAACAATTGCAGGACTTACATGAAGCAACCAAGTTGCAGTGGACCACACCACTTAATAAGACCAATCTGCAAATATCCAAGGGATTGATCTGTCATGTTGCCATCACTCTACATGTTAGAGAATTTGCAGCAAGTCTACACAGCTTGTAAGTGTTTCAATCATCTTGTAAGTCATCCCTTCTGTGCAAAGGATTACAGACAAGTAGAATCACTGTGAATTTCCATGATTGAATGATGATTGATTGTGACAGATTTTTCATCTCCTTCTCACAAGATCAAGCATCAAAAGAGTAAATTTATTACGGGAACTGTTTTGTTTCTCTACATGGTAACAGGAAATTGAGGAGTGACATTGTGAACATGTCAATCCAAAACATAGGGATTAGTGTCCAGATGTGGAGTGAAAAGTCTGCTACTGTGTTCATGATGGTGCGCAATATAGAAGTTGTGGATCTTTCCAGTGGTGAAATCAGTGCTCAACAAATCATTGCACCAAGGGTAGCACTCCACTCTTCTCCATTGCAAATTGCAGGGTTCATTTGCACTTTGAATCTTGAGAATGGGAACTATCTCTATTGAAAGTTAGAATGCTGTTATTATTGCATCTTTCAGCTTCTTGTTGGTCTATTGAGGCCAGAGGTGATAGAATGTAACTGTGAATTGCATGTGAAAGGCTGAAGTTTCATCTTTGCCATCATCTCGACAACAACCAGTGTTCATGCGAAGCTTTACAGAGGCAACACCAGCAGGAGATGCACTTGAGAGGAATGCAAAGATGGTAACGGATGAAGGAGCACAAAACACAGAGCTGATGACACCTTTTTTGCATCTGGAAATTGATCTGGAACAGAAAAGGGAGAATTTTTACATATGTGCAGTTGCTGTAATGGACTCCTCCCTTATGCAGCCTTTTTCTAAGTCAATTCTTTACAAGGTTGTAGGGCCTGCTGTTGGAGCTCCTATGAGAGTTCAGAGTTAAGGTCTTGTTGTAGAAAGCATGAATTTTAATGTACTTGATGAGAGGTTCCTGAGCTGATGTTTGCACATTGTGAGCAATGATACAGGTGGATATACAATCAGTTGAGTTCACCTACAAGGCTACATTCTTGGAGCACATAGCAACATTTTTCTCTTTCACAGTTTCTCAACAAGGACACGGTGAGCAGGTATTTTGTTTGAACTTTAAACTGCAACTCAAACAATGCCTAGTATTGCAACATAGATTTCAAGATCCAATTCGCCAGCATTGTGTATCAAAGACTACAGGCACCTTTGTCTCCCTCTCTCTTCTTGCTATGCTTAGAATGACTTTCCCATTTTGCAGGTGGATTCATCTTCAACAGCAGCAGAACAAACAGTGATCCAATTCAAGTGAGTATTACATCTCTTTGAAGAAGCTTCTCATGGAGATTACAGATGAAAAATCTTTGTTAAGACATCGCCTGCACTGGGAGATTGAAGTTTCTTCCTTGGTAATCTCAAATCAATTTGCTATTTGAATGTGTCCTTGAAATTATCAATGGAAACTAGAGAGACTAACAATGCTGAAAAATGTAACAAATTGGTATGGAGATGGCAAACAGGAGACCTATGCACCTTACGATCAAAATGAGGAAACCATACTTTTTGTTTTCTGCTAACACCATGGCATCAAACAGCAACATTTTATTAGTGAGTCTTCTTTCTTCTTTCATCTCTATCTGATTGCTTGTATCTTATGAGTAAAATCTGATCAAAATGCAGAATTTGCTCAATTGAGGACAAAAGCAGCATGATCTGGTGATCTATTCTCTCTAATTCTTGACAAGATCACCACAGGATGTGAGTCTTTTGCAATTTGTTTTGATTTTAGCATGCCTTTTCACACTCCATATAAATAGTTAGGGAAAGGAGTGAGTAGTTAGGCTTGGAAGAGGTAGGTTCAAATGGCACAAACATACATCATATTTTGATTATATAGATTGTTGTTGAAAATAAAGGTTACTTGTAAGTGAAATTATTTATTTTCCCAATTTGATCAATGGCAACAGTTTGAAGCTGCTGATTTGTGATCAAATTCGAGATGAAATAAAACTGTTGCTCCCTTGTTTTGATCATTGTGTGCATATTTGAAATTGAATTATCACATGAGCTTCAATGCTCAGTCTTGTGTAGCAAATGCAAAGTCGCTGAAGGTATGTACAATGTGTGATTGTGTGCATTTCTGAGGGCACTGGTAGATTCTTGCAGTAGAGTCAATCCACTTTGCTTCACCTGCATTATGGCATTATTCAAAGAGTAGATCAGCAAAATGGATTTCAAGAGCCACTGCAGTTCAAAGACATGATGCAAACTACTTTGTCAGCCAAGATCGTGTAAGCTTTTCCATGCCTTGCTGCTTTCAGATCTTTACCATCTACAGTTGTTGTAGTCTTTGAATCTCAGAATAGAGGTGATCACTAAATTATTTCTCTTGATATGGCAATTCAAAAACAAGAATTGATAACCTCTTCATGTCATGGACAAAGTCACATTCAGAGCTTGACAGTTTCTGTCAAGGATTCCTGTAATCTGGTAAGGTGTGCTTTCAAACTTGTGGATTTTGGCACAGGGACACAAGAGGGAAATCAAGGATCGAGTTTTTGAGCCAAGAGCAGCACACTATGACCATTTTGAGCTACAAGTAACAGGTGCACAGGTAAGATTTTCCCATATCCAAAACATCACATGTCTCTGCAAAGATATTGTCATGTTTTGGTGTTCATTGGCTATCAAACATCATTAGTATCTCAATTGAGGAACTTCTGAACATGATAGAAAGACAGAGCTTCTGAACACTAGCAGACGTGCAAACTCCATGTTTCTTCTACACAGATTGCTGAAAAGGAAGTATACTGTTGCAACAATGTCATTGAAACCTCGCAATTTTGGGAGATCATCAGTTTATTAAGGTGTTGTTTTAGTGCGAGACTTTGGATGCAAGAAAGCATGATCAAGATCAGATGCAATACCTCGTTTTTCTTTCATGCAGAGTTGAACTTCTAATGGTAATCATTGTAAGTTATTGTTTTGTTTCTGTGAATGCCAGGTTCTTGTCTTAGGCTTAAACAGCACTGAAGTTGATCAAGAGTCACGTCTTGTGAAGCGTTTCCATATGTTCATCTCCATTGATGTTTGTGTCAAGAATGATCCAACATTGCCTCCCTTAAAGGTGACAGTTCAGAACTTCCAACCCTTGTTGAATGGACTTCAGAATATGAATTGTTTGGTAATGCACAGAGAGAGAGAGAGAGAGAGAGAGAGGGGGGGTCCCCTGGTTTCTGCTAGCTCTAATGAAATTGTCTTCACCTGAATGCTACATTTCTGTGAAGATTTGCTGACATGCATCTTCACAACAATCATAGTAATTGTTCTGATTGACTAAGCATATGTTGACACAGATTTTGGTGTGCTTGCCCATACTTCGACTCCACCTTTCTTCTGCAAAGTGCCAAGTTGCTATAGATTGGATTTTGAAGATTGCTTGGAGCTGTGATGAGTTGAGCAAGGTTACAGCGGAAGCTGCAGCACAGTGGCACTCTCCTGTATGAGTCGGGCACCAAATCCTTAAGAATGCAAAAAAAGAAATCGATCCTCTTCATTTATCTTCTGATTGCAAAGCTATATGAACCATCTTGTTGATGACATGATCACCTTGTAGCAGGTCTTGGAGGTGACAAAAAGGTTGATGCCCTGGGAATCTAGTCTGAGCATGAAACTTATGTTACTGGAGTTGTGTCTTGAAAACAAGCAGCAAATAGGTGTGTCACAAGTGGTTACAAAGCACACCCTGGTTGCTCAACTACATGAAACTAATGTCAAGTAGGTTCTTTCAACCACCTTTTTTGTACCGGTTGAATCTTTCTGTTCACAAATTTGCACTCAATCAAGCTAGCATCCAGAGCAGAATTGGATTCAAGGGGTACACCTGGGAACAAGATGCCCACATTTGAACTCTGCAGGTGATGCATTGCAGGTACACACAGGAAGGATTGCAAGAGAAGTTGCAGGTACAGATAAAGGGAGCCCAGATTGAAGATGCAAGTGAGCTGCCAAGCAGTCCATTGCACTACTTGCTTTGTTGCACTGCCAAGGATCGCCAATGCAAGACAACAGCTGCTGATTTCAAGTGCTCCAACTTCAAGAGCATGCTAGGCAGCTCAGAGAAACATTCAGCCTCTTTGTCTTTACTACTGAGCCCGTTGAAAGGCACATCACAAACAGAATTGCAAGTGACTTTGTGCGGTCTAGCATTACATCTGATGCCCAGTTATATTAGAGAGTTGCAAGAGTTTTTCCTTGAGGTATTAGCCCCTGCTAGCTCATCTTCTGGCAAGGAGACAGAGAGCTCTTCTTCACAAAGTTTGAGTTCAGTGGGCAATGAGTTCAACAGCCTTTTGGCTGCACACAGTCAGCACAGCCAAGGTGGATTGCATGGTCAGAACAACATTGTACCTTGCTTGGTCTCATCAGGATTTCAGATGAATTCCACAGAGCAGAATTCAAAGAGGCTTCACACAACTTCACCAGGCTCAGTTTCCAATCTGGGAAAAGCATGGGGACCACAAAAAACCAATGCCACAACTGCTCCTGAGTTTGAGGTAGACAGAGGTGGTCAACAAATACATAGTAGCTTTGCAAGTCTGCCTGCCGAGTTACAGCCAGAGTCGGTTATGTTTGAGAGACAGTCAGAGTCTGGTGCATTAAACCTACATGTTCAATTGGAGGGCTGTGCTGTGCAGTTCTTTGATTCAGGAAATATTGTGGCTGGTGTGGTGATTCCTGAAGCATCTGCATACACATCAAATATTGCATCACCTCATGAGCATTGGGAGGTTAAGGTGGCAGCCACTGATGTTCAGGTGAAGGGGACAGGGTTGGCATCAGGTAATGTGGATAAGGATGCAGTTGGAAGTGTAAATCATGGACCTCCAGCAACTTGGAATATAAGCATAAAAAATGGTTGTGATGGATCCTCTTTTGAGATCATCTTGCATGTGCAGCATGCCCAGATTCTTCTCCTATCCAACTATTTGGCAAGTTTAGCAGGATACTTTAACATCTCCAATTGGAAGCCCTACAGGAAACCAGGCATCATTAATTGGAGTCAAAGTTCAGTTTGTCTGAAGCTGGAGGTAGAGAACTCACTACTGTTTGTACCAGCTGAGCAAAGCAAGGATGAGTATTTGCAACTTGGATTAGGGAAGCTTGTTCTCTCCACAGTACAAAAGGGTGGCACTACAGATATCTTTGATATTCAGGGCCAGGGGGTCTCTGTGTGGGTCCAGAGCACTGCTTATAAGGTTAAGCATGCAATGGATGGGGAGATGGGGGAGGTAAGTGATGAGGGGATTGCATTGGTTCAGAGATGGGATGGAGTGTTGTCCATTGAAGTACCTACAGGGGATTTCCCAACATGCTTGGAGATTTGTTCATCAGTTGTTGAATTCAACTTCAATGGTAATGCCTCATTTGTTGTTTTGAGGTGTCTACTTCTCCTTATTCTGCCAAGAGAAGTGGAAGACTAATGGCTTTCACATGAAAAGCAGAGTCCAGTTGACAAGTTTGTGTGATGGATTCCTTGACATGTCTGTCTTTCAAGCCACATTGATATTTCCTTCTCTTCCTTCTGTATCCCTAGTTCCAATCTGGCCATTGAATGGAGCATGACAGTTTGTTTTATGTTTCCAAGTGATGCATCTATCTTTCATGCCACATTGAGGATTTTCTTTGTCTTCCTCCTATATCCCTAGTCCTGATCTGGGCATTGAACTGAGCAATGTCCAGATTCTTCATCAGTTATTCTCTGCTTTCAACACCAATTACTCTTCTCATTCTCCCTTCAGAAAGGTTTGCCCATCCATGATAGTGTTATCCCATCCAACCTCATTCCCTTGTCAGTGCTGTATCCACCTACTCCAGCAATAATTGACTATACTTATGGATGCAAATTGGTTTCCAATCTTTGACAGGGAACACATATGAGAAGGAATTGGAAATGTTGGAGTATGCTTTTCATGATCTATCATCCCTAAAGAGAAAGTCCCATGCAATGGCATCAATGGTGATGCAAGGGCCTTTACGAAATTGGCAACAACAAATACCACAACTTGATGATGAAGCTACTCAAAGCATGAAGGCTTCTGTGAGCTTGAAGTTTTGTGCATTGAAAGTAACTGCCATCATACGAGCTCACGTAGGAGGAGGGATGGCAATCTCACCTGGTGCTGTCACATTACTTCGATTGGAGGAATTGAATCTAGATCTTTGTGTGGATGAAGGCACACTAAAAAGTCTGGAGATAAAGTTGAAGAGCCTCGAGCTTTTGCAACATCCTGACAAGGTGAAATTGCTGCAATGTGGAACTCAGGAGGGAATGGAGAGCACAAGTCAACCTGCCATAAAAATATTCCTGTCCACAGAAGGGCTTGAGAGGGATGTTCATATAGTCTCTCTTCCTTGCATAAAAATGTGGCTCCGATTTGCAGCCTGGATTGAGGTGGTTGCAACATTCACTGCATTTGCAAGCAAGCTTGTGTGCCAAGGCCCAACTGAGGGAGAATTAGCATCTGAGTTTCCTTTCAATGACTCTGCACATCAGCATTATTCTTCTCCTTCCTCTACTTCCTTGCCACTGGCACACCAACAACAATATTTGCTTGTCATTAATGAAGATACTTTTCCTGGGAGACAATTTTCTATTCTTCAAGATCCCAAGTCATTGCAAGATCTAGAAGCTGCTATTGGCATGTCAAATACAGCAGCTGGATTATCCTCACTACCTTCCCAGCAGCTGGAAAAGGCAAGGATTGTGGTAAAAGCATGTGATTTTGTTCTAGACTTTCTCATTGTGGAACATGGTGAAAAAAGGCCTGCCCCACCACCAGTGACACATGATGGAGTAATTGCAAGCCTTGCAGAGAATAGAACTTCTCCTGGAAAGCTTTTGTCATTGTCTGTCTTCTTATGTGTAAATGAACTACAGATTAGAGAGGATGGCTCATGGGTGCTAACAGCAGGTATGACAAAGGGGCAAGGGAAGATCATGGAGGTTTTCCGTGACATAGAAATGTTCGAAGAATTGTGCCTTCAATCCGTGGAAATACAGCTTATGATGGAGGGAAGTATTCAGCAATCACCACTGAGTGGGAAAATTTCTATTCAGATACAAGTGGACAACATAAGCTTGTTGTGCTCCAATTCAATCTTACGGTTTTTTAAGAAGTTTACTTTGGAGCCACTGCAATCCAGCCATTCAGCAGCACCTAATTATGTTGAGGGGAAGTTGGAGATACAACTAAAGAATGCTTCCTTGCTATTGAGTGATGGTCGTGTAAGTTCTGCAAATTTCATCTGTCTTCAGAATAGTTTGCTGCTCATTATGTGCAATTGTGGTTTCTTCTCAATTGCTCTTAGTTGGGCTACCAACAACATAGTTCTTGCCAGTTGTAGTAGTTGCAAATGGGAAGACAGGAATCTGGGTTGATGTGCAGTGGAGTTGCAATGACCCTATGGTGGAGTTGTTGCTCAGAAGCATATCTGCTGAATTGAGCTGGGACCATGATAATTTGGAAGGCTCTGTGTCCTGTGATTTGGAGGCCAGTTACCACAACATGGAGAAGGCAGGTCTCAAGACTTAACCAGTCTCAGTGAAGTATCAATTTTGTGGGTATCCACCAGTTCCAGTTGTTTTTGTTGTGATCTAATCCTATGCATGTAGAATATGAAATATGTAGGTATTCCATATCTCATACACATTAGTTCTAGCTGTTGAACCAAAGTGTGGTTCTTACCCTAGTCTTGAAGGCATGACCTAAAGTCACAGGAACTGCAATGCGGGAGAGTTACTCCTGATATATTGATAGAAGTTGAACTTTGTATCTGCTTTTATTCAGTACCATATTGAATGGCTTTGGATAAACACTCATAAAGGATTCTGGCATTTGTGAAGGTAGAATATTAACCAGCAGCAAGTGTCTAAAAAACTGTCAGACACTTACTGTCAAACAACTGGTTTGATACCCTTGACAAACTAGAAACAGATTGATGCACACCTGTCATCATGTTATGCTGGAAACCATAGAAATCAAACCTTCAAGAGTATATAAGGGATAATGTTGTATGCAGGTTTGTTGGGAGCCTATAGTGGAGCCATGGAATGTGAGCTGTTCAGTGGCACAAAAGCACACCAACCTACCCTGCCATTTCTGTTCCACAAGCATCAAAATCTCATCTTCTGCCAAACTCAATATCAATGTCACGGAATCTCTTGTGCAGGTACCTTGTCAAGAACCCGGGAGGTTCATCTGGGCAGTTATGTCAGTCAAGGCTTGTTAAACTGCCAGCAGGTTTATGATGAAAATTTTGCCATCTGGTACTTTTGCTCATCTCATATGAGCCAAGTCTGACAGTTATTTAGAGAGTGGAAATCTGTATGCCAGTTTTGCTGGTCAGCAAAAGTTGATTGACAATTCTGGAAAAACATTTCAATACGATAATTGGATTTCTAACTACTGAAAAACTACTGGAAAACTACTGAATAAAATTCTTCTCTAGTCTGTAGTCTGTACCTTATGCATACTTGGGACAATAATGGATCTCCTGGAAAACTTCAAATGCAAATTTGCATTGACAGCAGATTTGAGGGGCACATTGTGTTGGAAGCTGAGACATTTTGCAATTTGCATTGATGTTTTGTGTGTTCCCTATAACCCTGGGTTTGCAACAAACTATGGGTTGTGTGAGTTATTTAGGCTACAGCAAGGGCAGCAGAGATGGCCCAAGATGCATGGCTGGATGATCCTGTTGCAAGTCACACCAAATCACAAAGGTCAACCCAGAATACTTGCTATTGGTTACAGAATGACACAGGAGTTGCTATCACGTATTGGTTGGTTGGAGTGTCAAGGAACTGGGGAAGTGAGGAGTTGGGAGCAAGAGGGTGGCAGAGATGTGGCCCTCGCAGTGGGACTATAGTGCAACCAGATAGTTCAGTGGCATTGTCTGTACCAGGCAACCGTGAGGAATTCAAGTGTCACCCACAATCCAGTGGCTGTACCAGGTGGGTGGGCACAGACAAGATGTTTGAGGGTGCATTGCAGCACAATATGATTTGCGTTCAGCTGGAGGGCACCCAGACACCTTCACCACCCATGTCCATTGATCTTGTTGGCTTACAGTCTTTTGAAGTGAAATTTTCAGAAAACAAGTCTAAGTATGGAGAAAACCAAAATCTGTACTATGAGCAGGGACTTGTTCATGATTGTGACCCAAATGCCCTTGAGATGGGTCACACATTGTTCTGCTCTCAAGTTGTATTTGAGGTTACCATTCAGGAATATAGCAAGTTGGTCCATCTTTGCTCAACTGTGAGATCTCTAAACTTACTACTCATTTGTTTTTCAAGCTGATGGCCTAATGGTAGCTGGTCTCATAGCCAGTTTGCTGGCAGTTGGGATTCCAAAATCCAGCTATTAAGGAACTTAGCAGATTATCCAGCAGTTCTGAATTCTGGGAATGTAGAACAGTCCAAGTCCATTGAGGGAAGAAATAGCAACCCTCTTGTCACACTTACAGTTGTCAGACAGTGTTGCCTTCAAGGAACAAGGCAATGGCCCTTCCAGGTTGTAGATCACATGGTGTCTTCTTCTTCTTCCTCTTATGTGGTTTGTTGGTATCACTGGAAATTTGCAAGTTCAAAATTTTCAGTGCTCAAGCATAGGCAAAAGATGTAATTTTCCTCTGATTTTCACTTAGAATCCTCTTTGGTTCATGGGAGCCCCACAAGAATGGTGAATTCTCACATGGGTACCAGGAAAGTCACTTAGTGTAAAAGATGATGACTGCCCATCTATGCTAATGTAAGAAGCTTCGGAGTGTTTGATGGTCAACTTGCTATGTTATGTTGTAGGTGGCAGTGGTTAACATGATTTCAGTGCCTCTTGAAGTGCTATTTGACATCCCTTTCATGATCTCCCCCAAGGTAAGTGAAATGCAGCACTCTTGATCTTGTTGTCAATGTTACAAAAAGTTAGGACAACATTGTTGTTATATAACTCTGACTCACACAAGGGGCCTCTTAATTGTTTTAACAGGTGATGAAACCAGTTTTACCAAACCAAGTGATGCCACTACCAGTGCACTTAGCTCACACAGGTAAAATCAGGGTGCGACCAGTTGGAAACGATGTTCTATGGAGTGAAGTGCTATCTCTCCCAGACCTGCTATGTGTGCGAGAGTCAAAATTGCATCTGCATCATGATGTCCTCTGCTACTCTTCTCACCGAACTGAACGCCCATTTTGGTGTTGCATTACTGTTGGTCATTCACCTCTCCCAGCTGTGGATGAGAAATATGGGGAAGCAATGAAAGATGGGGAAGGAGCAAGAGTGCCAGTGGAAAGGTTAGAGGTATTCAAGCAGTGGAAGATAGCTATTCAGGCACCCCTTTTGGTTACAAATTGTCTCCCTTATCCTCTGGGAATTGACATAGACACTGGAGCAGGCATGGTTGTCAACCACTTGGCTCCAGGGGCAAGTTCCATACCAGTCTCTCTGTTATGTAGGATTGTGAAAAGAAACTCAAGAATATACTGGTGTTCATACTTTTCTTCTGACTCTCACTTTTGAAAATTTCCCAATTTTTGGGACACAGATGATTTGAATTCCAGAATTAAACTTTATGTTTATACAGATAGAATGGAATATGTCATTTCAAATGATGACAAGGATCTACTTTGTCATATGCAAAATGGAAATTTTGTTGTCTTCATTCTTTTAGTTTCAATCATGAGGGTAAGAAAATTGAATGAGTTTACTAGTGACAGTGAACCAAGTAGAGCCCTAGGGTGAGGTTATATCATGCAGGTTTCACCTGAGAGATGAAAAGAACTTGCTGTTTTTCTCAACTCGTCCTACTCAGAAGTGTCAAAAATTTTGATGATCAGTTTGTTTGTGATGTTGCAGGGTAAGACCATATTTGTTTATGATGTGGACACTGTACACAACTTAAGTGTGACATTCCAGGTGTTGGGTTACAAGACAAGCAACCCAAAGGTGGTGCCTGCAGCAGACTTGATAGCAGAGTCCAGCATAGGCTCTGATAGAGAGGGACACATCAACATGGTTGGTAGTTTAGATCTGTTTCCAGAAAACATGTCAGGTAATCCTTGTGTGTTGAATCTCGATGCACCAAACTTCCTTTGGTTTCTCTGGTTGTCCAGGTGATCTTGTTTCAGACACAGTCCTAGAGCTCTTCATTGGGCTTTGACTACACAAGGAGATTTAAATGTGCAGTGAAATGAGCCTGTAGCCCACTTCTTGAGAGTTTCTTCAATTTGTGTAATTTGTAACTGTTGTGGATACTGATCTATTTCCTTTAGGGCACAGATAAAGAGTTATCAATTGGACTTGTTTGTTTGTTGCTTGCATGCAGATCGCACGATTGTGTTGAAGGTGGAGATATTAGTGGACAAAGTGAGTGGCATCCGAGAGATATATGTGTCTGTTCCATTTTGGATCTATAACTGGAGCAACCTGGAGTTGGCAATTTTAGATGGTGATACTGATGATCTTTATGGAAGGCAAGAGAGGCTCCAACCAATGGCTATGAAAGATCAGCCCTTGAAACATAAAGAGCATTTTGATGCCATGTTCAGATCATTAAGGCCAGGGCTTGCAGGCCTACAGAGTTCATGTGAACCACATGAAATCAACATGAACTACAGGCACTTCCCAAATCATGCATTGCCGATCATGACACCCAAACATTCTCATTGCAAAAGGTCCCATTGCAAACCATCATACATGCCATACCCACTGGAAGATTGCTCAGAAAGAGTTGGAATTCATGATGATGATGGTGGGATAGCCATATTTCCACGGATGTATTCTCCTGTGAAAGGGGCTGATGCAAGTCAACACAAGTTGAGAATCAGGGTTGTACAGCCCTTGCACATTGAGCAGGTGCACAGGGAGTCAGGGGAACTCTCATGGTCAACCCCTTTCAACTTGGAACTTCCCAATGGTACAACCACAGTTACCATTCCTCAACCTCACAGCAAGGGTGCTTATGTCCTCTCTGTCATCTGCATTCCTACACTTGGACGTTGCATTGGAAAGACAAAGACAATCAGTTTCAGACCAAGGTACATAATATCAACAGACTGGTAAATCTCATTCTTCAAGAACCTATTCTTAAATTGTGGAATCAGTATCAAACCAAACTTGGATGAGCTTATATGGTGTTTCTTACACTGACTGATCAATATATTCTTTTTCCTGGGAATGTAGGTTTCTTCTGTCGAATGCATGCAAGGAGGACGTGTGTATAAAGCAGCAAGGGACTGATTGCTTCAAGATCCTACCTATAGGACAACAAAGCTATCTTCATTGGACTGATCTCAGCAGGTCGAGTTTTTCTCTTATTTAAACCTTTCTTGATGGTAGTCCAAAGTCCAAACCTGAAATTTTCTAGAATATCTTTTCATGCAATGCAGGGAAGTTTTCTCAGAATGAGGACTTCTACTTAAATCCCTACACTGTAAAAACCTTGCCTATATATACAATTGGACGACAGCATGGTGATGATGCAGGGAGTTCTTGGTGTCAATACGCTTCAATGACCACGGGTGGGAATGGTCAGGTGGCTTTGCTCCTGACCAGTTGGGGGACACTCAAGTCAAGTTGCTGAATCACACTACAGGGGACTTGCAAATGGTTCGGGTTGAGATTAGAATCATGACTGCTTCCAGCACATTCAAAACCAAAGGTGTCAGTCCAGGAGGTGGAAGCCTAGGCACATGTGCAATCTCCATTTCAGAAGATGATGCTGGATTCATGCCTTATCGTGTTGATAATTTTTCCATGGAGGTAAGAATGATCCTTTTTGGATGATTTTGCTCCTTTTCTTGTGCCTCTTGTTGATGTTGAAAATCTGACAGGTCCATTCTTAAAGAATTCTTGTTGTGACTTCAGTCTTAGATATGAGTAATATGTATAACATAATATACTCTTAAGGAACATGGACCCTTCAGCTTCACACATATTCAAACTATTTTCTGCCTTGGACAAGCAATTTGCTATATGCTGTTCAATGAGGACAGAATTTTTTGTGGTTATATTATGCACAGAGACTACAGTTTCATCAGCAAAGATATGAAAAAATGGAGAATTCATTGGCTGCTTATAGTTCTTGTAGTTATGCATGGGATGAACCATGCCATCCTCATCGCCTTGTTCTTGAGGTTGAATATTCTTCTCACAATTTCTGCCTTGCTCTAAAAGACTTGCTAGGCAAGAATACAGTTTGGATCTGCCTAAAAATTGCTTTTATCTTCCTTCACCAAGCCTAGCTGATCAGTATAACAACCTGAGATTCCATTACATGGACAGCTTGACCAACTACCCTTTTGGAACACCCACTAGCCCCTCAGAATACTTAGAATGAAAATTTAGTCTTTCTCTGACTTTTGCTCTGCAAATCCATTTGGATGAAGATTCTGGGGAGAGGTTCATTGGGCATGTATGGTCTTGATGAGGTGAAGGCCTACCCTGGAATTACTTTGGCTGCTATTGGACAGGTGATCTCCATCTTGTAAATAGATCAATTGTAGTCATTTTTTGCTTACAAACTTATCAGATGTTCAACAGTTTACTGTTACATGCCAACAAGTGGTTTCTTCTCAAGAATGCTGCTTTGCTGTGTGTTCATGGGAAGATTAAATTTCCCGAAGTTGAGCAGTGCTAGGGTGGGAGTTGCATCATGCAGAAGCCAGAGCAAACATTCATGGTCACAATCCGAGCTGAGGGACCCATAAGGGTAAGATGATTCCTCTTCTTCATTTCAGACAGACTATCTGCAAAAATATGAATGGTGCAAGAAGTGGAAACTCTCCATGGATGAATATCCACAAAGTTCATGTCTGTTCGCACATTCTTGAGCTGCAAGATTGGTTTGTGCATTTTTCCAATGAACTTTTGAAAACCTTAGGACAGCTGTAGAATTCAGGGTAGAGCTCATATGTTGAAGAATTTGACATGGATTTTGTGTCAGTTTATCTGATGGTTGCAAGGGTAGTACCATAACAACAGTATCCTAACTGCCTGCAAACAGTCTGGTGTTTGGTATAGTCTTTCCAAGAATGCATAGACACAACTGACTGGAACCAGTCATGCAAGTTGCACAAGTGCACACACTGATGGTCTGAGACCTTTGTATGATATCAGCTTGGTCACCATTCAACAGGGAAGGACACCCTAAGAAACCAAACTGTGCAGACAATTCAGAAATTTGTATGATTCTTCATCCACATAGCTTGAGTGAGCAGATTGTTCATGGCTTGGAACTCTTGGCATCTTTTGATTTTATTTCATGTTATCATTCAGGCCATCATTCAATCCTGTTCAGGGTCATGTGAAAGATGAATTTCTGTCAAATGCACCTGGGCCAACTCTCAGAGACAAAAAGCTCCAGAGGCCTCTCCTGAATCGAACAATCCGTTTCGTTCAAGATGGTGCACCCTGATGGAAAATGCATTTCAACTGTACAGGCTAGATACCTGTTGGTTGTACAAAATGTGATAATCACTGAGGTAAAGTAGTAATGGTGTTTAGAGTAAATACCAAAATAGTGTGCACTGGCAGGTCTGTAGTGTTGTGGACACAGCACTTCACATGGTGAAGAGTTGTGATGGCAGCAGCTGTCAAGCACTAGGCCACAACATTGCAGCAAGTACTTACATGTTGGATCAGGATCCTGAATTACGGGAAGAGCTCTTAATTGAGCTTTCTTTTGTTGGACTGTCAATTATTGACTCTTATCCTCAGGTACTCTTTCAATGCTTGTCAATTTTCCAGTTTACATCCCATGATTTTCATGTGCACCTTCCACCGGTATCATCTTGCACCTTAGCATCAAATTTTTAATCCAGTTTCTCTTAACCTACATTCAACCTCTCTTTCTTTATAAGGAAGCCAAAAGATATGCTCCATCCCATATGTTGGTAATGAATAGGTCCACACAATATATGTTGAAAATGGAAGACAGATACATGGGAGTCTAAAGGAGTGAAAGTATTCACTGCATATAAGTCCAGATACAGGAAGAGACCACTATTTGATCAGCCTTTTAGCTCATCCACAGAGAGCTTGGAATTATAGCAGCAATAGTCATGAGATTTCTGAGAGTCATTTGTCAAGAGCATGCACCTAACAAAAATATGATCTTGTTTACAATCTATTCTTTCTACCCTTAATTGAGCAAGCAGTTTACGTGCTGACTTTTGTTGGCCTCATCAGCCTTGTTGTGAAAGGGCTCATATTCTCCTCCCCTCATCTTGCAAGGATTCTCATTCTCATTACTGATCAGGGAAGTCAATGGCATACAGGAGATTGTGTTTGCGTGTGCAAAAGGGGTGAGTATCCAGTTGCTGCAGGGGCAGCACCAGCAGCAAATGAAGCTAGAGGTTGCATCGGTGCAGGTTGATAACCAGCTGAACCATGCTGTCTATCCTGTCCTTCTCTCTGCCACTAATGCCCATCTTGGGCTTCAGGCCTTGAAATGCAGAGCAGCTACAGACACCACTCACTCCAGAGGTGGCCAGAATGTCAGATTCTCAAATGGGACAGTTCTCACAATACTGGTGGCCAAGTCACGTCACCCCACAGGATCTGTCAATTGTTTCCAGTGCATCAACTTGCAGTAAGTGATATGCATGGAATCTTTGCTGGCAACAAGGAGCTTGTTATTCATGCTATCAGTATTCATGAATTGCAATGAAATTTATTGGTAGTGAAATGTTTTATTTTTCCAGATATTGTACAGAGTTTTCCCACTAAAGTGCTTATTGTGGTGCTCCTTGACTTCATAAGCTTCTGGATTGAAGCAATTCAGTATAAATGAACTCCCTTGCAATTATGCCTAATGTGGCTCATATGACACAGGCTAGTGCCAATGCGATTGGAGATGGAGGAGCTATTAGTCTCATGCTTGCTTTGCTTCCTTGCAAATGCAATAGGGAGCTTTTCTGGATCAAAGTCAGGTGAGCTGGGCAAAGTTTGGTTGTGGTCATCTCTACAAGGGACATACCTTGGTGGTGCAGAACAGTGTGCAGCAACCCCAGAGACCTTTGAGGTTGTTCAAGTTTCAAGAGCTTGCGGCAGTGTCAGGTTTAATAAAGTAGTCAAGCAGTTGGAAGAACTTGACTGTTGGGCAGCTCCAGCAGCCATAGAGCCAGCGGGTAGACTCTGCCAGAGACTTCTGATTGCAAGGGTGAGACCTAAGGTGTACATCAAGAGTCTGCATGTGAGTCCCATTGAGCTCACTGTCAGGTAAATAAGCCCACTGCTTACTAGGTCTGTTGTTCTAGAGGAGTAGAGTAAGCTGACCTGTTCAGCTTAATTATTTGTAGTCCAAATTCTTGGAAGTCACACCAGCTTCAACCAATGTACAGAAGTTCCAGACCAAAGCAGCATCCATCAAATTGTACCCACTGTTTCCACCAGTTCACATGAAGTTCCATCACCAAACATGCGACAGTAATTGAGCATCACAGATTGAGAAGGCATGATGCTGTCTAGAGTCCAGGAAGACTTTGTGCACTGGATTCTGCCCTTACAGTCTTCAGAATAGCTACATTCTGCATTCATTTTAGGTGTCTGAAGAGTTTAAGAGATTTGAACTGGTGTCTACTTTGTGTGTACAGCTTTTCAAGCACACCATGGCTGTCAAACAAGTCTGGAACTGCAACAAAGTCACTGTGTGGGATGACTAGGATGTCACTCAAGGTTTAGTCTCAGAATCTCTTTCCACTATCCTGCAATATTCTTAAAGATGAATTCTGCCTAGTGCATGTATCTATTCAAACAGAGGTTCAAGTATACATGTAATCAATCCTTCCAAATGCAGTTCAAGCAGGGGTTCAAGTATCTGTGTCACCTCCCTTAAGAGAAGCAGCAGGTTTTTGCTTGTTTTGGAGGCACATCCTCCTACCCACAATTACTAGATTTATACAGACACTTCTTTGGGTATATATTCATCACTTTCTCATTTTTTTGCAACAACATAGGGAGAGTTGTTTCATCACCTGGTGCATTCTTCTTGTGCTAATGTATGTCATAATGGCATGGCAGCAGCATGTGATAGCATTGGCAGATGTGGAGGCTGCTCTTGTGAACTTGGGCCAGTTTTCATTGTCGCATCCCTTGGCAAGCTGGGATGTAATACAGGGAATGATAATACGCCATTACACTCGACAACTTCTGCAAGAAATCTATAAGGTTGTCTAGGTCCTTTTACACATCCTTCAACTTATTTCCTTTAAACAAAATTCATAAGAGAATTGTTCTCAAGAGAATTACCTGTTGCCTGGAAACATCTTGATTTTCATGTAGGCAAAGTACTTGTGAAATTTCAGCAGCATGACTCACATGATTGACAAAGTGCAAGTGACAGACTAACATGATGTTGAGAGCCTTTTCACAACCTCTCCTTCCTCTTGATGCATAGTATTCTTCACTTGCATTAGCTGGGAACAGTGTATTCTGACAGTATATAAGGGGAAATTGCAGGTGTTGGGGTCTGCCAATGTCTTTGGCAATCCAATCAATTTCTTTCGCACTCTAAATTCTGGAATTTGGGACTTTGTTTCTGCACCAACACGAAGTGTACACCAGGTTCACAATACATTCTTGGAACCCATTGGATCGTGATGGTTGTGACCTTCATGCATGGCTAATCTGGTTGGTATTGCACCTGGTGTTTGAAGTTGTTGCATTGTTAGTACTCAACAGTTTCACATCTCAAACCAGATTTTGTTTGTTGAACCCCAATGTCTCAAGATGATATGAAAATGGAATTTCCACGGTATGGTTTGTGTTGCTATGCTCTTTTTTCTATACAGACTTTGGAGATTCCTTCTAGTTCAGGTACATTCCAATGTGGGCATTGTCAACCAAAACTAAGACTTTGTTGAGAAAAGTCTTTTTGAGGTTGCCTTATGGCTATTGCCTTTTGAAGCAAATCAAATTGGCACTTTTTCTTGGAGAGATGGATGATAGATAGCAAGGAAATACACATCATAAATTTCTTGTTTTCCTTTGAGAGATGGATGATACATTGCAAGGAAATATATGTCATAAGTTTATCGTTTTGGTGATTGTTTTCCTTTGAGAGATGGATGATAGATTGCAAGGAAATACACATCATAAGTTTATTGTTTTGATGATTGTTTTCCTTCGAGAGATGGGTGATAGATTTCATTGCAACACATCACACAAGTTTAGCCACACCTACATTATGTCATGAATGCATCAAATTTGACTGATTGACACCCATACAACTTGGATTACTGTCATTGAACCTAAAATTGAATTTTTGGCAGCACATGAGGTTTCTGGTAAGGTGACTCTATGCATTGTATAGAATATTCTGTAAAGCATAGCAGTGAAGAAACAAGAATGCTGAAATTGTTTTGCAGGGTCACAGTCACTGAAAATTGCAAGTGAAGTCTTATGAAGCTGAGAATGAAGGTTGATTATTGAGTGCTGATTGATTTCCAATGCTGAACAACATCATTTGCATTCATCTTTATGTGAACACCTGGTATGAAATGATCAGCATTTAACTCATTAGCCTTGTGATGTGTTCAGAGCCCAATAGAGTTGGTGAGAGGTTTGGCTGAGGGCACTTACAGTCTATTCAACAACACAATCTATGCCTTCAGCAATGCAGCAACACGGATGAGCAAGGCTGCCCACAAGGTCCACAAGCGTTGTCTTGGAACTTCAACCTCAATATGTCAACCTGTTCCTTGAGTCTGGAAGGCTTGGAAAATCACCCAGATCATCATGTTTGCAAGTTAGAATAGGAAGACTCCAAGTTTGGGATGTTATTGATGGGAAGAGCAGATATTGTGCAATCCTGCAGGGTGTGACAACATTTGCTTTTGACAAGGAGTATGTGGCAAAACTCATGAGACGTGAGCACAATTATCATGGAGTTGAAGACCTCAGCCTGGTTAATGAGTTTTTGGAGGTATGTGATCCAGGTTCTCATGAGTGTACATGTGCAATGCAAACACACTTGTGCATTGAAATTCAATATAACCTAATGTGATGAGTTGATGGATGTATGTGATGATAGCACTTGAATTTTGGCCTAGTATAAAATGTGGACTTTTTAGAGATGTGAAGCATGAAGCAGTATCACATGGTTATGTGAAACAGGGTCTAACAGGTTTGCTACAATCCCCAGTTAGAGGAGCTGAGAGAGCTGGTCTTCGTGGAATGATCTCTGGTAATTATTTGAACTTTTTTGACTTGATGAGCCTCTGAGATTCACAGAGCTTGAAAGGCCTAGATGTCCTGAAATAACTGATGTAACCATGTACATTAATATGCCTTCAGATATCTACCCAACCCACTTTGGATTTGGTTTTGGTACAATGAATAGGAGTTGCAGTGGGAGCACTTGGGGTGGTAGCACGGCCAATTGTAAGTATATTGGAGGTGGCAAGTAAGACAGGGCAAAGCATATGCAATCATAGCAGCCCTGCAAAATGGAGAGCTACTGTGCGGATCCGCCTTCCAAGGCACTTGAATGAGAATACACCTCTCCTTCCCTATTCTTGGGAAAGTGCTGTTGGACAGGCAGTGCTCCTGGAAGCTGACTATGGTTATTTCAAAAATGAAGTAAGCTCACACATACATGTGTAATCTGGGACACCCACTTTTCAAGCTTTTTCATGGCAACATGCATAGATCAGGCCTTACATTTGCCAATTCAGCAGAGTTTGATGCATCAAATATTACACAAGGACAATATGTTTTCTAAATGCTTTCTAGTGGTGTTGATTATACCAGTACCATTGGACCATGTTGTGCTTTAATAGGTGTTGGTGGTGTGCATGCCACTGCGGCAAGTGGATGAGTTTGTGTTGCTGACACAAAGGAGGTTGCTACATGTTCAGAAAATGGAATGCTTGTCAAACACAAAATGGAATGTGGAACTAGTGACAGCAATTGATGACATACTACGCATCAATCAAATGCAAAACAGTGTCAGCATACTGCTTGGCCCTGCCAGGCAAGAGTTCACTAGGGGACAACAACAACAACAAACTAGGCACATAATCACCATGTGTCTTCCCAAGCATGAGACACTGGAGTTCGGCACAACTGCTGATGCTGATCAGTTTCTGAGCATATTGCATTTGGTAGAGCATCATCGGGAGCGTTTGCGCACCACTCTTTTGATCTCAACTTGGAGCCTGCAAATCATGGGATACAACCGTCAATCAAAAGATGATGGTGTAATAAATGCAGATGCCAACCAATCTTGGTGAGTTTGCTTTGCCAATCTTATTGCACTTTGTAGCTTGTAGCAGATGTAATCAACAAGGTATTATGTGCTAGCTGTGATATCTGCATTAGGGGATATGGCTCAAGATTGAAATGAGATAAACTTCACATAACATGGGATTCATAAGATTGTAACAAAAGCAATATGGGAGGCTAAACAACCACAAATTTGACTAGCTCATGAAAAAGAAGCATTGAAATTAAGTGCCTACATCATTTTCTTACAAAGATCTGGAACTAAATCCTGCATAAACATCAAAATTTATTCACTGACTTGGACATGTATATGGGCATCATCAACAATAATCAAAGGGATGTTCCATGTTTTATAATTAATACCAAACAACAATTGTGTGATTAGTGTACACATTCCACACAAACTTATTTGATGGTTTGCTTCTAGTTTCTGGAGTTCACTATTTACCATCACAAAATCCTGAATCCACTTAGGAATGTGGTTAACTATTAGTTACATGTCACCCACGTCTTGGAATTTTTTACTCTAATCACCATCTACGATTCTATAAGAGGATTCTCTACAATGATCAGCAGTTTTGGCTATAATTACATGCAATGAAGAAACTCAAATGAACTGGTAACTAACGACATTACATTGTGTTGGAAGACTTTATGAGAGGGCAGACCATTGTACTTCTTTCCCAACATTTGTTATGTTCGGCATGGTCTCTACAAATGGCAAATTTTGACATTAGATGAAATAGTGTAATATAGTGGAAAAGTGTGGAAGGAAATGATGAAATAAGTATCAAGGAATGAATCAAATTTAAATCCCTAGTTGTAGATATGCACCATAGTGATAGAAAATCCATGGGTTGTTGATAGTAGAGTTTTCCATATGGTGTGGTGTTATTACCAAGCTCTTTGACGTCATTCCATAATGGGAGGGTGTGTTTGGTAGTGATTTGGTCGTCCAGCATTGTGAATTCCATGAGTGCTTTCATTTGTTCTGGTTGGATGGATTGTTTCAGCTTGAATGTCGCAAGTCCAAGATTCTCATAGAAAAAGTTCTAGAATGTGTTTGAACTCATGAGAAATTGTTGTGCAAATTAATAATTGTGTAGTGAGACTTTTTAAACTATGAATTAATTACAAGTATGTGTTGGGGTTTACATGAATGCAGAAAGGCCATGTACCTTCTTGACAAGAAACCTTGTCATTGGTGAGCATCAACATGAAATGACTTGCAAGCTATAGGCAAGCTAAAGTTGTGGATTGCACAAATGTAGATGAACCATGTACCTACATTGGGGAAGAGAAAGTGGGTACCTCAACACCTATATCTAGAATGTCTAAGATATACTTCAACAAGCTAGGTGGTTGGGCTATGTTTTCACAAGCATGATAACCTTGAGTGACCATTGACCACTAATAACAACATGCAAAAAAACTTGTCTAACTTTTTAAATGCAAATATGACATTTTACATGACATGCAAGAATAGGCATCTGGGTCCTTGAAGATGATTCATCTTTGAAAATTGTTGTGTTTGCAAAAAAAGAAATTGGATTTTGTCAAGTGGTTTCATGAAGGTTGTTAGTGTTCTTAATTGTGTAGTATCTATAACAAATTTATTTTGACAATGAGCTTGTACCAAAGTCAAATAAGTTAAAGTGGCTATTTGTGCCATTCATAGAATATGGAATTCACATTGACTCATTGTGCCTCTACTTGTTAGCCACCAAGAAATTGTGTGGAAGGTCAATTAATTTCCCACAATCATTTCAAGACCAAACATTTGTTTCTCCTACAACATCATTCTTCTTTTCTCAATATTCATGGTTCTAGCCATCCCACCAAAAACATTTTGCTCCACCTTGAGTGGGCCCCTTATTCTTGTAAGGTCACACCCCCAAGGCATTACCTCTCTTATCACATCACTCCTTGACATATTCACAAATTAAAGTGGTATCAGCCAAGCACCTCAACAATAGTGATGTTTTGTGTGACGAATTTATATTATTTTGTCATGTGTGTGTGTGTTTTTTCCTAGTGTAAATTGTGTTTTTTCAACAAAAATTCGCCTCTTTTGCAAAATCAACCCAAAAAAAAACAATTCTAGACATCCATTCTCTCTTTCTTTGTCTCCTTGAATGTAATAAATGAAAACAAGTATCATGATTGTTCAAGTGACAATGGGACCATAAACAAAGGTCACCAATAACTTCCTTCACAAACTTTCCTTAACCAGACATGAATAATGATCAATCACTTCTAATGAAATAACACACATAAACATAATTAATTCCAACAAAACAACACACATAAATATATACTATTCACAATTGAAGTAGCAATTGCTCCATACCAATAATAGTTTTCACAACACAAATCCAATTTTGCAAATGGCTACACTCTAATGTCTGTACTTCCTGGTATGATTAAGAAAAGGTCCAACTTGAATTAGTCAATCTCTCCCTTGTGCCCTTTTCATAGCTCACTTTTTCAAACACAATTGAACACACATTTTTTTCTCATTTTATAGAATCCTTTGTTAATTGTAGCAAGGTCAATCCTCCCAACAAACCCCCAATTCTACCACCAATTCTATTATAGATCATTATTTTTTAAAATTACTAGTTCATGTTAGTTACATGAATTTGTGCGGAAAAAACAAATTTGTGTGAAGGTGTTCTAGCAGTCGAAGGGTCCAAAGGTAACCAGCAATACATTGTAAACATGGTGGTGAGTTTCAAACAAATTGGAATGCTTGTGAAGTTGTTTTGACTATTTTCTCCAATTATTCTTTCATGATCAATGTTAGGTGCAATGACTTAATTGTCCACATGGAAACTAACCCTTAGATGCATTTCTCTCCCCAATCCACAACTACTGACTTTGTTACAAGCAATGAACTTCATTATTGTCATCTTTGTACATATTCTCTCAACAACCACAACAACTGGGGCATTTTAATCCTTAACCATTCATCATCTACAATAGGCCTCTTTGTGAATCATTCAATTCAAAAGCTAGGATTACTTGACCATGGTAGTAGTCACATGCACAATGAAACAAACTATTGTAAAAATTGTTACATTTTAAGGTTTTAAGCAGACGTCAATTTGCTTCCCAAAAACCTTTCAAAGATTTTTTTTAAATTGCGCCTTTTGCACCACAAGCCTTCATCACAGTTTAACTCCCCTTCTCCATTAGGATCAGTTTTCATGTGGCCAATCAAATTACTTCCTCCAATGCCAACCCCTATGGAGAGAGTGAGAATATAACCATTAACAAGCATAGAACCCTTTCAAGCAGGAGTGGTATTGATTTTGAACATACCAGTGTGGTCCCGGTATCAGAATTTTTTATTTTCATACCAGGCTGGATTTGGTAAGAAAAGTTTTGAAGTTTCATACCAGTCTGGTCTTGGCTACTAAGGGCAACTTTAGACAAGGGTCTAAGGTCCAGGGACCAATGAATTCAAGCAATCTTATTGGTTGAAAACTTCAAATTGGTCCCCAGGCCTTTAGATGAGGGTCCAAGACCAAAAAGTGACAAATTGAGGCTAAACAAACCCACATGGCACCTGTTTTGGAGGGAAAATCAATTGGTTCAGACCAAAAAACAGTGTTAAAACGAGAGCACCTGATTTGGAGAACCAAGAATCAGGCTAGGGACCAAGGTATAGTCCAACTCAAGGATTCAATTTGCTTCAAATCAGTCCAAATTGGTTCCTAGGAAATTGGACCCTGGACCCTCGTCTAAAGTGGGCCTAATACTGATTTTTGGCCTATCTGAGCAGGTATTGAGACTGGTATTACCTCAGTTCCCTAGACCCTACCAGGATGCTACCTAGTCCCTACCAGGATGCTACCTAGTATAAGGCTGGTATTGCCTCAACTCATACCAGATAGTACCTAGTATTAAGTCTGGTATTGCCTCAACTCATACAAGAGTAGTAGTAGACATTTAATTTTATTATCCAGAGTGACATACTGAGCACCGGTGGAGATGCTCTAAGACCAACATTGGTTCCAAGTTTCAGCCGATCACAGGGAAGGTGGTATACCATTAATATCTCTGACACATTCTCTGTAGTTATGCTTACAAAGTAATAATAATTCCTCCTTTCTGGATCCTTGAAGTTCACATAACGAAGACTTTTCCTGTCCCACAGAGGAAAACCTGTCTAGCATCCAAGAAGGAAGCTTATCACATGACGTTGTCTTTTTTCTGGACTTTGTCTCGACGTGTCTCTACTCTTCCTCCTCGATTCTTCCTCTTGAGCTGCAAGAAAGCTTCCGGGTGGGAAAGTTCATCATGGTTTCTGCCTGTAATTCGGATGCGTAGAATTATACCATCTTCTCATAGTTGAGATGCGTATGTCTCGTGTTTTTCTTCTCCAAAGTGATATGCTTCATTGAACCCTGAAGTAGGTCGGAAGCAGGTGATGATTACTATCACATGAGTTGAAGAAACTCTCGAAGGGCGGCCGGTACAGCGATAGATCGATGGCGCATTCTCTTGAAGCTCACACTCTCCTAAGTCAGTCTCGGCGCTACTACAGAATACGATTCTATCATCATGTATCGTGTTGTAGAATCTCATGCGCATCAGAGTCGCACACCTGATAGTCATGGGTAAGTGTCCCCAGCTTTATTGATCCAATCACCTCTGTGGATAACCCCTCCCCCCCTCCCCCACCCCGGTACAGAGCTGCCTCAATAGTCGAATCTTTACCTAGCTTCACTTGCATCCCAGAATCTAAAGACCACGGAGTCTTAAAGCCAGCATGCTAGTCTAACCGTTGTTCTTCAATTTCTGTCCTCTTTCGATCTCTCTCAAGCCGTTTTTTCCTTGTTGGATCAGGAACCCTAATGATTATGTAACGTTGTAGGAAAGCTGAATACCTACCTCAATGTTCCTGTACTCATGAGTTTCTTTCCGACACCCTAGTGTGTAGCCTTCGCCATGGTTAGCTCCCTCATCGTCAAGTGTTTCTCTTAGAAATTTCTTTTCCTATACTACTCCCGTTGATCTGCATCAATCATCGTTGAAAAACCAGAGTTATTGCAGTTGTTGCCTCTTTCTTTCTTGATTGCACTAGACACTGTCCATTTTTTTCTTGGACCATTTTTGTTGTGTCTATCAACCACCTTCACAGTTTTGCATAAGATCTTAACTCGTGATGGATAGAGTAGATAGGCACGATGCCAAGCTTTCAGAAAGTGTGAGACTCTGGTGCTGGTCACTTTTCCAGTCCTGTTTAGTGGTCTTCTTAGGTCAGCACCCAAGGTGCTCTCTGGATGTCAGTTCCACAAGATTTGGTGGAGATGATTAGGAGGACTTGGTGGGAAATGGGACAGAGTTGAGCTTGAAGGGCTAACATGAACAACAGATCTATGAGGAACTTGAAGAAGGAAAGGAGATTGTCAAAGGGGATCAAGGACTTGTGTTTTTTTTGCTGAAACCTCATGATATGTTGTTGAAACTGTTGAAGCTTGGGCTTTCTGTTCTGCTGAAGACATGTCCTTGGCCCCCTTGGGCGATCTCCATTCCTGATGACAAGTGATGGCAGTGAGGCAGTTGCCTGATGTGATCAAGATTCTGGCATACAGCAGATCTGTGAATTTCTGCTTGAAAGACATTGGTATGTGGATACTGCATGGAGTGGGGTGATGATTGGGGGATGTACAGTGATGAAGTAAGGGCCAGGGTTTTTCTGATGTAAACTTTGAAATGTTCCTGTTCCTTGCAGTGGGTAAGGAGAAACTGTGTGCAGTTGTATTCCATTTTAATAATGTAGAAAGCCACTAATACCTGTAATTGTTCCTTGACTGAAACATAAGGAGATGAAACAAAGTATAGGGGAAAGAATCTAGGAAGGATGCAAGAGAAGAAATAAGGTAACCTAGGAACTGGTTTGCTAGCTGTAATTAGGGGGATTGCTAGATCTCAGATGTAGTGGTGGGCACTGATTTTGGGAGTGAAAAACCAGAATTGATACAAAAGGCAGATGTGTGTACCTTGTGTATACCTTAGCAATGCTATATTATGAGGTGTTGATCAAGCTTACCACCTGTGCAGGTGACCACTGTTTAGACTATGATCACATTCCACTGTTACAGATCGGATTTAAATTTCCTTATAATTTGTCCAAAGCTTTGAGCAAATCTCACCCAACTGATATTGGAAAAATGAAAATACATGAAACACCCTGAGCTCGATACAGTTGTTCAGAAATTTAGTCTATGGATTCTTGAAAAATTACATACCTAACAGCAAAAGTTTTCCAAAGTCTGTTTTGTTAAGTAGTGTGCAATGGACTTTTGTCTAAAACAATATGGTTGATGGGCAAAACTATGGTTGTGAGTGACCATTGAGCAGTGTTTTTTTATGGCCTTGATTACCAAAAAAAAGGCAATGCAATCCTAAAAAAGGTTTGTTTTGGAAAAAATGGCTCAATTCAGACAAAGAGTTCCAACATGTCACCAAACATAGCAGGAATCCGAATTTTTTTCTAATATCTTCTATGACCTGTGGCTAAGTCATCTAATATCCTCTACTACGTGGAGCCTTCAAATAATGAAAATAAGGCATATTTGTTTATTTTTCAATATAGAAAGAGTGACTTTCCCAGGACTGGCCACAAGCTATGGGAGAGACCACAGAACAATGCAAACTTCTGTTGGCATATTTTGAGAAATGTTTGGGAACTTCATAGAACATTTCCTATTTTATCTGTTGCTGGTTATCTGTTGCTGGTTTGAAGTTTGTAGTTCGGACTTGCCATAAGGGGCAGAGCTATTATGATGCAATGAGAGCAGCTCCAGCATTGCTCAGTATGTGCAAAAATATTTCTCACATCCCAGTTTAGTTTATTTACTTTTTTTCCAACCCCACCAATAAAACCAAAACTAGGACTGCAAATAGGTGGCTGACTACTAATACTTACTCTTATCTGGGAGGTCTTTTGATTTGTTGTGCCCTTTACCACCCTCAGCAACCTGTGCCCAAATGCTAGTCCAAAACGTTTTTGCTGAGCCAAACTGACATGTTTTGACTTTACTTTGTCCAATTTTAATTTTTAGGATCACATCCTGACCATCACCCTGCTCTCACCGCTTGTTTTGCATTCAAACTCATAGACTTAGATTGAGAATTGCACTTATTACAATCTCAAATATCAAGGTTCGAACCACATGATACCTTGGACAACTTTCAAGGAAGCAATTCTCACCTAAGTTACAACGCTTGTTTTGCATTCAAACTCCTAGACTTAGGTTGAGAACTGGACTTGACTACAATTCAAATATCAAGGTTAGAACCAAATGATAACTTGGGTGATTGATACAAGGCTGATATTACCTCAAGTTGGTACCAGCTGATACTCGTATGAAGGCTGGTATTGCCTCAGCTCATACCAGACTGGTAGGGTCCTTGCTACCAGTGTTGATACCAGGCCCATGCCTATATACCAGACCAACTTGGTCTGAACTTGCCATTAGGTAGGGCAGAGCTAATACTTAAGTTATAATGGTACATTCACACTTGGTGTTAAATCAATGTTACATGAAAATCTAGGTGGCATCCTAGGTGGCACCCAATGTTAAATGGCCGATAGCTTTATGTTAAGTGAATGTTGGTTTTATATAAAATCTTCACGATAAGTAAGTTTGAGTCTTAAATGACTAGTATGGTGTTAAGGGACTCAACACTAGAGTCTCTAACACCAAGTATGAACACACCTTTATACTGCTATGAGCCGCTTGTTTTGGATTCAAACTCCCAGACTTAGGTGATGCCAAAGGGCGAGAAATGGACGTCCAGCGTTTGTCCACGTTGCACCAGCAGCATAGGGCAAGCCCTTGTGCTCATCATGCTTTCTTGTGGCGTAAGAGAGCTTTGTTCCAATGGTTGGCCCATCACTGCAGCCAGCCAGCCAGCCAGCCAGCGAACGAGCGAACGAGAGCTAGAGAGCAAGCTTAGCGGGATTGCTCTCATCTCGATTGCGGCTTTTAAACGCACCAGTGTTGTTTTGATGATGTTGCAGGTTGAGGTATGTCTTCTCCAGGTGTGCAA
>Ga0209208_10001316_pt1 | contig 34705 bp, 14 predicted proteins | sample S1TSphfallax_3_FD_187694 | JGI IMG/M metagenome (GOLD analysis project Ga0209208, IMG submission 187694) | Host-associated microbial communities from peat moss isolated from Minnesota, USA - S1T2_Fd - Sphagnum fallax MG (SPAdes) (version 2) | ecosystem: Host-associated > Plants > Peat moss >...
TTTAATTTTGAATATTATTATTTTAATTTGAAAATTGACATTTCAATTCTGAAATTTATTATTTAACTTCAAAAAACTTATTTGATCTAGAATTTGATATTTGAATTCTGAATTATTATTTTGGAACCTTAAATTTATATTTTAATTCAAGAAATTATTGATTGAGCTTTAAGGATTTTTTCTAGTAGTGTTATCCATAGTATATCATTTTTATAAATAATTATGAATGATTATTTTTATTAAACCTTAGTTACACATAATAATAATTGTTGTAACATAGATTTGTATATTTTCTAAATTTATATTTTTATATTAGAATAAATTAATTAATGTAATTAATGTGACATTATTTTAAAATCATTGCAATTACTTCATATAAGAATTAATTAGTATGTGCATAATTCTTTTTTAATTGAACATAATTATTCACATTTTGTAATTTATAACTTCAAACCTAAATTAAAAATTTGGAAAACCTATAGTGTAGTTAAAAAAATTATTTTACTAATTTTAATTTCATGAATTATATATATAATTTTTAATTCTGTGATTAACCATCTATGATAAGTATTTTACAGTAATTTTAAAGTAATTATGAAAATTAACATTATGTTTAGCAAATTATTTTATTTATAGTTAATAATTAGCAAAAGAAAAAATTACTTGACCTATAATTTTTTTTACAAACTAAATGTAATTATACAATAAGCAATGTAATTAATTGAATAATTTTTTTAAAAATTCGTGTAAGAATTTACTTTATAATAATAATTGTTAATCCATTACTTATAATTTTAACATAAAAATTTAAAATATTTATTTTTAAAATTATAATCATTAAATTAGTTTTACATTAATTATATTATATATAATTCGAATAGATTCTAAAAATTAATTAAATATTTTTAAATGTCTTAAATATTTAATTATTTTTTAGTTATGTATTAATAATTTGTGAGTTACTAAATAGTTAGTTTGTTAAATATTAAGAACTTATTGCTTATTTAAGTAATTGATACTGAATACTGAATATTTGTAGTGTGTAATTTATAATTTAAATTCATGTAAATTTAATCATTATTAAGTAAATGATTATGTAATTATCTAGCATTTGAATTGTTTAGAAATCTAAAAACTAAGAAAGTAAGGCATGAAGAAAGTTTTGAAATTATAACTTAGTTTGTGAGGAAGTTGGAACTTCAAAACTTATCCCATATTGTTTGTTCTTCATTCCTATTTTGAACATTATATAAACAAGGGGGTGTGCTCATTTAATTTCACATTAAGAAATTTGTGCACATGGGATGAACTATTAAAAAAGGTCAACCCCAAAAAAAAATAAAAATTATGCACATTTTAAAGTGCATACCTTCCCAACCTACTTATTTACCTAGCTAGGTAGGTACTTAGTTTGACCTACCCACCTAGGTTGACCTATGTACCTACCTACCTATATGAGTAGGTATTTAACCTAGGAAAGTAGAACCTACCTATTTATTTTTTTAACCTAAATAGGTAGGTTAGTATGTAACCTAGGTTTGTAGGCACATATTTGTGTACCTACCTAAGTACCTACCAACTTAATATTAATATTTTAATATTTGTTTTCTTAATGCCACGTGGCATACTTACATTGGGCCACATGTCATAATATAAGATCATCCAAGTATTAGAATTGAACGTCCTAGATTATTTCAAAATAATATTAAAAATATTTTAAATAATCAAATATTAAAACACGTAGCAACACATCATTTGCCCTTAATTGTTACCAAAATAGTTGCATCTTAGTCGCATGTGACAATACGTATACAATGTAGTCAAAGGATGAAATGTATTTGTTGACTTTTTTTTTCATACAATACCTTTTGTCATTTGCGACTAATTTATCACATGCGACTTGTCTTAGGCGACTATAGGGATTTTAGTTGCAAAATGTTTCTTGCGACTAAAATTTAGTTACAAACATTAGTCGAAAATACACAGTTTTCTTCTAGTGAAACTTGCTTCCAACTTTCAATTTTTGGTTTGGCCAATTATGCCATGCGCATGTGATTATGATTTGCTTTAATGGAATTAAGTTATTTTAGCCATTTAGGCTTTAGTTCAACCATTTAAGGTTTTTTCCGTTATAATTAAACATTGATTAGCACAATTAGTTTGTACCTATGTGATTCATAGTCTGTTTTGGTGGACTTTGGTTCTATTTTAGCCACTTTAGCTTTGATTCAATCAATTAAAACTATCTTTCATTAAACATTATTTAACATAATGAAGCTATAGTGATTCATGCTATATTTTGTATTGGAATTAGGTTTTGTTTCATCCACTTAAGATTTTGTTCATTGAATTAAACATTGTTCATTCAAGTTTTGCCCATGTGATTGATGGTTTGCTACTTTGGAATTAGGTTATGTTTCACCCATTTAGACTCTAATTTAGCCACTTAAGGTTTTCTTTCACTAGAATTAAACATTATTTGACACACTCAAGCTTTACCCATGTGATTGATGGTCTCCTATTCTATAATTAGTTTGTATTTCATTAGAATAAAACATTGTTTGGGCCATCTACACTTTGGGTTAGTCAAGCAAGTTTTGATTGATTAGATTGAGGTTTTGTTTTGAAAGAGGTTTGTGTGATCTATATTTTTACAAGCATTGCAAGTGAGCATGAAGACCAAACACACCCATTAACTCATGATTTGGATATTGGTGATGTTTTATTTAACTAGGCAAAGGCAAAGGCAAATAGGAAGGAAAAACAACCATGATAAATCGTGGGATCCTTCAATGTGAACACCATGGCTACAAGCTACCGTCGACAATTTACAATGTATTCCAAAAACAATAAACAAGGCTAGGTATCAATATTAGGATGCTTATCCATATTCGATGTGCCAAGGGGTCCATCCATATGCTTGGGGTTCCCAAAGGAATGTCTAACAAAATGAAAAGTCAAAAGGACAATTTTGAGCTTTCATTGTATTGATTATATTATAATTATGGTATGTTGTTACATTTCTATAAATAGAACATTGAAATATCGTGCAAACAAGGGTATCTAATGTTGAATTAGATATGGTGAAATATTCTTTTTGAATCATTTTACTCATTTGGGGTTAGGTGTTTACATTACAAGCTTTTACAAAAGGAAATTGGAATGAAAAAGAATGTAAAGACCTATCAAATCAATTCTAGTTTTTTTTGTATAATACAAGCATGTTTTGTTTTATGCTTATACATATTCATTTGGTGGAGTTGATGAATAAAAAAATCATATGGGAATTTCAAAATGACCAAAAAAACATTTTGGGGTTGCAAAGGAAAGGACTATTTTAAAAAATCTTTTCATTAGTTTTTCATATTCACGAGGCTCATATTTTCAAGCTTTAGACGTGGACCACATGTGCAAGACATTTTAGTACAAAATGTGAATAAAAGTGGGCATCATATGCCATTTTTATCTCTTGTAGCACATTCAAAAAAGTTTTAGTGTCCCACCCATTCGTTTGATAGACCCATGTGTCCTCCCTAATTTATTTATTTACCAAATATGCAAGTTTTGAGAAATATGTGATCAATAAGGCATCCGAGTCATTCTACTTTAAGAAGGCATTAAATGAAAGTTTTTTCAACCATAGATTATAATTTGTTGATCATGAACATCAATTTATTTCATCTTTTGTTTGACAACAAATTTTCCATCTTTGCAACTTTCATGGCTATTGAGTTTGATTTAGGTAAATGTTGTTCCAAATTATTTACGAATTAAGGTTTTTCTACATCTAGTTATATTAGGCGAAGGCATTAGCCTTAGTACACACACATTATTAGGGAGCACTTGGCTTCTACTAGCATTTTTTGTTGAGTTTGCTAGCAAAAAGAGAAAAAGGTAGACAAAAAAACACACACGAACATTGGAATCATTTGCCCTTTTTGCCCACATGATTTACTTTTTGACCCAATCTGAATGTAATGTTATGTTGCAGTGAAAAATTAGCTATGGGGGAGGATGGGCACCTAAGGTTCTAGGCAATTGATGTGATGAATGCCGAAGGTTATGGGTAGATCATTATAGTTGAAAACTAAAAGTCATGGGTAGGGTGAAGGTGGGAACACAAGAGGTAGGCAAATGTTTGCCAATGATAGTCAAACAAAAAAAATCATTTTTCTGCTTGTTAGGTTTTTTTTGGAAGATCATAGGCAAATATGCCTTGTGTGTGGTAGTTTGCATGTGTGTGTGTTAAAAGTTGTCTAAACAAACCCTAACCTACATCCTCCACATGAAAAAATATGAGGTAAAAAAGATAAACACCACAAACTAAAACACCATATGAGGAATCCAAGCTAATAGCAAGTACTCAACTAAAGCAACAAAGGAAAAATTTCAATTCCTTTCATAAATGAAGGAGCCTATAAAGGTTCTCATGTGATAAAATAGTGAGGCTGGTTTTCTTGTCACAAGTTTAACGTTCACAAATTTTTTGGAGGTAGGTTTAATGAGCTATGGTATCGCCTTCCCATATTTCCCCCTTTTCCATTTTTTTCCCCATCTTCATAGATTGCAAATTGCAACTTGCATTTCTCCATGTGCATATGCATAGCCTTTGTTCTACATTCATGGTTGACATCCATTTTCACATAATTGCTAGAAGCAGTGGTTAAAGGGTTAGGTTTGCATGTGATGATATTATGGTTCATTTGAAGCTTGCCTTGTTTATTTGATTGAAGGACAAGGTAGTGTAGTAGTTTTCAAAAAAATTAACAAACTAAAGGAATTTGGTTTTTAAAAAAATTTGGCAGAGATTTTTTTTTATCAATGAATGGCAAGAAAATCACATTTTCTTGTGTTGAAGATGAGTTAAAACCAAAGTTTTGATGGTGTAGAAAATTGGAGAAGATGGTTGATGCATTTTTTTAATAAAAAATTTAAGGTAATGATGGTTGAAAGCATGCTTGAGGTTACCATATATATATTTTCCCAAGAAATAACCAACAATATGGTGTTCTTATCATTATCGTAAGATGTAATGCCTTCGGTTCCTTTGTTATCTACAAAAATGTCGTTTACTAAACAATTATTCTTTGCCTCCTTATCTTAATAACAACTAACTTGTAGGTTGGTGAACATTGTGTCAAAAGTTAAGAGTTGTAGGTTTTTTTACAAACTTAATTCACTAGAAAAGTGTTATTGAACTTCTACAACACCTTGGTGGATGTTGATCTATTTGTATCATGTTGTTGTGGGAAAGTATTTGATGGAGGCATGTTGGAGAGGGTTGCAAGGTCATATTTGGAAATAATTCAAGACAATGTAGCTTAAAGGAAGAGCAATGCTTGCAAATTGTTATGCATTTATTAGTTGTGTTGAAAGCTTGTAGATTTAGAAGAGAGTTAAAAATCACCCTAGCAAAGGTAGCCCTACTTGATGGTCTTTTGTTTAAAACTTGCCAACTATATCAATAATTCGAAAAATTTGAAGATGTGCATGGATTATATAAAAGAAGTATAAGATTTAGTAGCATTTGAAAAAAAATTGCACAACAAAGCATATTTAAAAATCATGTCTGATAATGTGATTGTCTACAATAGAATCACCTATTTAATTATGACACTTGGCTTTTGAAATAATAGTTTTATAAAATCTATAAGTGTATAGTTGATGTTTAGCCACCATCAAGAAGGGTTGGGAGCTAGCTTCTTGTAAGATAACCACAACGCAAAGTAAATATTAAGCTTTAAGCTTGACACACTTGAATATAAAATTGACAATAGTTTATGGTTATGTATTTGTGCAAGAATCTAGTTAGACTAGATATGAACTTAACTTCAAATTTCTAACAATATTTTTCAAGCACTATGTAGAATCCAAACTAGGTGTATTGGTCAAGAGTGTATATTGATAGCTATAAATCAATTAATGCTTGCAACATGTACATTTGTCTTCACAATTGGCCAACCCTTGGATTCAATGCTTCTAATTTATTGTAATAGCTTTCTTGGGTTCATGATTATTTAAATGGAACTTGCAATAGTTTGTCCATTTCTAAATATGAGTAATGCAACTCAAGTACATCAATTTGTTCACTTTTGATCAAGTCACTTCCTCCAAGAATCCTAGAGGCTCATGTGATGTTATTTTCAAAAATGTCAACTATGTGAATAATTTCAACTTTGATGCAACCTTTTGAAAGAAATTATGCACATGCATGGGATTGTGTGCAAATTGAAAAAAAATTGTTTGTTGTCCAAAGAATTGTGTCCATGGATTTGCTCGAAGAATTGGGTACTTGCCATTGTTTGAAGAAATTTTATGTCCATGGAAGAATTATATCTTATTTGGTTTCTATTTATTTTTTCCTTTGTTTTATTTTGAAGGTTTTAGGGTATGTGGATATTCTTTGGGTTTAGAGTATCTTTAAGGAATCATTGCATCTGAATTCTTAGGGAGTCTTTTGAAGGTAAATATCCAAATACTTTAAGAATTGAGATGTGTTGAATCGTTGAGATGCACTAATATTGTATTCAATCAAACTTTTTGCCAAAAACTTGTTTGATTTATTACATTTGTTTTTAGCAATCATTAATATCTCAATATCATCTTAGTTCATTCTCCTCATCAATCTTGTTTGCTTGAAGCTCTTGACATTATGAAAAATTATGTATGCCAAAATCACACTACCCTACAATTAAAGCTCAAAAAACAACTCATATATCATTATTGTTCAATTATCCTTTAAGTATGACAAGTATTATACAACTATCCCCTTATAAATATAGGGAATTAATAAATAAATTGTCACATCAAAAGTTTAGTTAGTTATATTATAATTCTAAAAGAGTTGAAAATGGGGCTTCTATAAAGTAATTTGTACACACCGTACATATGTTCATAGTCAACCATGTTTGATTTTTGAGGACTTGCACTATAATTGCATGTGACAATTATTTTAAAATTATTGTAAATGTACCACTGATGTAACAACTATGTTACAATTAGTGTATGATGTACATACATGCAATCATGCCACGTGTTTACATTTCCATAGCCCACTATGGAATACATTTGCAACTAATTTTTGACTATCATTCCCAATTATATAAGCAATAGGGCCATTAATGTGCCATTATTGAAATATTCATGTTTAAATATTTTGTGATTATAACTTAATAAAGATACAAATTCATATGTAATATTTTATAAAAAACCATTGTTTCAATAAGTTGATTATTAAATGTTAACTCCGCTTAATACATTGAATTGTTGTGAAATTATTAATTATATTAAATAACTGACTATTAATCTGAATAAATAAATTTAATTCATATAAATAATTTAAAACTGGTTAATTAAGTATTATGCTAATTATACTCATAATATGGATGCATAAGAACAATAATTACTAATCAAATAATAATCGAATAAACATTTATTTAAGTTGGGGATACTTAATAATGAATTAAACCGATTGATTAAAATTATCATTATTTCATAAATAATTACTAGTTCATTAATTATCTAAATTAACTAGAAATTTAACTATCTAGACACATATAATTAATTTACATGTGAGTTTTTTAAAATGTGTATATTATATTAAAAATTCAATTTGGGTGTACACATGGATATGCCTATTTGTACTTTAATGTTTTCTACCCAAGTTCATATTTAGTATTTAATAATTTTTAAACATAATTTTTAAATAATAAATAATATGCAATGTACTTGATTATTATGAATTATTTAAATTGAATAACTAACTATTACTATGAATTATAAATTAATTCAAATATATATTATTAAAAATATTAAAAATGATTAATTATATGAATTTAAATATTAATCATTAGATAATAGATTATCTAAAATAGAATAATTATTTATTTGAATTAAGTAACTAAAAATTATGCATAAATGCTATTTGATTTTAGTAATTATTTCAAATATTTTAAAACTTAGTTCATTAAAATTTAATTATCTAAACTAAATTAATGAATTTAAATCACTATTTGAAATAATTACATATTAAATAATGAATTCACATATATAAGTATCAAATAATTATTAATTTAATTGTATGACTTATAAAATGAAAAATAATCACAAAGCATAAAGCATGTGGGAAAATCTTTTTGTAGTTGCAACTCAAATTGCAATTAAAAAATAACAAAAATATTTAACCCATATGTTTTGTTTTTAAATCCCATGTCACAAACTATATAAAAATATATCTTTTTTTATGTTGTCACATTAAAATACTCGTGCCATTTTGGGATGACTTCAAAAAAGTTTAACCATAAAAGCAAAACATAAAATAAAATAAAAATATTTATATGAATTTTATTTTCTAATTCATTTAGTTATATATTTTCCTACATACTTGCCTACTTAAATAAGTAAATAGGTCCTACTTTTTATTTATTTATTTATTTATGTTGATAGGTAGGTACGGTAAGTAGTTATGTAGGTCTTAGGACCTACCAACCTACCTACTTATGGCTATGTATTGACCTACCTATCTTTATATATTTCAAAATTCAATTAATATGCCATGTGGCAATTTTTAAAATTGTGCCATGTGTCATTTTGAACCATCATTAACAATCATAATAGATAATGGAGGTCAATACTTTAAAAAGTAAATAATTTTTAGTTCCAAAATTCTTCATAATGCCACATGTGAAAATTTGATGTATGGATCATGGATGAAATTTAGTAGTTGAAAATAATTTGTTTCAACAAATTTGTAATTGAGTTGCAATTGAATTACAATGAGTTGCAACCCTTGCAACTTATCCGATAACACTCATAAAATAGAAATATGGTGAGTTATAAATGGTCATTGTAATTCAAAATTGAGTTGAGAGGTCAGTTGCAAAACATTTTTTTTTTTTCCATAATGTGAATATTTTCATTAATAACAAATATTTGAGTTGTTAATTTTGAAATTTGGGAATCGAGGTGGTGTTAAAAGGTTTGCTCCTAATGGTGAGGTGTGCTTCTAATTGTTTTCTTGAATAGATACATGTGAGAAACTAATGGATGTGTGTAACAAATGCTACCCAATTTAATTCAATGCCCTTTGCTTCACAAACCATAGCCCTTGCAAATTGAGAGAGAACTCATGATTAAGAGGTTTGGCTTTCAAAGTAACCTTCCAAAAAAACTCCTTTACTTGTTGAATGACATATTCATTGAGTTTTTGGTCATATTTCCAACCATTATTGGAATAATGAAGCCCAAAATGTTCATTGAATTTGTGCAAAGTAGCATCCTTAGAAAGGAACTTCAAAATGTTTTTCCATGTATTCCGTAATTCACAATATGTCTTAGACAAAGAAGCATCCATGGCTATAACTATTCAACTTTTTCTTTACCATAATCCATGTATTCAAAAATAATATTGAGCTTGAAGTACTACACTTTGATTCCATTATGCCCATTGTTGAAGGCAAGTTGGGGGGAGATTTAAAGAGGGAAAACTTAAACTTCAAACAACAAGTAAACTAGAAGTGGGAATAAAATGGAGTTCTAGGCACCTTATGCATTGAAGGTCTAGAAAAGAAGCTATGTAATGGCAAATAACAAAGAATATAAATACAAGAAGAGTTGGAAGCCTCAAACAACAAGTAGGGTTGACTTAAGTTGTTTATTGTTCACATTTCAAAAATGGCCTACCCTCATTTTGTGCTAATTGGGATGAAAACACAATAATTCCATTATTAAAAATCTCCCCATAACCATTAGGTGGGCCAATCAAGATACATCCCAAAAATTTGACTATCTAACAATTCAAAATAATTCGAACAATGTGGGGAATAGTCATCATATCCTTTTTCTTTTTTTTGAACCCTAAGTGTGAATGGGCCCATAAGTGAACATAGATAGGATGTGTCCATAAAAAGAAAAAACTTGATATGTTTTGTTGAGTTGAAGGAAGATGGAGCAATTTCAAAGTCCTTGACATAATGACAATTGCTTGAAGACCCAATGTCTTATTTATTCATCTTTTTAACTTACACAAAATGAAGTAACTTCATCAATTTGATAGAAGATTCATGATATGTTGTTTCAAAATAGTTAATTAACTGGTTGCATTTTGATATTGATATTACATTTCAAAATGGAGGAAATAAATTTATACAACTAACATTTGTTTATGATTACAAATGAAAAATTCATAAAATAATCTCTTACGCATATTCAAAAATGTGAAAAATTGCATAAGCACAACATGACCTATTGATAGGCAAATAATGTGGGGGTGCAAATCAATTGCTTAGTGTAAAGTTGATTCAACCTTCATTACAACAATAATTAGCTTGCACTATAAGTGTGTTGGGTATATTATACAATGGAAATAAGAAACACAAACATGATTACAATGTTGCAAAGTATACAATGTATTAAAGGGTGAAAGCACACTAGGGTGGCTAAGTTTTGGCGAATTAAAATCCCTTTTCAAAGTCATTTTTTAGTGTAGTTGAAAACTGGCTTAAAATATGAATATTTAAATTATATTGAAAACAACATTTTTTTCCATTTCCAATTTCAAGTCATGGTGCTATGTTTTTTTTAGAAAAAAAATATTTTTAAATGCTTAAAAAGGTTTAAAAAATAATTACAATTTTTAGGATTTTGAAAAGTCGATAACATGATAAATTAAAATCACATTCCATTCATTCAATATATATGTAATGTCTTAAACATAATTCATTCAATATCCCAAAGTTTCAAACACATAAGACTAACACATTCTAAGATAAAAGTCCATATCCATGAGTTTTGCAAGATTTGTCATTAAGATTCAAAAGTCAATTACTCATTAAATATTTAGGATTTTGATGTGTTTTTTTTTCATTTTAAAAATGCCAACTCTTTTATCATTATATATATAATCCCTTTCTTGATATTTCAATGAAAATTTTAACATTTTATATTTAAGTTTCAAAGAAATGTAGGAAGAATTACAAGTGAGACATTTAAAAAGGGGCTATGTAATGTGCTTTCACCCTAAAATGGTCAATCTTGGAATATGATAATTACTTCACATGATTACACAATACATTCAACTTAACATTATATTTACAAGGAACTTTTATATTAAGGTTCAAACATTACATTCAACAAGAAACAAACATGTGTAATGAAAGAATGTAAATGAAAATAAAATATGGAATAAAATACATTACCAATGGGTGGATGTATTGATTGCATAACAATTTTCCTTTGTGCAATAGCCATCGACCAAACCATTTCACAATTTATTTCAAATGTTTTCACTTCTATCTTAGTAGTTGGTTTTGCAAACCGAAAGTTCTTCAACCATTTTGGATGAATAACACTTGCACATAGTTCATCCCTACAATTATTGGCAACCTTGAACTAGATGGCAGCACACCAAAGGTGATATAACTACCAACAATTACACACAATGATGTTAGACAAAGGAAATGGGCCATTGCATACCACACACATAGTCACTTGAACATTATCTATGTTATTATCCATAGCATCCACATAGGACATAAGGTGGGGATGAGTAGATAGGCCCTTGTTACCCTTCTTGAAATGTAACAATTGTTTCATGAAAACATGAAATTAAATTTGCAAAAACCTTAAGGCTAAAAATAGGTTAAAAAAAGCCAACAAAAATTTTAGTCGATATGCTTAGTCTTGAAAAGATGATGTAACAACAAGGGATTAGATGAAAAGTCCTGAGATAGTGCTAAACAATGATGCTTCAATATTGTTTTTACACTATTTCATTGTGCTGAAAAGTAGTGGTTGGACTTAAAAATATGTTGAAAGGTGTTCTATATTTATTAGACTGCTTTTCAAACTTATTTAAATGTTAAAATAATATACAAGAAAGGGTTTCATACAAATACAACATATACTTTCAACATTAATTTAATTTATGAGACTTATGAACATTAAAACCAATGACTATTTACACCAAAATTGGCTTTTATTAGCTTGGTTTTACCCTTAGTTTCTTTTTGCCATTTTAAAGCTTTTTTTATTTTCCTTTTATTGAGCCAACAAAGCAACAATGGTTTCATCTTGCTTGCTAATTAACCATCCTTGTATAAAAGTCAAGTGACCCCAATTGCTTCTTGCAAGGCCAAACACTTGAACCGTTTCAATTTCCAACACATCCTCACGTTGTGTGTACCTATTCCAACAACCCCAAATCAACAATCAAAATCACATCCACATAGGTCCCAATAAGTGGGATAAATATTATTCAAAAATAATAAGATCAATACCCTAAGCCTTGAACATTAACACCTATTGCAACCAAAGATTTATACCGTTTAGAATAACCCAAAGAGACACATAATAAAATATTGCACATCCATTTCCAAGGATTAACAATTAAACTACACTTAACCTTTCACAATGTACCTCCAAGGTACATACCCTATGTTAGGATTTATGGTGGCAAAATAAAAAAAATTAGGTGTTGCTACAAATGCCAACAAATGCAACCACTCAACTATTGTTCATTGTCAAGGGAAAACAAACATACATTATGCTTCAATCTAGCTATGACCTTGATGCAACAACTAAACCTCCTTGTGTTTTGGACATTGCTAACAACTATCAACAATGACCCATACCTCACCCTAAGGTCAGTTTTGTCATTAAATAATCCTCATAATAGTGAAATGAAAATTTGTGAAAATATGAAGTTGATACGTTGAAAATCATCATAATTATCATAAGGTTACATTCTGAATAATTTCGCTACTCATATCACAATATCATACCATAGTAGATGATGGGGAAAAAAAGAAAAAAGAAAAAGAAAAAATGAATTAATCTTTTGAAAAAAATGAATTATTCGGTTTGTCAATGTGGAAATTGACCCTAGGCTATGGTAATACCATCATTTTTTAATTAAGTCCATTGCATGATATCCATGAAGTAGTAGTTCCCATGAATCTGAAGTTTTCCAAACTCCACAACTTCTATGATAAATAAATTGGTGAATCATGGTGAGAACATACGACATTAAGGGTGCATTCACACCTAATGTTAAATCAATGTTAAGTGAAAATCTAGGTGGCATCTTAGGTGGCACCAAATTTTAAATGGGTGATTGTTTAATATTATGAGTGTCATTGGAGATGATGCATTGATTTTTCATGCAAATATAGTTTACTTTTATGAATTTTTAAAAATATATTGGATTTCATTTTTTCAAAAATAAAAATAAAAATAAAAATTCTTTAGAGTTTCCTTGGGAGATGCATTTAATGCAAATAGGTAGTTTACATTAATAAAATCATTGAGTCTAAACAATGATCAAAATAAACCTAAAACATTTACAGTGAGGGCAAAAACCAATTAAAAAAAGAAAAAGAAAAAAACACACACACACATGAAACTCAGGTTTAAAAAAATAAAAAATTGAATTGGGCAATGTAGCCACACTTAATGATCATCCAAAAGAGGGATTAGCCAAATTTGGCTACAGGTCAGAGAAGAAGGTAGAAAGAAATTAAGAATCATGCTATATTTTGGCGACTTGCTGAAACCTATTGTTTAAATCTGGCGATTTCAGGGAAAAAAGAATCCTTGAAATCTGGCAATGACTTTGGCACATTTTTTTTCCACAAAATTCCTTTGTATATATGAGTCACTCCACATTCTTTTTTGGTGGTCAAGTGCAGTGGATTTAATTTTTTTTTATTTAATTTTTTTTTGGGGCAGAATTTCACACCATGGCGACCAAAAAAAAATTCCTCTGCCAAAGAGGGTTATTAGGAAAAACAAGTTCCAAATTTTGCCATATTTTGAAGGGAAAAAAAAAAAAGAGTCAGAAGTCGCCATATTTAGGCAATGAGCAGGATTCCTGAAAGATTCTACTTTCCAGTTTTTCACTTCAAAAGGAAACTGGAAATTATACGTATCCGTATACGTACATCCTCATTGCCAGAGCCGTTACGTAGAAATACGACAAGGCATACGCGGTCGCTCGCTCAAAGAGCTGCGGGGTTTCGTTCTCGCGCTTTCGCGAGCTTCCGGGTCCCTCGTCTTCTTCCTCTCCCCTCCCCATCTCCGCCGTGTCTGCGCTTCCTCTCCCCTGTCCCTTCTCTTCCTCTACCCATCTCCTCTTCTTCATTCCCTTCTGCTCTTTCCAACGATGCCTTTCTCGTCCAAGTAGCTCCTCACAAGCTGCAAGAACGAACCCGAGCTCTCTGTTTTTCTCTGTTTTCCCCCGCTCCTCTTGCTTGTTCTCGTGTCTTCTCCTTCCCCTACTAGAGTTTGTAACTTCGGCGCTGGGCGCTTTCCTTCCTCCTCCTCCCAGAAGAGACTTTCTTCACCCAAAAAAATTTGCTTGAATGAAACGGAGCTCATTTGCAGTTTAGGGTGTTGTTGGGATTCAGGTGTTGTAGTTCCGTCAGCGCAATCCCCGCGGCATTCTGTTTGTATTTGCGCGCGGACGTGAACCTTCTCTAGGGTCTGGAGCTGTGAAAAACCCTAGAGTGTCTTTACCTGCGACCCATTTGAGCAAGCAACTGAGGATCCTTCCCAAGGGTCTCGGTCGTCCTCCCTGCGTCTGCATGCGTGCGTGCACCCCCAGCATTATTTCTTCCTGTTGTGGGTATGCGCGCGGTTGAAGATTTGGCGAGGATTTCGGTTTTCCCCCGGTTTAGCTGAAGGGGCACAGGGAGAAGGACTCGCGCTTTTTAGCAGTCTAGAATCCATGCGTCTTCATTGCGCAATACAAATCCCTTGAAGATTCATGCTTTGTAGTTTTGGGTTTGCTGCTGCGAGAATGCGGGCGAGAACTCAGAAACCCATTTGTACACACGAGGGAGCTGCTGCTGCGGTGATGATGACCTCCTCTTCCTCCTCCGTGAAAGGTTGCGTGAGTTTTGTGGGTTTTGGGGGTTTTGTGAGCTTCATACATCATCCCATGCAAGCGTTGAGAGAATGCTGCTTTTGACGCGAAGATTTCTATCACGGAAGTGAGAAACTGGAGGTGGGTAGTAGGTATAAGGGAGAATGGGAGGAAGCAGAATTAGGAAGAGACGGAGGAGAGACAGGGAGAAACGACGGAAAAATGAGGAGGAGGAAGAAGAAGACGAAGCAGAAGAAGAAGATGAGGATGATGGGTTCTCGTACGTATGCGCGGTGTGTAAGGATTTTGGACAGCTTTTGTGCTGCGAAAGATGCAGAGAAGGGTTCCATTTGTCATGTATTGGTCTCTCCGAGTTCCCAGAAGTCGACCCTTGGCTCTGTTCCACCTGTTCTGTTGATAAGGTAAGAGTTTCAAGTTCCTGCTCTTCAACCCCAAACCAAGCATGCAAATCCCCTCCTCGGCAAGGATTTAGGTTATGGATTCTTCTGTTGCTGGTTGCCACTTCTTGCACTGTAGGTAAGTTTGGTGCACACATTGTTCCAACCATCTGAGGCATTCTTTCTGCATGGTAAGCTTTTTGCAAACAAGCTGAAAAATCCCATGTCCCTGGCAGCAACAGCAGCAGGTGTCGATCATAGGGCTTTCATTAGGTCAGAAACAGTACTGTTGCAAAGCTTGCATGCATTGTGCCTTTCGTGAGCAAGCCTAAAATCCCACCTCTCATAGCAACAGCAGGTGCTGATCATAGAGCTTTCATTTGGTCAGAAACAATATTGTTACAAAGCTTGGATGTGTTGTGACTTTCTGCAAGCAAGCCTAAAATCCCACCTTGCAGCAGCAGCTCCTGTTGATTGTGGAGCTTTCATTATGTTGGAAAGCTTGGATATGTGATGCCTTTTTGCAAACAAGCAGAAAAATATCCACATCTTGCAGTGCCAGCAGCACCAGCAGATTGTGGAGCTTTCATTATGTCAGAAACAATTATTTGCAAAGCTGGGATGATGGGTGTGTGTGTTTTCTTGCCTTGAAAGTGATTTGCTGCTGGCTGTTACAACAGGTGCGGTGTTTTGAGTGCAAGGCATTTGGAGTACTGCAAGATGAAATGATGCAGTGTACATTTGAAGGCTGTAGCAAATTTTACCATGTCAAGTGCATAAAGAGATTGGCACAAGCAATAACAACAACACCAATAACAACAGCAGCAGTAGCAGCAATGACAAAAACAACAACAGTGGCTGCAGTTGCTTCAAGTAGCTTGGTGTGCCCACACCACCATTGTCATGCCTGTGTGGATTCTGAGGATGTGAAGCAGGAGAAGCTTTTGCGATGTTTGAAATGCCCCATTTCGTACCATAAGCCGTGTGCACCTGATGGTACACACTTGCTCGAAGACATGCCTGGCTACTTGATTTGCAGGAAACATGTTGACAATTGGAAACATGACTCTGTGGTGTGTCATCATCCCATCTTCCTTCTTTGGTTTGCTGGTTTGAAACTCTGAGGTGTATGTGGTAGTAGAATGAATGTGTTCACCTCTGGAAGGATGCAATGTCTGCTGTAAGATTTGGAGTTGCACTGAGTCACATCATCAGCAGTTGATTCCATGTTCTTCTTTTTCTTCTTCTTTATTCCAGGTCCTATCAATTCCTTGTCTGATTTGTGATAAAGTGCTGCTGTCATTTGTGCTTCTGTTTCAGGAAGCAGAGCCAAGCCACAACCTCCAAGTTATTTTCAAGCGACTACCACTGCCGATTGTTGTCCATGATTTTGACCTTCCTCGTTACATTTTCGAAGCTGTCAGACGGCTGCAGAAGCGACCTCCCTCTTATTGCCATATCCGGCGTAGTATCCTCTCAACAAGTTGAAATAGAACCAACTATGTGCATGATTCCTTATATCTCTTTGAACTGTCTGCCATCTTGGTTGGCAATGGGCTGGGCTTAACTCAAAGTTTTCTCAGATGTATATATGGTGAAAAAGATGAAACGCCGGCAAGAAGACGAGAGTTTGGAGTGCATGTGCAAGTCAACAACTGGGTCCACACAGCAACAGACATGTGCCAAAGACTGCCTCTGCGGGTAGCCTGTTCTTAAACCAGGTGCCCATGTATGCATGTCTTTCTATTTCATAAGCAATAGTGGTTGACACAAGGAATGGATCCCAATCTGAAACTGCGAAATACCTCTGCATTGTTAAAACCTCAGAGGTCCTGTTTTCTGATGAATGATACAGAGTGCTGATGCTGCTCTCCGTGTGGCTTGGGATTTGGGTGGTGGTAAACAGGATGCTTTTCACGAGCTGCTCGGCCAGCTGTGGTTGTGGAGGCTTGTGCACCAATCTGCCATTCCACAAGCGTCCTGTATGTAAGCTCAAAGTTGTCAAGGTGGGTAATTGGTTTTTTTTCATATGGAGTCAGGCATGATGAATTCACCTAAATTTATGCTGAAGAAATAGGCTTCAAGAAATGCAGGGTGTTGCTAGAACTGGTGCCCTACTATTCTCAAATGCTCTTTTTCTTTTCCAAGATCACTTTGGAAACTGTCTGTGAGAGAGTGAGACATTCCAAAGGTAGTCAGAGCCTTCTATAGTTTGCAGATGTCATTCTCAAATCCCACTTCAGCTCTGAATGAAGCTTGGTTCAAGTGGTGGGTACAGACAGAGAAATGTGGATGGGGGTTGACAGCAGATGAAGACATCAAGGCCGGGGCTTTCCTGGTTGAGTATGTTGGAGAAGGTACATCTTAATCAATGGCACATCTTAATCAATCAATTAAGGAAAAATTTCCTTAATCAAGCATAGGATAAAAGAGTTTGAGCTCAGTATGATTTTCTTTGCAGACACACTTTGTGTGTTGTTGTTCTTTGGGGGATCATTTTGCAACTTGTATTGCTAACTGAAGTTTTGTTTGTAAATTGCACTGCAGTGATTGATGACAAGACATGTGAGGAGAGGTTGTGGGTGATGAAAGAACAAGGTGAGATAAACTTCTACATGTGTGAAATCAGCCGAGAAATGGTGATTGATGCCACCTTCAAGGGCAACTTGTCACGCTACATCAACCATAGCTGCCACCCCAACAGTGAACTGCAAAAATGGTGACTCTTTTTGCACAAACATACACACCTTTCTTCTTGTGCATTCCTGCTTGTTTGTACAGTAATTTTTGGTGTATTTTCTGGAAGAGTTAGGCAGAGTTGAGCACTTGTATAACAATTTGACTCTTCTGTAGATGTGGCCCTGAGCTTTACCCACAAAGGACTCAGCCTTTGTGTTACAGGTTGCATTTGGCCATTTTGAGCTGTTGTTTTGGTTTGATGGAAAGAGGAGACTTGGGTGCTGCAGGGAGATAGATGGTGAGATTCGAATTGGCATTTTTGCTGTCACTGATATCAAACATGGGGAGTTCATCACTTATGATTATCAGTATGTGTCTACCTCCACCCTGGTATAGCTGTAATTTTTGTGGTTTGTTCTGAGCTTTATCTCTCTCTCTCAAAAGGTGGCCTTGGTGCCATTTCTGGGAAAAATAATACTGTTTCGTCCTTTCTTTCCTAATGCATGTTTTTGCATCTTGATATAAAAATTGACTCCTCTGCAATACTGTGTTGATGAATGATTTCCAGGTTTATACAATTTGGTACAAATCAACAATGCCATTGTGGGTCATCTGACTGCCGGGGGCTATTGGGGAAGCCCATAAAGCAACCCAAGAGATGCACAGATGCAAAGGCTCTAACAAGCAATGCCCTCCCACAAAGCTTGAAGAAATCACAACTACGTGGGGATCTTAGCCTCCAACATTCAATCACAGTAATGCTCTTTTGACTCCATAGAATCACCTTTGTAAGAAAGCGTTGTGTTGAGTTCCTTTGGGGATTGATTTTCCTCATAGAATATTGATAGACACTGATGTTTGATTGTGCATTGTTGGTACAGATTGATCATTTGATTCGGCAACGAAAGTCATCAACTTTTGAGGCTAGAGATGATGGAGGTCAGGTTTTATATATACACACTCTTACCATGCAAGGGCTTGATATGTTTGTCATCTTGGCTTTCTCATCTTCTCAATTGCTGGGCTACAGTAAAAACACAGAAAACAGTTAAGAGATATAAGTCTGAAATTGGGTGTTTTTGTGGTGGTGGTGGGTATGATATATAGTAGTGCCAGCTCTTCATTGTGAGCCAACAACAGGAACCAGTTTCGTGGGTCTGCGAATTAGAGTATGGTGGCCACTTGATCAAAAGTAATTTTTGCTCCTTTTTTCTTTCTTGCATCTCTTCACCTCCTCCCAAAGAAAAATCATCTGAAGAAATTATATTTACAGAAATCTTTTCCTTTCCTATTGTTTGCTCTGGGTCACGTCTCTTCATTTTTATTGCCCTCCAAGAAATGAACTTTCATTCTCAACACTCATAACTTTGTATCCATTCTTCATGGACTGTGGTGAACAGATTTTATCATGGAAAAATTGTAGCGTATGATGTGTTGACAGGAAAGCATCAGGTATAAAGACTCACAAACCTTTTGCAAATAAATTATTGCTCTACACAGATCTATTTGTAAGGAGAGATTGCAAGCATCAAACTTTATGAAGGTGTATTAGGAGGGAAGTAAAAAAAGCTTTTTAAAGTGTGACTTCCAAGGTTTGGTAGGAAGAAACACTTATCCCAGAAACACAACTTTCCCTGAGTGGTGCAGATTCTCTATGATGATGGTGAAGCTGAGGCTTTGTGTATGAGTAAAGAGCGGTGGGAGGTGGAGAAGGCCATGAGTTGTTCCCAAGTAAAAACTTTTCTCTCTGCTCAGACAGAATTATCATTCTTACTTTTAAAATCGGGTCAAGTTTTGGTCTGTTCTAAAGTCCCTTGCAGCTTTCCTTTGTTGGGTAGTGGAGATCTAGTTTGACTTCCATAGGAACAGTTTTGTACAGATGTTATTGACACTTCTTTTGTACAATGGGTTGTCCCTTTACTATCCCTTAGATTGGTGTGGATGATGTTTCTCTGTGTGCAGCGCAAAAGAAGATTTTTCACCCCAACATGGGAACATCCATGTGTATTGAATGGTGAGCAAAGCTGATGACTCTTTGTCCCTTTTTTTCTGTATAAAATTCAGAAAAATGCAAGTAATGTTATCTTGAATTTCATTCCAGATCTGCATTGCTGATTCCACATTCTCTGGATTGTTTTCTCATGAGAGTTGATAGTATTATTTTTCTAACTCTTGGCTTTGTTTCCATGCTGATTTCTTATTTAGGGGAAGATGAGTCTGGATCCAGTGACGATTGAGGTGCAAGTGATCTGCTGATCTCAAAGCACTGTTGTTTCTGGTTCAAGTTTACAATGTTCCATTGTTTGGACAAAGGAAATCTGCATGCTTCTTTCAATGCACAAAGCTTTTCAAAGAGAGAGCAACTGCAACTTGTGACAAAGAAAAACACATCCAATTCTACAAAAACTGAAATTGAAAAATCTTTTGGGCAGAATTTCTTGTTGAGTCTTGCGCATTGTGTGTGCATGGTTCTTGTGTCCTCTCTTTTTAAATTTTTTGCTAGATTTATTTATGTAGGTTTTGAGCCCCATTTTCTTTTCCTATTCTGAGCCAAAATTCCTACTTAGATCATCATAGCTGTATTGGGTTGGCTTTACTTGGGAAGAAGAGTTGTTGTTTTTGGTGTACAGAGACATCACCGGTACCCTTTTGGTGTTTGAGGGTTGGAGTTCTCTCTTGTCACACCATTTGAATTCCCTGCACCATACACATTGATTTGCTTGTGAAAAAAATTGAGACAGTGAAAATTCAATAAACTCATTTATTGTTGAGCATGGATTGGACCAACACAGACATTTTCTGCAACAAATCATGGTCTCATTTTGAGAATATAATGTGGAATGTGAATATTATATTTCTAGGTTTTTTTTGGTACACAATTTTGTCGAGGTTCCACAATAGTAAGAAATGCCATATCAAATTAAAAGGTTACAATAACAGTTCATTAGTCCATTGCTGATTCTTTCATCCATATGAATTCTTTACTCATTAACGATATAAATCATTTCACCAAATGTATGGATTCATCATAGGGTGAGCATCAAAATGCACATCTTCTCTTTCATCAGGGGTGATCATGTTAACCACCTTTAAAACATCTTGGGTTATCTTTTCAATGGGGAAATAGAGAGTCCATCATGACATTTTGAAGAGATGGAGACATTAGAATTAGGTTCACAAAGAGGTTGGTGTAGGCATAAAGGATAGTTCTAAGAGATTGGGAAATATGCTAGCATCTTGATTTCATTAGAACTTGTGTTAAACAAATAGTGGGAATGTAATTGCAAGTTGTTTAGAGAAAGTAAAGGCACTCATAGTGCTATGAATGAAATTGCTCAAATGACATGCAACACAATTAGAACTTGCCTTTAACTATGTTCGACATCATTCGAACAATTTGATGTTCTTTGCTTTTTAGACAAGATGAAGAAGAGCTACAAAACAAAGAAGATCTAAGAAGCAAACAAGGAGAAGATTGAAGTAACTTGTGCACCTCCATCAAATTAGCCATGGTTTGAACATATCCTCAACATTTTTTCTATTACTCCTAAAATAAATGGCATATTTCATGCAATAGATTAGGTTGTGCATGTGATGTAAACAAAAACAAAGATTGTGAATGCTAGCGATGAAAAGGATGTTTTAAAATACCCTAAATTCCCAATAGCATTGAGAGACAAACTTAGTGTTTGTGGATGACACTACAAATGTTGAAGTTGCTCATTTTCATAGCCTCAGAACTAAAGCATTCAAGTTTATTGGTGTACAAGGGAAAAAGAGGCTTGCCTTATTTACATGTTCATTTGCAATTAAATGCCCCATTAATTTCACACATGTGCCATGAAGGAATTTGAAATGAAGAAAAGGGAATCTAAAAAAGTTTCATGAAATCTCAAATGTAGCAAAATGAAGAGAATGAAAAAAATGATGGTTCAAACACAACTATAGATGGTTAATCTGTTTGTAAATGTGTTGAAGGGAAGGACCACAAATGGTAGTGATAGTAGTGGTAATTGATAATGAATACAAAGCTAGATTTGGTTCACAATCACATGCCAAAAAATTTCAATTTGCATTATATTCCATTAGCATTGATTAGGGAAAAAATATCTTTGTGTTGTACCATTAAGAACCACCTCAAGGAATGGTTAAAGAACCAAAAGCGATTAAATAATATTCCTACACATTTATCCTTTAAATGATTTCAAATTTATAATTTTTTTTTTCTTGTTTATCCATAACATGCCAAAGTATATCACCTAAGGTGTTCATTGGAATAAAAAAAGGTTGAAATAAGTTTTCAAATATTTTCCTAAATGCAATGAACTTTTTCAAAATCTCATTTCTTAAATTTGAAATTTCATAACTAAATTATATGTACTCAATTAATTAAATGAAAAACTAATGAAATAATATACTATCAATGGTATTTTAAAACTATATTTCCAAAAACAAAACCAAAACATTTTTCAAACTTGTGGGGGAAACAAGCATGCTAAAGTAGGCCAATTGGTGATCCTTGCTCAAAAAGTAAAAGTAATTGGAAAGTAAAATTTGAATTTTTGAATTTTACACCTTTAACCAATGTTATAAATTTTTGGTTGTATTATACATAGTAAATAAACCATATATGGTCATCCCCAATCTATTTTATTATTTGAATCATTTTATTATTTATTGCAAGTTTATATTTGACATTTTTTCCAAATCAAACTATTCAAATGATGTGTTATTAATGTTTGAACCATCATGCATATTGATATACACTTTTTGAAACTTGAATGTTTCAATTATGACAATGTCAAACCCTTAAAAAATAAGGGTTTTTTAGGTAGGTTTGAAGCACTAAAAATATACTTTTCACTGTGAATTACAAATGCATTTTGTGTTTGTAACATGCTAAAACATGCTTTAAACATTCTTTGAAGGAGCCATAAGAATGAATTTCAAAAATGAAAGGTATTGATTATACTTTATGTCTACTTTGTGCAAAATGGGACAATAACACGAAATCAAGAAAAGTGAAAACCATTCTTAACATCCATGAAAGGAGGTTCAAAAACAATTCAACACAACATCTTAAGGTTTTAAAAACTTTTTCATGGTATACTACATTATGTTCATGTAGTTTGAACATTAATTTTTAAAGAATGTGTCCTACTTTTTAACCTCCAACGTTGATAATTCTATTTTCTTACATTATCGGGATATTTTCTTAACCTACTTTAGCATGCTTATGCCATGTGTTCTTGACCAAAAAAATCAAGAGAAGGAAACATTGTGACATTCCTAAATATTTTTCTAAATGCAATGATTAGGAATATCAAAACAAAAAATATTCTTGTTATCATTAAAGTTTCAAAATCTATACATCCTAATAAATATATTCACCAAAAACTTATAACGAAAATCTCTATTTAAATGTTTCTTATATTTTTCTAAAGTTGATGGGTGGCCTATAGGCTAAATTTCTTGAATTTTCCACCATTGTCAATCCATCTAGGTTGGTCAACACAAACATTGCAAAACAATTTCTTTTGCAACACACAACTTGCAACACAATTTTATGAATTTTTTGCCTATTGAAAAAATCACCAATTGCAAGTGTAATTTTTTTGAATGAAAGATTTGCAAAAGGGATATGGGTTCCATCTATTACTCCACAAATGCTAAAGAGACTTGTAATCTCTTCAAAACAAGCAATGATGTTCCTCAAATGTTGATAAGAAGGAATACTAACGTATTTACTAAACAATTTATCTTTGTGGATTAACACATTATAAGCAATGTCAACATATTTTTTAATGGTCAATACGCTCACATTGAATTGATCAACCATGTGTAAATAATGTATTAAAAAATGGCCATAATCTTTTTAATATTCTATTGTGGCTTTATATGGGTTTAAAACTGTGATTACAAAAAAAAATCAACTCCAAAACTAAATTGTCAAAAGGTTCAAAATTCATGTTCTATAATGCAACAAAAATTCCTCTCTTTGATTTCAGGTGTGATTTATCACACATTGGTTTCCACAAGGTCCAAATGTGTGTATTGTTTAAGTTATTTCCATCACAAATGAGGTGGATGCCTCCTCCTATTCGCAATGACACACAACATTGCAAGGAAATTAGACTCTATTCACTAGGAGAAAAATGTCTTATTTTACTAATCAATTTTCAATTGCATGTCATCCTTGACTTTGTATCAACTACAAAATTATATTTATTTCAAAAAATTCCATGGGGATGGCTTGGCACATCAAACAAGTTGAACTATTTACTAATTTGGTAAGTCTATAGCATTGGTCATTGATGGGGACTAACTTCAAAATATATAATGAAATAAAAACTAGTGTTGTTGAGATGTAGTGAAAAAGTTCATTTTGCAATGATGGACTTATTATGTCATGTCAACTGCTTGATTAATTTGGTGGACATTGTATATGAATGGATGAAAGACAAAAATTGATGAATAAAATAATGCATATGCTTTCCAACGTACTTCAACTCTAATGCAACTTTTTTGGTAACTATATTGAAACTTTGTTACAATTGTGTTGTAACTAGTTTTCAACTTTGCTAGAAATTTGTAACACCTTTACCAAAGTTTATAACTTTGATCACACTACTTGGTTGTTGGACATCCTAAGTGGGTTTCAAATTGTGCACCACATTGTTTAGGAATAAAACATGTACATGTCTTAGTCTAAGGTCATTGTGAATGTTATTACAATGATTAAAAAAATTTTGAACACAATATTTACATGCCCTTATTTTGTAAAGTATATGTAAATAAGGTGTATGTAACGGTAGGTAAGAAAATAGCTAATAGGTTGGTAGGTAGGTTGCATACATACCTAATATGTAAGTAGGGTGCAAATAAAGTAGATAAAAGGTAACCTCCTTACCTATTGTTACCTACACCCTATTTACATATTACCTACCACCTATTTAGGTGACTTACAACTTATTACCTACAAATACCTACCTATTTAAGTAATTCATAACCAACCTACCTAACCTACATACTTATACTTACCTAGGTAACTCATAATTTACCTATACTTACCTATTACCTAGCTATTTACTTATTTAGGTAATTCACAATTAACTTGTACCTAACCTAGTTAAGTATACCTAGATTTATTTAGGCTAAGTTAGGTAGGGTAGTTAGTTGGGTAGGCTAAGCAAATTAGCCTAGCTTAACAAGGGCCCAATTGTGTTATTGAACCTTGTACATTGTCTAGGTGGTGGCTTGGGAAATGAATGGATGGATGAATTTGGATGAAAGGATGATGTGGCATATAATATGGATGAATGGATGATATGAGGGCATAGGCATGGTAAAGTAGACAACTAAATCTCCCTGGCAATCTACTTGAAAAGTAGAAAGAAAATAACAAGGAAATTTCCATCATAAACAATTTATATGTGCAATATTTTTACTTGAATGATCAAAGACAAAATAGTTTTTCACTATTGTGCATTAAGTTTCAAATTCCATATTATAAAAGTAAGTTGAAGTAGATTTCTAAAAATACAAGTAGATTTTGCAATTTGCTTTTCATTTTTTTTTACACTATGGACTTTTGTAAAGTATGTGGTAAGTAGGTTCTAACAAATAAAAAATAGAATAATTTTTTAATGAAGAATAAAATTAACTTTATATCCTTACCTAGTATCAATATGTTTCATTGAATTAGATGTTTTAAGGATTCCCAAATCATAAAATTACCCTACAATAAATGGGAATACTTTTTGCTTATTTTAAAAGTTATTTGTTTTTAATCTTTTGGAAATAGATTCTTACAAATGTAATAGAGGGCAACACATGTATTTTATCATACTTCCATCCACTTTGATGTTACTTTATTGCATTTATATGCATGACACAAGATAAAAATGGAGACATTTTTTTTGTATACTTTACCATGTTTTTGCCCATGACATATAATAATGGTAGCAATATGTTGGTGGGGAATTCAAATTTTGAATTACATTTGTTGAAGTTGAAAACTAATTGGAACCATGTGAACTTGCATATTTCAAAATTAGTCAACATCCCAACTATAGCCACGCATTGGGACTACACTTTATATTACACTCTCGTTCAAACTTTGAATTTCCCTTTGCTCTAGTTTGATTTTTTTTTCCTTATCTTTTTAAGGCTCAATTTGTGTTTAAGTTTAAACCCATGTAGTTTATTAATTTTTTAATTTCTTCAAAACAATGCATCTTGCCTTTTGCATGTGGGGAACTTCAAGTCTTTCATTTTGGAAGTTCAAACCAATGTTTTGTGAAAGTCGAATATGGTTTCACAAAATAATTTACTAAAATTTTTGGTTTTCAGTTTTTAAGTTTTTGAAAAAAAAATACAGTGATGCAAGGTATCAATATGTTTTTAAAGAATTTGAATCAGTTTTCACAATGTGGGTTTTCGTAAATTTGAGAACAATTGGTTATCATTTGGTAGTTCACAAACTAGTTATTATTTTTTGTCAAATTAAAAAATCATAATCAAAATTACAAAAAAATATTGATTATATTCCTTTTATTAAAAATTAAAATATCATAAGTAATAAAGTTATCCACAAAGTAAAGAGAACATAACACAATTTGGTCATACACGAGGTGAGTTTAAAAAATCCCTATAAAAAATACATTGGCATTCAAGGTGGGAGGTGGGGGAGAGACTCAAAAAACCATCAATTTTTGTGGTAAATTCAGTTTCATCCTATTTTTCCTTTTTCTTGAACACCTCCAATGTTGCTACATATATTTTCACTACTCCTACATTTACAACTACTATAATTATTTTCAAACCTTGTGCATTAAAGCTTGTACACAAAACCTTGACAACCTGACCTTGGTAAGGGGGTTTTATCTCACTTAGGTTTCAATATTTTTATTTTTATTTTTTTTTCCCCTTGAGCCCGTTTTCACCATCTAGTTGTCACACAAATGAAAATTGGTGATCAAGCTTTTAGTCAAGATATCATGCAAAGTGATACTCAAAAAGGTTCATATAAGGATGTCCTAATGATACCTAAGGTATTTTTTATACTTGCCCAACATTGGTTCAAACCCTCATTATCAACTTATTTTTAGGTGTGTTTCTTTATTCACTATGCTCAAGTTATTTTTTGTTTTTTCCAAATGTGGCACTGATTTGAACTCTTTAATTCTAAGGCACATTAAGGTCATATGGTGTCAAGGCAAGTAAACATGGATAACATGAAGAACCAAGCTTACGGAACTTTGAAACCATCATCACACATGTCACTCACATTTGCAAGTGTTCAAATATATATTTTTTCTTTTCTTTTTTTTCTTCTACCATGTTATCTCTCCTTTTCTTTATCCACCATGTTCGCCACCATTTTTCCTTTAGTTTTTCTTTGTTAGTTAGGTTTTTTTAAAAAACTCTTGTTAAATTATTATTTTCCACCAATTCAAGAACTAGAACTTGGGTAATGGAGAGCCAAACTTATGAAACTTTTCAACCATTAATGCATGTCAATGGCATTCAAATAAACAAACAAGGATTTTTGGTCATTCTTCAATCTTTTCACCATGCCTTTTTTTTTCTCTAATAATGTGATGTTGCAACCATTACATTAGAACTTGAACATTTGAAAATCTTTTTTTTAAATGCATGGAGTGACAAATTTTATTTTGTTCAAATTTGAGTTTTTAGTTTTGACTAAGTTTCAACTAAAATTCAACTATGGCTTGATTAAGTTCAACTAGTATTCAATTGGGTTCCAACTATGTGTAAGGTAAATCAAGATGTGTGTCACTTCTACCAATTATGTAAGTCTAGTTTTAAAGTGTTTTTTTTTGTCATTGGTTTTTCTAGTTTTGATTATTAATGGAAAATTTTATTGATATTCCATGTGTTTGAAACTAATGCACAATCTTTTTCTTGATGCACATTATAACTTTGACTTCTATTGATTTTTTTCATTTTTAGCAACTTTCATTTTCCTCAATTCAAAAATGCAAGGTGTAACCATAAGTAAGCTAAAAGAAACAAAACCTAGTCCAACAAAACAACATAAAACTACCAACTTATGCGAGATTGTTCTCATCATTTCAACAAATATTTGAATAATATTAACACCTTTGAAATGTAGGTGGGAACACTTTCCATGTGGGAGCATTGTTTTTTTTTGTATAGTTTTCAAATTGGGCAACAAAAGGTTGTCCTTGGTGAATTGTGATATTTTTGAATTATGTGGGTTCTTGTAATTGCACCATTCATCACATGGACATTATAGGATTTGCACTATTAGTTGATAATGTATACGCAAACTATGCTTCTACTATGATTTGATTTTTAAAAATTATTTTCAATTAGGTATATTGTCCTCACACTTTAGTTGTGTTAGTTTTATAATTATGATTATAATTCAAATTTTTTTCAATTAAATTTTCACAAACTATGATTGTGTTTTGTTAGACCATGTGAATATGCTGATTGTGTTGAAATCAATTAGCATACCCTTACACACCATATGGCAATAAATAATGTGTAATGATTTTGAATATGTTGTACATGTGGCATTTGATCTTGTCAACAAAAATAATGATATTTTGAGAAGTATAAGGTCAACAATGGCTACATATTTAAATTGAATGTTGAAATTGTGCCATGTGTCATTTGGAATTATTAATCCATCCAAAGTTTTCAATATATATGGTTTTAAGAAATTCCCTACCATACATGTGGCACACATCAACTATTTTGTTTTTATGGAAGCCCACCAATGCCCATGTGACACATGTCAATGCCACAATGGTTAGCCGATTAACTTAGCTACCATGTGTTAATTACCTTATTTAGCCTTAACTAATCATTATAATTTAAGTCATGTTCATTATTTTGAAATACTCATAAATGCAAGTTGAGCCCTCAATTTCACCAAGATGGATGAAATGATAAGTTACCATATGAGGCTCATACTCTTGGTTAAGTATTGTCAAAAATAGTTTTCAACTAAGTCAATAAGGGTTGACTGTGAATTGAGATGTGGTTACCATGCTTGACTATTTGTTGCATTTGTCAGGTTTCTTAGGCTAATAGGACTAGAATAGGTGACCATTCATGCCCACCTTAGGCTATCAAGTAGGCCAACTAATGGCCTTGTAGGTGGGGACTTGCCTAGAGCTAATGACATGGTTTTGTAAAAGTGTGTGCTCAAGCTTAATAAACATATTATCTAGTTTCTAGGTAATAGGTACCAAATAGGTAGGGTCTTTATTTGATTTTAAACTAACTTTGAACCTATAAACTTAGTTATGGATAACCTATTTTTCCAAGGTTTTGTTGATAACCAATCATTTTTTTCATGAATGACCAACATTAATCAACACAAATTTTTTAATATTTTACATTTCTAAATTCTCATGGAAAAAGTTTGAGTTCTAATTCATACCACAATGCATTGAATTATAAGAAAGACCTTATCTTATTATAAAAGGATAGATACCAAACAAGTAAGGTCTTTGTTTGATTTTTAACTAACTTTGAACCTTGTTGGTCAACTATGGATAACTTACCTTTTGGACTCTTGTTCATAGTTGGTGATGTTCTTAATGACTAACCAACATTGGTGCACACAAATTTAAAACATTTTCATATTATTATGTTTTTTATTGCAAAAGTTTGAGTTGTAGTTCAAAGGCACAACACAATGCAATGATATTATTGAACAATATATAACACCTTATGACTATAACTCTAATTTATATGAGCATCCTCACAATGCATTGACTTGTAGGTTAGCAACTTAAATCAATGTTTGGGAATATTGTGTAAAATAACAACAAATTCCAAGTTTTTCCAAAGATTGCAAAAGGTTCGGAAGGATTTTTCATCTAGCATTGGGGAAACTGATAGAATGGGATTGAGTTTGTAGAATATTGTGACCAATAAATGATTCCTAAAATTTTGCATCAAGTGATGGGTGAGCAAACCTTTTTTGTTAAATGATTGGGTACAATCTTGGGAATTGCTTTAATGCATGAAAATACATGCAACTTTTATCTAATGAATTGACAACATGTATTGACTTTGGATTAAACTATTTTGGCATTGAAGATCCTTGGTGAATTTCTCAAGATGATTGGCTTTCTAAATGATTATGGTGTGTGGGAAAAAAAAAGACAATTTGATGGTGAAGGTGTTTTGTTGGGGGTTGAACAAAAGATTTTAAGGATATGTCAATGAAGTTTGTAAAAATTTGATAATTAGGAAATAAAAAGGGAATATATTTTTGTATTGGTCAGGTCATGCATGTGAGCTCTAAGATTTATGTACTTAATGTGGTAGTAAACTTGTGAGTAAAGGTGTACTTATTGTATGGATTTATAGAGTGTTGACACCATGTTGATGTGCTCTTCTCATGGAATTATTGGCATGCTAATAATACATAGATATTAAAAAGGAAGTGATGGTGTGTTTTGAGAATTAGTTGGGCTCCCACATGTGAAGTTTGTAGAGGTTTTGGGTATAGACATAGTTGAACATGCTAGGGATGTAAAAAGTTGACTTCCTAATTTCATGGGAGATTTTATTATTGTCTAAGGTTATGTTGCATAAAGTTCCTTCCTTAAGGTTGAGTGAGAAATCGCATTGGTTTACTAGTCACAATAATCCTAGAATGTTTAATTGACTTTGTTGTGAAATTTTTACTATTCAAAGTTGATAGTAATTTAAAGTGTGCACCATTTGATCTAAAGGCTAATGCACAAAATGTCAAGAGGCATAGTTGGGTATGAGGCATAGAACCTAAGAGAGGGAGATTAGCGAATGTGGTGCCAAGCTAAGTGGTGCATGTTGGTTGATTTTAAATATGTTTAAGAGGAGCCACTATGTCCTTCCATTTTTGGTGAAAATATCTTAACGTTGATTAAATCTCAACTAGTTCATTGAATTGAAAGAAGGATGGCTTTGAATATGTTACATATATGTTTTCAAAAATGGAAACAAAACAACACATCACAAACTTATTGGTTCATCGATTCATTCAAAATTTATTTAAAATCTAATATTTCATGGTTCATGTTTTTTGCACATGGATGTTGTATGTCTCAAACATATATGATACACATATAAGTATAATGAAACATTTTCAATTACTACAAAATATTGCATTCTACTCATATGTGCATCATACGTGTTTTAAATGTGTAACATTTGTGTGCAAAAAACACAAACTCATGAATTTCTTTTTTTGGCACAATTTCCATTATCAAATCATGAGATGAAAAGTTTGTGATGCATGCCTAGTCAAGCTATAAATGTTTTAATACTTTACACCTTTATAAGTCATTGGGTGGGTGCAATTTTGTGGAAACCTATCTTATTTAAAACACATTGTTTTTTTTGCAACTTCATTTAGAATGTCAATTAAAGATTTTTTTGGTTGTACATTTTTTGGGGGACTAAGATTAAGGTTAGCAATGAATTTCTTATTCTAGGTTGAAGATTGATTTTGATGTTGATGCAAAAGACTATGTTTTGTGATATTTCTTGTACCAAAAGAATTTTTAATATATGCATAGGTTTTTCAAATATTTAATTTTTCCTTTAATCAAATTAATGAACATCATATTGCTATGCAAAAAGTTGGCCCATGGATGTCAATGCAACTTGGGAATGTTTTGGCATAGAAATTGAGAATTGGTGTAGGCAAGGAAAAAACATTTAAAAATCTTTAAACTTGTTTTCTTTTCAAATGAATCTAAGTTAGGGTAGAACCACCCATCACTAAACATTCATGCCCATGAATGAGCAACCATATAATCCAAAAAATGGCCCATGAACAAACACCAACCAACTAATAACCATTTACTAATACCTTATAACCAAACAACTAGTTCTAAAAACTTGTGGTTGTGGTTCTAATACCTTCCATTGAAAGATGGATTTTTTTTGTTCATTCATGGGCATCAAAAGTCCCCCTATGTCAAAGTATTCTACTTGTTCATTTGGAAGTTTGTGTTTGGAAACGGGTAATCACTCTTCATAGTCAATATTTTTAATTGTTGGGCATTTTCATCACTTATTTTTCACTTTTTGAATGAAAAATCATGTGTATGCACATGTATGTTCATTGTTATACGTGGAATGTTTTGGAATGAAGTCCACACTGTTTGGTAATATGAGAGATACTAATTGTGTATGAAGTTTATCACATCTCATTAGAAGATGCACTTTAGTTGCACATGGAAAGATATGTGTTCACAAGAAGTTGGACTATCCCTCCCCCACCTCCCCCAAAATATTTTGTGACATTTCAAACCTTGCTCATTTCAAACCCAAATGGAGGTTTGTAAAAAGGTAAGGGGCACCAAGTGAAAGGCTACATAGACCCTTTGGTGGATCTCTATGGTTGAAATTGATGGGAAATTGAATGCATTCTCTTTGAGAGTTTAAATGTTCATTCACCAACCTAGCTATTTTACTTCATGTGATATTGTGGAAGTTGCAAAGTTTGGCATTGGTTTGCATGTTGCATTTCATTCCTAATGATGTTATGAGTCGTGTTATGGGAAATTTGGTCAAAAGTGAGTGATAGAGCTTTTTCCATGAAAACCAATTTTATGAATTGAAAATTTTGCATGTGGTTTGGCACTTCACAAATGCCAATATTTTCAAGTCCTCAACAAGTGAAAACATGATACAATAGACAAGAAATTTACTTTGATTAATTTTCAAACAATAAATAAAATGTAAAATTGTTGCACTTTAATCCTTGGGCTTCCTTTTTATTTTTTAAAAAAAGATTATAGATGGTGATGAGTTTACCATGCCTCGTATCCTTCATGTAAGATCTGAAAATGGTTTTCTCATTTGATTTGGACTTATTCAAAATACCTTTAAACATATAACAAATAAATGTCAGATTATAGAGGTTCACATCTACTTTTAACAATGCAAAACACCCCTAAACATATTGTGAACCCTAATTTTCAGCTTCATAATATGTTTTTAGTTCTACATAGATGAATTTCCACATCATGCAAATGGCAATAAGTAGGCTTGGTCCATGTGATAAACACAAGCAAAGTAGGTATATTTGTAACCACGGGTTTTTTTCTCCTCCAATTTTGTGATTGTCAAAAATTTGGCAAATTTGTCCAAAACCTTAGCAAAAAATTAGTAAAATTTGCACTAAGGGAGAAATTTGCACTAATGGAGACAATACCAAAATAATAATAATAATAATAATTTTAAAAAAAGAACTAATTTCTTGAAAAATAATAACTATTCATCAAGATGTCAATGTGGAAGCCAACCCTAGGTTATATGGTATTGCCTTGGCTATTATACTTTTGTCCTCAAACTTTTCCTAGGCTACAAGCTCTTAGCTGATGAGGCAAACATTTAAAAAAAGAAAAAGAAAAAGAAAAAAAAAGGCTTAAATTCATCCACCAAAAAGACAAAACCAAACTCTTGGCTCTAGAAGGACTCCAGCACTCTTTTATCATAAATATTTGCAACAATTATTTAGTTTCAAAAAGCCTAGATTAGACTAGTGTGTAAGATCTCAAAAGTTTCAAATAAAATAATAATAAATATTTTTATATACCCAGATATTCAATTAAAAATTATTTTTTTCCCCAAAATACCTAAAAAGTGTAATATGTAGAAAATAAAAACATATCCTTGAAGTTCCAACCAACTATTACTACTATTACTACTATTATTATATTATGATGATGATTATTATTATTATTATGATTATTATTATTATTACCAATCTTGGTTGGTTTTTTTTTTTTCTTCTTTTTTTTCAAATTTAATTATTAAATATTAATTATTTAATCAGAAGTAGCTAAGAAGTAGCAATGATAGGCCAATCCCTTGCGATTGGGCGGAGGATTTCCCTGTGGCTCAGATTTGTGGCTGGAGTTCGTTGCGGTTTCCTATTGGTGGATAGGATTTTTGTCCAATCCTAGCCACCACCCTCTCTCTCGCTCTCTTCAAATACGTCTCCCGAGGACGTTCCACTTCCACTTCCATTTCCCACAGAAGAGTTGCGCTTCATAAGCTCTCTCGCTCGCTCGCTTGCTCGTTCGTTGCCTCTGAACTCCTCCTCCTCCTCCTCCTCCTCCTTTCTCATTAGCTGTTGTTTGGTGTCTTGAAGATTTTGGTAGAGAGCAATGGCGGCGGCTACAGCATGTGCTTCCACTGCATTTGCAGGACAGACCGTTTTGAAGCCGACTTCCGAGTTGGCCAGTAAGGTGGGCGTCAGCGAGTCCCGCCTGCAGATGCGCGGTAGCAAGGCGAAGGCCGTCAGCGGAAGTATCTGGTGCGTTTTTTGGCTGCATTTTCTCGTAATGGGTCTCGTAGTTTGTCACCAGTTTATGTATTTGTTGGAGTATCCATTATGAGCTCTCTTTGTTGGCTGCATTGGGTTGTTGTTGTTGTTTGTTTGTTTGTTTGTTTGTTTTTCTCCCTTTCTTGCTGTTGTCGAGTTTTAGCTGGGTTGAGGAAGCGTTTTGTATCTAGCTACCTACCTGCATTGTTTGTAGCAGGAGCTTTTTTTTTTTGGTGTTCCTAGACATTCATTGTTCTCAATAATTTGAGATAATAATACTATATATATGACGGTTGCTGCTGTTCTCTCGTTGCAGGTATGGACCCGACCGTCCCAAGTATTTGGGCCCATTCTCCGGCGACACCCCATCATACTTGACCGGGGAGTTCGCTGGCGACTACGGCTGGGACACTGCAGGACTATCAGCAGACCCCG
>Ga0209208_10001317_pt1 | contig 34696 bp, 22 predicted proteins | sample S1TSphfallax_3_FD_187694 | JGI IMG/M metagenome (GOLD analysis project Ga0209208, IMG submission 187694) | Host-associated microbial communities from peat moss isolated from Minnesota, USA - S1T2_Fd - Sphagnum fallax MG (SPAdes) (version 2) | ecosystem: Host-associated > Plants > Peat moss >...
TTTAATATTAAATTCTTAATTTAGGACTTTAAACAACTTGGTGGATGGGATGAACTTTACCTAATGGTTGAGTGAAAGCATGGTAAAGTATGCCAATGAAGGATTTTTTTGGGTGGAAAGTATCCATCAATTAAAGCTTAATACATTGAACCATGAATATTTTTAATTTTAATGATCAATAAGAAAATCTTTGATTCATTACATAATATTGAAAATATTCATGTTTTAATATGCATTTAAGTACATTTTTATAAATACAATATATAGGAAAATAGATGTCCCCCTCTTGCTTCAAGTATATGAAAATATGATAGTACAATTGTAATTGAATTTTTTATACTTTCAAATGAATAAAAAATTAATATGTATTGATGTGCTTTTTAAAAACTCATAATATAATCATAATCTATCAAAGTTTTTATTAAAAAAATATCTTGGAAATTTTGAAAACCTAGCCAATTTTAAATGTATTTTTAATCCATTTTTTTTATTAAAATTCTTCACATTTTATATGTAACTTACCATAAACTCAATGGAATGCACCATTGCTTCATGAAGTTAAAGAAGTTTTGAACAAAGTTTTTTCATGTTTATGCCATGAACGTGACTATGCCTACATGTGGGACTATTTTTTTGCATACTTTACCATGCTTTCACCTAGCCACCAAATTTAACAAAATTGTGATCATTTTATACATGAATGTCATTTAAACGCAGAATTTAATAAGTTTATTGTTAAATAAACAAGACAATGTCACATAGAATTCCAAAAAAATAACATCAGCATACCCATTATGTTTAATAAAAAAATGGAATGATGGTGGATGTATGACATGCAAAAAAAACCAAAGCCTAACAAATGCTCCAAACATAACAACTTCCCAAAAGAATTCTTATCAATTTGATGGGACACTTACAATGCATTTCTACTTTATTTAAGGTGATTAAGCCCTTCAACTTAAGTTGTTCCTATTCATTTTCAAGTAGAATTCTATGATGATATTGTTATTATTTTCAATTCTATATCACATGTGTTAATAATTTCTAGGAGTTATTTGAAGCCAAGGGTTAATATTCCCATTAGTGACAATGAGCAATCAAATTTTTTGAGTTTTAAACAAGGGACTACATGCTAGTTCAACTATGGATCCAAAGTTGATGTTCAGATCAAAACAAATATATTAATAGTTTCAAATTTTATATACTATGAAAAAAATATTTCACCTAATGGCCACTAGGTGATATTTATTATTATTATTATTTAATATTGATAATGAAAACCACGGGTCAATGCTCCCATTAATGACAAAGATAAACTTAATTAGGGACACCAATAACAACAATGGATAAAAATCAATAGATTATTGATTACAAATATTCAAAAATAATTGTGAATAAATTTTCTAATAATTAAATTACTCAAATAACATAGGACATGAAAAACCAAAAATGCACCAAAAACATAAAAGCAAATGTCCCATTAATTTAATGATAAAAATACCATTGAAAAATAACCAATATTTTATCCATGTCACCAACATACTTTACAAATTACTTGATGCATTAGCATATTCAAGATTGACTTTGGTTCAAAAATCACAATTATCATGAATAGTAATTTGATTTTTGTTTGTTGTATTTTTCAAACTAGAAAAGAAAAAAGAAAAGCTGAAATCTCAAGCATTATTCTATATTTGCTAAATTAGATTTTCACTTGTTGTTTCAACAATCTTCATTCAAATTCGACCTTTTTTTCATTGGAACCAACCATTAAACCCTCACCATTTTGAAATTTTCATTTTGGTCATCCTTGACAACATCATTTTATGTTGTTCCCATCCACATATGAGCAAGGATAGGATCATGTGGCTTCATGATAACAAAATCTCCATTGTTTATATCTTTAAATAAGGTGTATGTTAAAAAAGGTTTTAAGTTCCTATGCCCATAATAAGAACACATGATTAGGTCTTCTAAATCAATAACTTCCATTGTGGATGGCAACAAGGCCCTTATAATTATAACCTCCAATGTTTTGAAGGCTCAAAGCCTTCTACAAGAATGGAATTTTGAGGAGGCAATGATTTTGACAAATGCAATAAAATATCTTCCCAATATTCCACATACAACATATGACTTCATTGTGTAAGTTGCACATTTTGCTTCCAAAATTCAATGTATTTGGTTAAATTAACATTGACACAAAAAAAACTCTCTGCGCACGTCAACGCATCATTGCCTCAAAATGAGCAAATATGGAACAAGGCTTGAAATTTGAGTATGTAGCTTTGGTGATCCATCAAAATTAACTTTCCACAATTTAATAGGAGGCCCATCCATGAAACTCCAAACATTATCTATGGGTGAAACTTTGTACAACATCACAAGCCAATTAGATGAATAAAAAAATATTGAAAAAATGCATATTAGTATGCCTTGCCAAAGTTTCAAGGCCATCCTTTAAACAACTTAAACGCAAGTTTAAAAATGTAGAACCTTTTGAATCAACTACAAAATGAAAGCTCTCCCTTGCAAGACCATGAAAATTTTCATCAAATTTGTCAAAATGTAATTGTTTTGTTTTTTCAACTTTTTGGACAAATATCTAAAACATCCATCAAGATCTTCATGTGTATGACCAACTACAAGGAATCCTAATTTAACCTCCTCAAATACTTCCTTCATGATCAACAATGATAGAATTGCTAACAAATATCACTTTTTATTATCCATCACATAATCATCCATTTGAAGTAACAATTTTTTCAGCAAAGGCTTGGGACCAACAACTTGACTTGGTGTTTTTAATTCACATGTGCACTGTGATTTGCCTTGCAAGAGATGTGCAAAGAACGTGTTATTGGGAGGGTGTTCAAATAAGATTTTTGATTCAAAAATTGGAGTTGTTTTCAAAGTTCAAAAGAACTGCAACAAGGACCCATTTGTGAAATTTGGATCATTAGGCCACAACTCATTAAAATACTACACATATCTTTCATCACCATGATCGTGCACTATCATATTCATGAGGATAATAGGAAATTTTCCAATACCCAAAATCATTTTGTTGGCCTCTTGGAACCTTGGGAGTTTAGATCCATTTTGTCATGGATAACATATAATTGGGAATTCATCTTTAAATCACACACAAACTCTGACCTCCAAATATGGTATAAGCTTATGTATGATTCTTGATGCAAGATGTGTTTTTTCAACTTCAATTCATATTTTTTCACATCACTATTGTTCTTTTCCAATTTTGATATTAAATCTTTCAAGGATTCACACACAATACATTTTGCAAAAACAAACACTTTCTTTCACACATCCATATTAAAACGATGTTTCTTCTTCAACTTGTTCATTGTAGATTGGAAAATACCTCCAATGCTTAATTCTTTACTTATATACAAAAACGTAATCAAGATAATGAAAACAATAAATTTCATCCTGAATAACAAATGACAATACTTGAAATTGACAATTAAACCATGACACCTACATTATTTTTGAAAAGCAAAGTAACCCACACAATATTAACATACCTATATTATGTTTACTATATCTTATTTCATTTCTTCATTCTTGAAAACTCTTGTACTTATTAGGCAAAAGTTGTCACACATCATGTCCACCATTTTTCGATCCCTATAATTGATGTGGCATTGTGTCATCACACAAGGACTAATAAGGATTGAACATTCAACTCCGCCTACTTTGTTGGAGTTTGTAGTTTATGTAAATTCTTGTTTTGATGTTGTAAAAATCTATAGCCTCATTTGCAATTTGCTTTGTAGAACATATATGTCGATATTGACAAGCCAACAATCTTATACCATGGAGTTTCACATATATCTATTTCTTGGATCATGATAAATTTTCATTGCTTCATGTTTCTTCTCAAATGCAACCTTTTTAAAATATCCAAACCATACATGAAAGCATGTTTCCTACAATTGGTTGTGCTAAAAAAATATTAGGAATAGTTGTATGTCAAATAAAAACAAAAATATTATTTTCATTAGTTGGAATTATTATTAGTCTTAGGAGATGCCGTTTACAATCAAAAAATTTGGATAAATTGATTTTTTTCCAAATTTTCATATATTTTAATTTTAATTTTAATTTAAACTATTTTTAATTAATAAATTACAAAATAAAATATCAATTTCGAAAAAAAAACCAGGTTGTGAAAATTAGACAGGAAAATTGATGTTATCATATATACAAGAACTAGCCTATTTGAAAATTGGGTGAATTTGGAAAAAATAAAAATCTTGGGAACTTGGTCGGTTTTTCACTAGCCCAATATATATATATATTAGAGAGCCAATTAGGTTCTCATAACATAATCTAAAAACCAAAACTGCCCAACACTGGTTTTTTCTTCCATTTCCTTCGTCACTTCCTTCCTCATTTCTTTTCTCATTTTCTTTTTCATTCCTTCCTTCAATCATAGAATTAAAAGTGGTTTTCCCCAAATTCCCTTCCCTCCATCATCATGATCATATCTTCTCTATCCATTTATCTCATCATCACAAGCCTCATCCATCCCATTGTTAATTTTTTCATTATGGTTGAAATCCTCAAAATGTTAAGTTGGAAAGGAAGGTTGGTCCCTAGAAGACATTTGCCTCTTCCATAGATTGGTAAAACCCTACTCCAAAATTTCCTGCTATAATAAAAATAAAGGAATCTCCTTAATCAACAAAAAATCCCTTGCAAGTTAAAAGCAACCATTTCCAACCAACAATCCACAATACCTAATAACTAGAGTAAGGCATAAGAATGTTTATTGTTCAAACAGCTCAAACACATATATGATGGATACAACTACATAACTATCCACTCCACTATCAATGGATCTTTGCACTTGCCAATTCTAATTTCAACCTTACAATCTTTGGTGGAATCCCAATGGCAATGGTGTCATCAAATTTGACTTTTGCAAACATGGCTTGACATTTTCCAAAGGATAATTCACCCACGAGATCAAGATTACCATCAAGCTATTGGATGAACATTGCTAACACAACACCTTAAAACCATAAATCCAACATGAAAGGTTGATATCTAGTTCATCAACCAAAAACTTTTTCAATAACTTGAAAGTCATATTTTCCCAATTGATTTCATGCTTCTACTTAACAATCAATAGTCATTTTTTCCAATTCACCCGAGTGAATTCAGAAAAAGGTGTAAAATCAATGAAGAATTACTTTCCCATTGCACCCAATTGAACTAAAAGGAAATGTTTAGCATCCGTGAGGTTATTTTTGTCCATATTACCTCAATGAATTGTGAGAAAACACCTCATGGAAGCCACACATTTCTTTTCGGATTCATTGAAATGAATAATTAGGAAACACCTAGTGATTAGCAAAAAAAATTTCACCAAGTCACTAAAATGAATATGGGGGAGATTCCTAGTGGCTGCCAAGTGTTTTAGGTGAAAGCACACTATTGTAATCACAAATTTATTTTTCAAAACTATGGAACTTTCAACTTCCACCAAGCCAATATTGAAAGAGGTTTTCATAAATTAGACTCAAAATAAGGTAGTTCAATAACCAAATAATGTAATTGTAAAAGAAAATTTACATTTTTTGATTAATGTTAAATGATTAAAGAATATATTTTTGAGAATTTATATGTTGTCATGATAGACTGCAAAGTGTAAATATACTTTAAAAGTAATTCAAATAATTGCAAAATTTGATGAAATACTTAGTCATATATTGAATATGAATTAATTATACCATTTCAATTACAATTGAAAATTTTGACTCATATGATATCACAAAAAACATTTGGACAAGTTTTTCATTCAAATGAGCACAAGTGTGTGGGAAAAAAAACATTTGTTGAAATTTTATTTTCATTTGAAAGATGACAAGAATTATGTCAGAGGCCTTTATATCAAACTCCATTTTATATGTTTATTGAAATGTTAAATGAAATCAAAGAGAAACCACCCCTAAAATATACCCCCCAAAAAAAAAACATTTTATTGCCTGAAGCAGCTCCTTATAATGTGCTTTCACCCTTTTTCTCAATTCAACAAAATGAATAATAGGAAATGTTAATCCACTCAAATTAATTATGATGAAAATTCCTAATGATTGCCAAAACATTTATGTCCAATTCACCACAATGAATTTGGACAAAAACATATGGGAGTCTTGGTCATTTTTTGAATTCATCAGAATGAATTGGGACAAGACGCTTAATGGTTACCAAACCTTTTGAATAAACATTTTCATTATAAATTTACTAACAAATGATTTTCTTAAATCCTAAGCACAATTTTAATTGAAAATAATAAAATAATCATGTTTAAAAAAATTCAATCAATTTCATTATGAAATTATGTAATTATATAATTAAATATAATTATGAAATTGAAATAAATGGAAATGGTAGAATAAATTATATTTATATATTTTGCAAGACGAATTAATTTCATGAAAAAATAAAAGATTAATCACTTTGATGTGTGTGTGTGTGTGTGTGTATATAAATAGGAATTTTAAAAAAATAATAATGTAAATGTATTTTAAAGTGAAATAAAATAGATTGAACTATATGTAATTATGAGATTAAGTGTTTTAAAACTAATTAAAATATTATATTCGAATTTCTAGCCAATTCTAAATTATTTAAAAATAATATGTAATGTTCTGACACATCAAATTTTAAAATGTTCAAAAAACAAATTATGAATTTTAAAATTTTAAAATTACGTATCATTAAAACCATTACATTTGAATTTATATTCCACATTATTTATTTATTTAATATAAATATTAAAATTTAATCTAATGTAGATATGTATTTGGATGTCAATATTTTTGACCATATAATGTTGTAATTGGATGGTTAAAGGCTTGGTGTGTGGTTGAGAAGGTGAAAGGCTGAATTCCCTCATTACAATGCATTTGGGATTTGCAATTATGTATTAGTTGCAAAGGACATACGTGATTGATAACTTATGAGTTGTTAAACCCATGTTGTTTCACCCACCTAGTTGCAAAAATACATGTGTTAAATAATCATTCACAAATGACCAAGTGTGAATTGACTGTAAATTTCACTTGTCAACTTTTTATTGAATGTTATGGGTTGATAAGTATGTAGATGTATGGGTTTAGACATTATTGGTGTTATTTTAACAAATGTTAGTTCAACCTTAGGTAAATTTATTTGTTGAATCACCAATATTTCAATTGAACCGTTGTAAAATTATGCCATTGGTTGTATTGTCAAATATGCTTTTATATTTAGTACTTAAACTTTTAGGACGTGTGTACTTACCATATTTGGATCTTGCATTTCATCACCATGTATTTCATACCATTGAACAAGTTATGTTCATTGATGATAATATAGGGTTTTAAATAGTTGAGCAAGATATTCTTATTGCCTACTAGTTGTTTCCTTTTCTAAAACTAGTTCCCAACCATTAGATATCATTGCTAGGTGTGGAATTTGGTTTGGTTGGGTTCATAATCACTTGGTCATGTTTTCTTGCCTTCACGATTCAAATTGTGAAGGTACAATTCTTGGAGCTTGTTTGTTTTGATGCGCATCCACCACCAAGATTGCTTCCATTATGGAAAATTTTTGCTAACATTTGTGTAGCAACCTAACACTTGTTGACTATGCATCACATTATTTTTCCCTTGTTACAAAAAACACCATGTATCTTATAGGTTGTTCCTCTATTCTTGGTACCACATGATTCCATTGTGCAAGGAGTGATTACAACCTTCTTGCTACAAGCGGTCTTTGCATCTCATTTCCAACCTATTCATCCCTATTGTTAATTTGGTCCAATTTCCTTTATAGGCTTTTAGCTATTACCATTTTTGACATACTGGTATAAAATAATTGCAATTAATTTATTTCAATGTTTTTAGATTTGCATCTTTACAACATTCACTATTTAGATTTAAAATTTTTGTTCATTTAAAAACCTAATGTTAAATGATATTTATTAGGATTTTATGTATAAAAATTATGACGACAAGAAAAAACTATAGAAAATGGCTACATGATATGACTATAAGAGTTGCTAGTAGAAAATGATGGCAAGAGATGAAAGTAATAGATGATTGTAGGAGTTGATAATAAGATGACAATAGGAGATGATGACATGAATTGATTACAAGAGACAACAATAATAAATGACAACGAGAGATGATAGTTGGAGACGACTATAGGAGATGACAACATGAAATGACTACAAAAATTGATTATAGGAGTTGACCACCAAAATCTATTAATTACTTTTAATACCAAAAATCAAATGATAGAATGTAAAATACTAGTTAAGTTTTTTAGACTATAGATAAAGATTTTATTTTGTTAGTTTTAGAATAATTTTAAGAGATCAAATTTTTTAGTAGAATCTTGGATTAGATTTTCCATAACTAACTTTAATGTACTTTAGGTGTGGGCTGATGTTGCCTTAACATAACTTGTTTTTTAGTGGGGAATACATTAAAGGAATACAAGTTTTTGTTTCTTTCTAATTATTCTATCCACTAAAATGTTTTTTTGCTTCACAAGTTTAAATGTTGAAGACTTGTAATTTTATTCCAAGTTTAGTCCCTTTAAGAAATCGATAGTCTATTTGTACTATCATTTGTAACATTTCCTACAATAGACTATTTGTCATTCCAAAGTTACAAGTTTATTTCACCTCTTGTTCCTATTTTTTTTGTTTGCAAACCCATAATAATACCAAATGGCCATAACATTTGGCAACCATTTTTGGGATACAAAACCAAGATTTATAGTTTAATGACTATTATTTTGAGAGTTATGGTTGAATTTGTTTTCATTGTTTTTTGTGTGTTCTCATAATGTTGTACATGTTTTATGTTTCATTTATTTTGTTTAAGTTGTTTGTTGTTGCAGTTTGTTAATAATTATAACCAATAACATGAAAAATAAATTGGAAAAAGTTTTACAAGAAAATGCACAAGGTGGATTTTCTAAGAGAAAAAATAAAATATGTAGCACTACGAGAAATCGCATCCACTAAAACCACGTTACCCTACAACTAAAACTCAAAAAAAAATTCATATACAAATGTTATGCAACTATTCCTAAGGTATTACAACTACTATGCAACCATCCCCTTAAAAATATGTATTAATATATAAATTTTCACGTTAGAAAATTAGTTAGTTGTATTATAATTGCAAGTGAGTTGAAAATGGGTCTTTTATGTGGTAATTTATACACATTGTACATACATATGTAATCAACCATGTTTGACTTTTTTAGGAATTACATTGTAGTTGCATGTGACAACTATTTTAGAACTATTATAAATGTGTCATTGAAGCAACAACTATGTTGCAACTAATGTACAATGTACATACATGCAATCATGTCACATGTCCACATTTCCACCACCCACTATGGGATACATTTGCAACTAATTTTCGATTATGATTCCTATTGAAGCAATTATTATGGCCACTAATGCGCCACTACTAAAATACTACTATTCAACTGTGTTATGACTATAATACAACTACTTGTAACTTAATAAGGATACATATTCATTAGTTATTTATATCTTCATCATATGTGTTTCAATATGGTTTCATCAAAATCCTCCATTTTAGTTGTTGCAACTTTACAAACATCAACAATTTGAGCTTCTTCCATTTTCAACAATGATTTTGTCAACATTTCTCTTAATTGAAAACAAAGCTCCAATAATTGTCCTAATTTCACTTCTATCCTTAAATTCATCACAAATTTTGATAATTCACCACTTCTTTTTTCCATATGCTCAACAATGATTTTTTGTGGCAACCACACTTTGCTTTGCCATTGGACCTCTTATCCGACAAGTTGATTTTTCCTTGTTTGGGGTCATCGTAGGTCCAAAAAATACAAAACCATCTCCTTAAAATCTTACTCATTAATGTTTATCCAACAACACTAAAAACATGCCCCAACTTTTTAAACCTAAGTTTAAAATCCAACTTTCAATATTAGTAAAAAATGATATTTCATTTGTTATTGAATTTCCAATGGTAAACATAATTTATTCAAATTCAATATATCTTATATTTTAAGTCTAAAGATTACAAACCAAGTCCATTAAATCCTATTCATTGGAAGATTTCCAAAAACACCAAGAGTTCACCACAAATTTTTTTAACTTAAATTTAAAATTAAAATTTCATTTTTCTCGCTTAGAACAAAATCTTTGGTTGTCACAACTTTCAATCACATAAACATTCATGAGTTTTGGTGGATGCAATGTGTTGGAATGTCATTTTGACAAGGGAAATATTATATTTTACTTTGTGAAAAGACTTTTTGTGAATTATGTACTCCAATGATGCCATTTATGATCCACATTTATGATGTATGTACCTTTCGTTGATGTACAAATGAAGCATCACTTATTGTTCCAAAACCTTTAATCAAAGAAGACCTACATTGCAAAACTAAGGGGAGTTTATAGTTAACCCCAGGTTTGCCCAAAAATAAAATATTGAACCTTGCCACATGGGTGCACATTGAAAATTCATGGCTAAATATTATAAGTGATCCTCACAATGTGAAGCTTGGGCTTGCCTTGGATGGGGTGAACTCATTTGGAAATCCATCCACCACTTGGTCTACATGACCATTAATCATCTTAAACTATAATTTGTCCCCATGGTTGACCACCAAAAAGTCAATCATCCATTTCAATCACATGCACATGACTTCAAAAGAATGACAACCCCATTAGTCATGAAAGGGTTTAAGGTTTGGAGCACATTAATGCAATTGAATAATGGAAATTGGGTGGCAAGAATGAAGATGACGACTCGTGTGTAAAATTTGGATTGAAGTGCAAAAGCTTATTATTTGACTTCCCATAATTGAAGTGTGTGATAATGCCACTTAATGATTTAAGGTCTAATTTTTGCAAGGGAATTTTAGGTAGCATGTAAACAATGTTTTTTCAATTCACTAATCATGTCTTTTAAAATCTGTAAAAAAGTTGACCAAAAGTTCTTTCAACTTGTTAATTACATGTATTTTCACATCTATTAAGCTACTTTGTGGCAATGATTTGATCGTGTGGGTTGTTCTTTAAACCTTGTAGGACTTAATGATATGACACACATTCAATGTTACGCATTGTGAGAAAAATTTGGCCATAAATATCTTGAAGACTATACTTGGTGAGAAATACATGAAGGAAATGTGGCACAATCTTGAGGTCTTAGGTACTTGTGATACATTTTGGTTGAAGCCTCACCCAACAATGAGTAGTGAAATTATAATGCCTATAGCCCCATAGGTGAGACGTAAAGAACAATGGGTTTTTTTGTTTGGACACCATGGTCAAGCTCAAATTGTTAATGGGGTATGCTTTTGAGTTCAAAAAACCATGTTATCAAAAGTAAACTTGGAGCCATGAAATCCCACAACCACCATGTTTTGTTTCAATAGATCCTTCCACTTTGTATGAGGTATATAATGACTCAATTTTCATAGGCACTTGCTAACTTTTCAGGTTCATGTGCACCAATGTTTATATATTTAACCACATACAAAAACTTGAAGCTTGAACTATAACTTGATTATACCTCCTTGATAATGTCTTCCCTCCAAAATTTTATTTGATTCGATGACACACCTTGTAGTCCATTTAATTGATGAACTTGATATATGTGGGCTTGTACACTTTCGTTGGATGTATCCAATCGAACATGTGCAAACTAGAAGGGAGTACAACAAAGGGATCTTTTTTAGGATGTCTTAAAGCTCTACACAAAGTACATGCAAAATTTTGGAACAACAAGGAGTTGGCGTGTTTGGGATGCTAGTGAGGAAGAAGGAGTAGTTGCGAGGTACTTGAGGAAAACAAAAAATTACACACATTGACATTGGAATTGAGGAACATTACACATTTATACACATGTGAAAACCATGAGATATTGTTTCCATAAATATTATAAGTTAATTAATGTGTTATTTTTCTTCTTGCATAGAATAGATTAGTTCTTTCTATGGCTTGGTTTACATAGTAATTGTCTTGGTTTAATGCTTTATCCTCTTAATTTGGGTTCTTGGTGTCTATTATAATTTTTTAATCAATGCACATCATGAGTTGTTAACAAATTTGGTAACTACTACTTTCATGTATTATTGCTTGTATGCTATTGTATTTTTGTTGATAATTTTTCATTTTTACTGTTATGCTATGTTGGTATGTCTTTAATGGTGTTTTTTACATAGTGTTGTTTCTAATGTTGGTGTTTACTTATGTTAAAATGTGGCCAAGGGCAAAAGGCACTACTAGAAACTATGTTATATTCTAATGAAATTGACCACCCAACTTGTTGTTGAGTGAAAACACTAGCACAAAATAACATCTTGGGTGGATTTGACATCCAATTTCCACTATAGTGGATATTCAATTAAAAATTCCCACTAAATTACATTCCTATTTATTTGTCATTAGAATTCAATTGGAATAAGGTGGATGGAAACAAAATATTTCTTGTTTTATGAAATTCCTATAAAATTTTGAATTATTCTTGATGTTCATCCACAAAAATTTCATTTGAAGTTTAAAATTCTATGGATCAAGGAAATGCAAAGTGGAAATTGCATAGTGGAAATTATAGAGTGGAAGTTGCAAAATGAAAATGCATAGTCAAAATTGCAAGGTGGAAATTGCAAAGTGAAAATGTACAATGGAAATGCATAATGCACATTAGAAATGCATAATGGAATGAACATGCAATCTAACTTATAATTAAAGATACATAAATTCTCACATCTTTTATTACAATGTTAAATGGTAGTTGGATAACAAAAATTGGATGGTCTCCAAGGAGACACAAGTTCAAACCTTAATACCAACAATTGTAGTATTTTGGTCGTATGTTGACTTTTACATGTTATATGTTGATTGTATGTTGACCATACAAGTACTATATCTAGGTTGTATGTTTAAAAACTATGAATTATATTATATATATGCACCCAAAATGGTTACATATTGTGTGGATGATGAGTGGAAATGCATAGTGGAATGTTTAGCAAAAATGCATAATGGAAATGGATGAACAACCATTCAACAAGTGGTTGGGTGGAATATCTAATGGAATTGTTGCCATGTGACTTATTTGCGAATGATATCTACTGGGACAAAGTTTTAAACTACTAGAGTGAATTTTGATATTTCCACTTACTATGGGTGGAATGCATAATGGAATAAGACGCAATTTCTGATTTTGGGGCATTAATTTGGTTATTACAATAGGAAAATGTGCAACCAAAGCTACTAATTTTGTGGGTTTGCCACATGCATTTGCTAGTGATGTTATTGCACTCAAAGAGGGCATGTGTATGTTCATGAGTAACTTATTTGAAAATGGATGGGATTTAGTATTCATTATGTGGGGAATGACTAGATGACATGTATGTGAAATGTGAGAGCATGGCACAAGCTTAGAGATTGTTCAATGAGATGCCATCTCAAAATGTGGTGATCTAAACCAACAAAATATTATGACACATGCAAAAATGAAGGCAAGGCCAAAAGGTATTATAACTATTTGAGTGCAACCCAAAGGTGTACATGTTGCCAAACTCTATTACTTTTGTGAGGTTATTGAATGCATGTGCCAATGTTCTTGTGTTTGAAGTAGGCATGTGTGTTCATGAGGAGATCATTGAAAACGGTCAAGTATGTTTGATGCCTTTGTGGGGAATAACTTGGTTGCCATGTATGCAATGTGGTCTAGATGGAAGATGCTTGAAAATGAATTCAAGAATATTTCAAATGTGGTACCAATGGGATCCCCATGATAATGGGACACATGTGCAATGTGGGCAAGATCAAAAGGAATTGTAACTATTTTGACAAATGTAATAGGAATGTGTGCATAATTACACATTGTTATTTTTGTGGGAATGTTGAATACATGTGATAACATATTTGTGCTTGAAAAGGGTAGGTGTATTGTTCATGAGCAAAACATGGAAAGTAATTGAGTTTCATATGTCTTTGTGTGAAGCATTTGCTAGTATACTTCAATGATCAAAATATGTATGGATGTTGCAAAGTTGGAATATTCCACCCATCTTTCATGTGTTTTCCACCCATGTTTGACCCAATTTCCACCGATTTTGTACCCATCTATTTTGCACCCATCTTCCACCCATCACTTCAATCATGTTTGGTGATTAGTGTAATTCACAAGGTGTATTGTACATTGGGTGTTGTTAGGTTTTGTTGCAACTGATAATGAGTTGATGTGATTTACACAACAAGAACATATCCATGACATGTGATATATGTGCATCAATGCACTTGTACATGCCTTAATGCACCAAATCTATGATGCATGGGTAGGAAAAAGAAGAAAAGGTGTTTCATATTTGTGTAATTGTAGTGGGAAACTATATATTGTAATTTAATGCTTCAAATAGTTGAGGAATTGAATTATATATGCAAATTGTGTTCAATCTCTAGTTTATTTGTTAATAGTACTGTGAACCACTTGAAGTTGGGTGACTCTCATGCTAAACAATTCATGAACTTTGGTTATTGGCAATAAATTAGTATATACCATTTGGTGGATTTTTGAGTGAACTCCATTGTATATCCTAGGCCACTTGTACTATTAATGTTACAATTTTTTAAAGAACAATGATGGTTGGATTCCCATGTGTAACATGGTTTTCTGGTGTGTTGAGTGAACAAAGTGAGATGCAACAACATGATAATGTTATAGGCAAGTGGCTTTTGTGGAAGAAATGGGATTATTGGATAGATTGGGAATTTATGCTTGGGTTGGAGTTAGAATGGTTGATTGTTTGTAAAGGTTTTAACTTTGCTTATAATGATATTATAAAGTTTGTCATGTGAACAAGGCCCTATACACCATAAGATTATGACGTGTGAATTGGCTTGTGAGGCTTCTTCACATGTGCTCCTATGATGTGAGTGCACATGTTTGATTGCTTGCATGTTGCCATTTTTTCATCTTCGAATTGTCATCAATCTAAACAATTTTTTTTTTCCTTTCCTTTTTGACATGTATGAGGTTGGAGCTTTATCTTAGTACAAATTGTTTAAAGATTAATATATTTACTAAGATGTACATGTGTATATAGGATTGAATTGGAATGGATTGTAATGGGGGATGGACGTAGTTAGAGCAAGGGTTTCATTTAGTGGAAGGCACTAGGATTATAATGGAATGGATTATAATGAAAGATGGGTGTAATGAAAATGGGCTTTAATTTTAGTGGAAGGTTGCACATGGGATTAAAGTGGAATTCACAACCTTTTAGTGATTCAAACTTTATGCACATGGTATTGATTTCAAATGCATTGGGTATGGGGTTGCTTTTGGTGAAGAATGAAGTGCATGCCATCAACAAAAACAAAGACGAAAAGAATCCACAACTAGAAAATGTGTCATAAACCATTATGCACTCCAATCATTTTTGAATGGAAGGCCACGAAACCATTAGAGTGGTTTCAAACTTGCATCTAGTGGATTACATTAAAAAATGGATCAAGTGGCAAACAATTCCACTCATTTTTCACCCAACCATCCACAAAATGGTTGTTTGATGGTTTTGGTTTTTTCTTTTTTCAATTTTATTTATCAATTTAATTGTTTATACCTTACCTTTTTCATATATATTTGAATTATTATTTATAAATTAGTAATAAAAATTTGATTTTTAAATTTTTTGTTTTATGAATCATAATACGGTTTGTATATGGTCAATGTATGTTGTTGACTATATTGTATATTGCCAACATATGCTATTGACTATAAAATTTTAATAAATTCAAATACTTTTATTAATAAGAAACATGTTTTGCACATGGTCAAAATTTATTATTATGTTTCACAACTTTATTATTATTATTGTAAATAACCCTTTTTGAAATCAACATTTAATTGTTTTTGTGAAAATTATTTTACTTTTCATATTATTTTAAGCACAAATATTGTATATTGATTCGTAAATATAATTTATTGGTATGTAATATATTTATGGACAATTTTTTTAAACTTATACAAAATATTAGCATTATGTTGATTTTTAAATGATTAATTTATATAAAGATACTAAAATAACTATAATATATATATATATATATATATACACACACACATATACAAGTTTTTTGTGAAGAATATTAGATCTCCCCACATTTTAAACATATATTTCATAAATAAAAGTTCTCCAAAAGTTGTAGCATATTAATTTGTAGGGCATTAATTATATATATATATATTCTATTGACATAAATTTTAATGTTATATAAAGTATTAACATTATGATAATTTTATAACAATTATTTTATATGCATATATATAATATTTATACATAAATTAAATTTCCATTTCCACCAAACTTCCACTATGGCCCCATTCACGAAAAAGGTGCATTTCAATGGTAGTTTTTCACACAAAATCCACTAATGACCAAATTGCATACATGTACATCTCAAGTGTTGCAAGACAATGGTTTGAAACCATGATCCACGGAGTTTCAAACTCCATGTGAAATATTTTGTTCAAATTCATCCTACTCCCATTAGGTCCACAATGATGCATGAACATGATTGCAATTCAATGGGAATTGTCCACTAAACATCCATTTTAATGGAAATTATTGGTCCAATCCATGCATCATACTATTGTGTGATGGTGTTTCCACCCAATAGTTCGTTGGGTGGAAGATTTTTATGGAAGTAGACACAATTTCCAATAGTGATCAAACCAAGTTCTAAACATCAAAAGTTGCCTCCCCAAAGAGTTGGTGTACAACACACCTATATTTATAACCCAAGCATGCAAACCTTGATCCACCAATCCTTTCAAGGAGTTGGCCACTATCTTGTAGCCATCTTTGGTTGGGCTTTGTTCCACCCCCCTTGGATTAAGGGATCAAACTAAACTATGTTCAACTCATGACATAGAAGAGGCCAATCAAAAGCCTATGGTTGTGAGCACAACTTCAAAGGTTTTGCTAGATGTGAATGTGGTTAAAAAACTATCTAAGGTAGCTTTTAGGCCACTAAAGAGCAAGGTTGCCCAAGGACCTACTATTATGCTTTTAATATGTGTAAGCAAGGAGGTGTGTGAGCATTAATCTACCACTATTATTTTCTTAAGCCACACTTTTTGTTTTATTATTGATTATCAACATTTAAAATATGTAATAGTTTTATTTAACAATTTAGAAACCATTCCAACTTCCCAAGTGCAATTTTTTAAAATCAAGTAATAATAGGGGGGAAAGTTGAAACACAATGTGGCTTATTGTCAATAATCAAAAGTTTGGAAATACAAAAGCTTCCACATAAGAATTTATTTTTTAGACTTTTTGTGCAATCTAAAGAAAAATAATTTCTTCAATTTATTGATTATTTATACAATAATAATAAAAAATCCATTAGTCTCTACCCTTCCCCGGTCATCTTAGATTCATAGGAACTTATAAATATATCAAATATTATTGGTAAGGTATTGAGCATATTGTTCATGTGTTAACTGGATAATAGGGCCTTCCAACCAATGGTAGTAGTTGTGATTAAGGTCTAGCAACCAAGAAGCGATGGTAGCATGATGGTTGGTGAATCAACCTTTGAATAATGCTTCAATTTCATATGTAGAAAGGGATCTGACTTCCAAAAGAATCACTAGGGATTGCATAATATAGTACATTAGTGAAGGAGTGCACAAGGACATTTAAGACTCCAAAAATTGTTGTCACAAGTATAACATTTGTGCATTTAGTTCACATATTGGATTTTTTTTAATTGTTGAAAGTATATTTAATTAGCTTTAGATTTAAATTAACAAAAAAATTTAAACAACGAAATTTGAAAAACTTGAATGTATGGATTATATATGAGATGAAATAATACTTGTCACAAAACATGAAAATTTACATATGTGCTTTAAAACTAAGTTTGTGGGTGGAATTTTTTGTTGGATTTTCTTGGGTGAATGACATTGATGTATTGATATACATCAATCAATTCTAAAAACATGTATAATTTTAGAGTTTTTGGTTGAAAATTCATTCAAAATAACTTTAAAACATTTTTTTAGCAATAAATGCATAATAATGTTTTTTTCAAGGAAAAAACCACTACTACTATATGAAAAAGGAGGAGACTTAATAGGTGGAATTCACATTATTTTATTAGTTTTCTTTTATTAATGGAGGTAGGCTTGAGGGTTCAAAATGCAATCTGAAAATTTAGAGTGCCATGTGGCCACAAACACCTTCACAATAATTTTTTTTCTTGCTACCTTCCTTTCATAGCCCTTGAATTATTGTGACAATCATTAATAACATTTGATACTATCATAATTATAATAAGGGAAGGTTTGGGATTATTTTTTCTTGTTGCCATAACTATAGTAGGTGGTGGGATTTATTTGTGTTTTCTCTCACAATGCAATGATGAAGAGGAGCAATAGTTCTTTGACAAAGGATGAGATTTCAGCGTTCTTGAACTTGCTTGTTGTATAAGCAGCTTGTCCAAAGACTTACAAGATCGCACTACAACAAATTCATTTGAAATTGTTGTTAGTCTTTCAATGTGAAGGGTAGTTTTTAGGAAAAACATTTAGAAGTGAATGGCACATGGGCCATTCATGTATAATGTTTGCTAGGATTTAATGCCTTGTTGTTAGGATTTCCCTAATACAAAGGTGTGACTTTTTCTACCTAGTGTTTGACTAGTTTTTTTAGACATTGAGAAAACTAAATCCAAAAAAAACAAGGAATTCTTCATATTTTGGCGTGGTTCAAAGTGATAATTAAAAAAACCATCAAACACTAAAACAATCCTTATAGTGTAATCTGGTAGAACAATACATTGATGACAAAACAACAATATTTTGCACGCATTGGAAGGACGTTGATTATTACAATGATTTGATTCTTCACAAGAAATTTCCAATTGACCAAATTTATGCTATTCAATTGGAGACAAATGCAAGGAATGTTGAACACATTCAATCTTGGGTGAACAATAAAAGATTCAATCACATGTAACATAACATTGGTTATGTTGATTGAAAACATTGATTTAAAAGTTGGTGTGGCAAATGGAACCACTGGAATTGTAACAAAGTTGGAGTTTGATTTAGAAAATAATGTTTGTAGCATTTCCTCAATCCATCAAGATACATGCAAATAGTTAGAAAAAAAATCAATTCAAATCAAATATGATTATCAAGGACATTTTTACAAATCATCATTTCCTTTAATGTTAGGTTATGCAATTACAAGGCACAAATCCCAAGGTGCAATGATATCATCCAAAATGATGATACATATTCATGAATCTTTTGCACGAGGATTAGCGTATGTTATGTTATGTAGAGTCACAAGTTCAACAAATTTGAAAATTGTTGACAATCTTCAACCTTTGGACATACAACCTATGTTGCCATGGTTTTAAAATGTGAACATTGTTATAAATTGAAATACTAACACATGTATCATTGTAATCTAGTATGTACTATGTGCAATTCTTTTGATTGGTTTTACCAATCGCCTTTCCATTCAATGCACAAATTGGGTGTATGTCAAAAAAAGATATTAAAAAAATCACTAAATTCTCTACTGAGTTCAAATAGGTAAACAAACCATGATTGAATGGAGAGGAGGGGGAAGAGGAGGCGGCTCAAAGCAAAGGGGCCAAAAAAAATTAGCACCATTACACCTTGTTCCTCAAAAACATGTAAGCGACACATGACATCAAATTATTTCAAGTTATTAGGAAAAAAACATCTGTGAAATTTCTAGTGAATGGAAATTTAGTGATAGCAAGTTCAAATCCTAGGTTGAGTTACACTTAATTTTTTTTTAAAGATGTCATTTTTTACAAAAATTCCAATTGACTGGCCGAATGGAAAATTTAATAGTTTTCCTTGTGTAATTATGACCTTAGTTTCATGAACCATTGGAACAAAACAAAAAAACAACCTTCCTTCATGTATATAAATATTTTTAAAATTCATTTAAAATTTTATTTGCCCATGATTGTTTCAAATTTTAGATTTTTTAAGAATTGATATGAGATGTACCCACATTTAATTAATACAATCAATAATAGGCAATCCGAATTCCAATGAGTGTTAATTGGATTTTGGTGTTTCAATTTCCAAAACCAACCATAATATTAAAACACACATTACTTTTAGAATCATTACACACCTTATAGAATTTTGAGTTTTTATAAAAATATGAATTGAGATGTCCTTCACCCACTTTGCATTGTTTATTACATTTTGGTAATGTTTCATGAACACAAACGTGAAGCCATGTTGTCCTCTTAATTATATATTCTATGTACATTGATTTTATCTGATCCTCTTCATTTAATTGTTGGATTGAGATTAATTTTGACTCAAAATGAATTTTGAGTTCCAAAATGTTGTCATGCAAACTCTAAAGCTTTTTGTTGATGTTTAAGGTAGCCAAAGGATGTCATCAAGATTTTAGCTTATTATGTACCACAATATTTTCTATTCATCAATTTTTGTGGTGAAAATGGCTCATCTTTAATGTGTTTACACCCAAGAGACCTACACAACAAATCACAAAAACATGTTTTGACAAATCTTTGTCTATTCACAATCCATGTTGACTTTAAGAAGGTTTCGTTAATAGAAATTGAAATTCCATTCAAGGTGTGGGGGGGGAACTAGATCCTAACTTTTGGTTTTCCACATTTGAAAGATTGTTGAAGCACTTGAACTTAGAATTTGGGATGTCAAATCTAAAGTTATCCCATCTTTATTAGCTCATTAAAATGATGGATTTAAGGGAGGTGGCCTAACCTTAAGTTAGGAGTTATTTATTATTTTTAGTTACTATTTTAAATTAAGCATGTTAATGTTAATTCAACCCTAATTTGAATACATTTTTATAATTCAAAAAGGCGAATTATGTCTTGAAAAAATTCTTAACATTAATATTTAAGTTCAACAAGGTTAGAATTAAGTAAAGGAATTACTTGCACTGTAAAGGTCTAAGATAAATTTAGATTCATGGATAACATTCTTGATGCTATAGAGCCATTTGTGTGTGGTGTGTGGGTTTGACATGCATCCCATAAGGCATTCCAAGGTTACCATGGTTCAACATGGATGATAACATCTGGACCATGATCAAGCAAAATACTTACAACCATGCAAATATTACAAAAATTCCTATGGTTAAAAACCTTAACCATGGTTGGAGTTTATAAGGAAAGGGATAAAATATGTAATTATCACACCTTTTGGTAAAAGGCTTTTATTTGTATAAGTGTAAATTGGTGAAGTTAAAACATTGGTTTTCCACTTGGGATGAAAATGATTGTCTCTTGTGGTTGAACTACCTTTAACCAAATCCTTAGGATGAGATTTAATTTTAACTATAGAAGATCAAAATCAAAGGAAAAGGTGATGGAAATGAAAGGAAGAAATAAAGTGGAATGAAAGGTTCAAAAACTATCCAAGCCATCTAAAATCATCCTACTGTTGATTGATGGAAAGGAAGAAATGAAATGATAATACAATTTAATGGGTTGGGCAAATACTTATCTTTAAAGCATTGGAGGAAATGGAGGATGAATGATTTCCTTCATGAATCCTCATTGGATCAAGGAAGGAAGATTACCATCTTGGAGAGTAGAGGAGATCCATTGGGCATCATCAAGTTTGGGGGGTGCATTTTGACTATGGGAAAAAAACTTGGGAAAAAAAAGAAAAAAAGAAAAAAAAGAAAAAAACGCTCATGAATTTTGGAGAAAATGGATTCTAAAGGAAAAAATGGGTCTTCCAAGCTTGATAGCTTTGCAACCTTGTGTAACAAGAATTATGAGTGGGTGAAGCAAGGAAGGTCCCAATTGTGACAATGCCTCTAGACTATGGTTTAAATGTGAAATGTTTAAAAATCTACCATTAAATTTTCTCCAAATTTTAAACAGTCATAGAGAATTAAACACTAGAACATGTGCTTACCAAATTCTAGCATTGTGGAAATGATTCATGTTTATGGAAGCCCTTTTCAATTTTGGGACCAAGTGCACAATTTTGCATTTAAACTTCCTTGGGACAATTGTGGCAAAAGCCTTTACTAGGGTATATGCAAGGGATCATGGAGCAAAACAACACTTGGGTTTCCAAGCTTATGTGGGGAGGGTGAATAGATGGTCCATGTGGTACAAGTCATTGACCTTTCCACGCTTGCCATGTGATACAAACACAAACCCATAATTACAACTTTTGATGAAACATGGGCTATAGGTGTTGGGGATAAATGCTACATCATGTGAGAGTGCCAATATATTTTTCCTCAAGGTGAGTGATGGAATCATTGCCATCCCATGTTGGAATATTCACATGCTTCAAAAAAATAATAATTCCCAATTTCTTTTTGGTCGAATCTAGGTGTTTTCTTATATTGAATTGCCTTTCTATAATTTTGATGCATCATTGTGTTACATAATTCACAATTGATGTTTGAAGTTTCCATTTTGGCCTAACAATGTAAGGTCAAATTGTTATTAGTTAAACACAAGCCTTTTTTTCCCATCATGGCCACAATATTATATCAATTATGAATATTTATATTGTACGCATGTCCTTGTGGAAATCCCATTTTGTAATGGTATCACTTAGATTCATTCACTTGTCTACATTATATATGCTAATTGGAGGATTATGTGGGTTTGAGGCATATCATTTTCATTTCGTTCAATTGTGGGTTGTAACATGGGAATTATCAAATGAAGGGTTCATATTAATCTCATTCTTTTTTTTGCTTCCTTACAAATGCTTCATATGTTTTAAAGCTCAAAGTCAAGCAAGACATTGGACAAAGTGTGGTTGTGAATTCATAATGGATTAGTTGCACAAGCAACAATGAAAGGAGTTTCAAATGATAGATTTTAGGAAAAATGGTTTACTTGTGAGGAGTTATCCTTGCTATTGGTTTATGGAAGTGTGTTGATAACCAACCACTTCATCCACATATTCAAAAAAAACTATCCAAATAAAAAACATATTTCTTTCAATACCTACAAGTCTTCAACATGTTACACGATTGGTTCACCCTTTGTTGACAAAAACTTATTCAAAAATTTACAATGAATTCAATGAAATTCTCAACCCATTTATTCCAAGGTGAGATCAAGGATGCATGCTCAAACCCACATCGAACTAAAAAATTTGAAGGAATATCAACAATGACAAGGTTAACCTTGTGATTTGTTGAAGCCTAGTTAATGGAAATTAAATCTAGATTAGAATGATGAAAATTTCCATGAAAATTTTGGAAATTACTTAAACAAAAATTTGGCACATTTTATGGAATTCGTAATCCAATTGGACTAATTGTCAAACTTCAATGTTGAAGTTTAGTCAATGAGTTCAAGCATTAGAGTTGGATGAATGGTTCAAAACAATTTCATGGGACACTAACATTCAACACCAAAGTTTGGTGTCCAATTCATACTTAGTTCAATGGGCTCTTGTTGTTCAACCTTGACTACAAAGCTACGAGCTAGCAAATGAAGAATTTTAAAATCTTAATGTGTTCATGAATTCATTCACTTCAGCAAAGTCTTTGGGCTAATGACCAAACTCAATTTGGGATGCAAGGATGGAATGCCAAGAGAGATTTAAACATTTCTACATAAGTCCTTTGTCTCTTGAAAATTGAAAATCAATTGGAAATGGAAGGGGGTTTTTGCACATGTATTTAGGAGGTTCTCTAGCCAAGGTTTGGCCAAAGATTTTCCACAATCCAAGTTTGATTTATTGGATCTTGAGAAACAAATCTTGGAAGTTTTAAAAATTGGCCATGACATCTACCCCACACTTAAAAGTTGACCGAAAAACAATTCAACAATTGAACCTCAAGGAATTTTTTCATCTCTTTGTGTTTGCATTTTTTGAGTGGTATTTTACATGGGTTCTACATCAAGTGCATAAACAAATGTTTTTCCCTTCCCCCTCTTCTTCCCACTTTCTTGTTGTTTCCTCTTGCTTATGGTCATGGTTGGCCTCCATTTTATACGATGCAAGGCATTCCAAGAAATTGGGGTTGTGTTTCTCCTTAAGCCCAACTTTAGATGTAAGCATATTGTCCTTGGGGTAGTCCAAATAACAACCATAATCATGGGTAAGGTGTGTAGATGTCTAATGTTGAAGCAAGTCACTTTTGTACATGGTGTCATCTACTTTGGGCTCCTTCTAGATCTTAAGAAGTTAAAGGATCTTTTTAATAAAATAGCCCCCTTTGGTAGCAACAAAAAATTAAAATACCTACAAGGGTAAAGAATCCAAGTTAGAAACATAATAATCCAAATGTGATTATCATTATGGAAATATTAATGTATGGCTTAAAACAGAAAAAGGTAATTACTTGTACAACACCCATTTGAGTGCTTTAATTTTGTTCAATTGTTCGTTTCGTGCCTTGCTTCTCCAAATCATATCCTTGGATTTGAATTCTTGGAAGAACCATGTTTCCCACATATTCAACTTTTATTCCTTGATATAGTTAGGGAGGCTAACTATACAACTTGTTTGTGTCCCTAGTGCAAAAATCAAATTTAATAGTGGAAGCAAAAAAATTTTATGCCTCCAACTCAAGTTGTATTAGAATTTTTTTTTTTGGGTTATTTAGTTGGAATGGGAATTGAGCCACTTATGTTTTGAAAGTTGCACAAGTCAAAAATCTTACTTGGGAGCAAAAAGTGGCCTTGTTGAACCACTTGTTAAATGTATCATTAATGAAATCCCTACTTAGGGAATTTCTTTGCCACTCCATATTTGCTCCACTATTTCAACCATGTCACCTTTTGTTCAACATAACAACAAAAGTTAACATCTATAGTTTTTTTGTAGGCATTTCAAGGTTTGAGTTCATGTCAAAATCAATTTTAACATGTTGCAAAAATTCAAACCCAAAAGCTCCAAATTGCAAATTAGGAGGTGTTTCATGAAGGTTGAAAAATGTTCGTTCTAAATGTAATCCATTGCCTTTTCCATGAACAATTGCATTTAGGATATGGACCTCATGCTAGGACCAAGGACATCTTCATAATACAACTTGACTACAACATTTGCAATTGTTGAAATTCCCTTCATACATTTTTTATTATGTCATTTCAAGGTGATTTAAATTTAAAAAAAAATAACAATGCATTTATGGCTTATGGATAAAAAAAACCATGTCCCATGAGTGACATACATTAGGTAAATCGAAGAACTTGTTAGTATGGAATTTTTTAATTTGTATGAATATCATTCACCACCCAAAGTTTCATATCAAAATACCACTTACAACCCCATATTTGAAATATATATTTAATTTTGCATACTTTATGACATATTTTCTTATGATAAATATATTCATAGATTTAAAGATCCCCATCATATAATAAATCAATGAAAGAATAAATGGTTAACCTTTAAGTTATAAACAAATCAAATATTCTCAAAGTTCACAAAAATAATTCCAATTGTGAAAGTGCATTTCAAGTTTTTCTATCAAATGCCACAAAACAATATTTGAGACTACAATTTATGGGGACCTTAGTGTGCTTTTATCACTCTTGGATTCATTCAATGCAACCACATACTCATAACAACCATAGAACTTGATGACATCATGTTTACAATCCCCCATTTTGTTTCAAACAATCTTGCATGTCTCTCAACACCATAAGCATTTATTTTTGTTGTAGTCTTCACACACCTAATGCCAAAAGAATTTGCTTTCTTGACCATTCCTACATCTACATGTGTTGGCTAATGTGTAGGAAGTTACAACAAAATTGTTGGTTTTTTTCAACAAAATTTCCCCCCTTGCTTGATCTAGAAGTTTGCAAATTGTGATCGACATTTATTGGTGAAGGTGTTGGTGATGCCATTGATGTTTTACAAGGGCAACATAATGTCATATAATTGTGAGGGTTGTAATTATGCTTTTCACTCTTACCTCTTCATGATCTAGTATGTTTCTACTCTTATGTTATAGTTTGCATTATGTTTTCTAGTGAGAAAGGACCATGTGTGATGGACATTCCTACAATGTGAGGCCAAACCACCTTATCTTCAACCCCTTATTTGGGAATGCTCCCATCTTAAAGCTTTGCTTCACATTGAGCACATCCTTTTGCAAAGGTTAAGGCTTCCATTTGTTTTGCAAAATCAATAGGAATTTCAAGATAACAAGCTAATAAACATGGTCCCATGCAACCAAAAAACTAGGAAGCAAAGAAGACAAGAAGACTAGCAATTTGCTTGGAAAACAGTGAACATAAAAGTTGTCTAGGTTCAAACTTTAAACTTGGTTAATTTGAAGTGTTTAGTTGAACTAAAACCTACTAAACACATTGATTGGAAGGTGCAAAATTTGGTCTTTTTTTTGGCCTATCATTTTCATCCTTTTTCTTCTTCACCTATTAAACATTTCAACATTTGAACTTCAATATTTTCATAATCATAAATAACCTATGCTAAAATCTTTTTTACGTAGGAAATGTTCACATGTATAACAAGTCATAAATAGCCATTGAGTACATGTTTACAATGGGTTGTTGAGGAGGAGACTCATGCCATTTGCAAAAAAAAAGGCATATAGTCCATCCATGTCACTTCTTTGTTGAGATTTTAAATGGAATCTTAAAAATCTCATGATCAACATCCTAAATGAGGAAAAGGACATGTGATGCACAACATGGAATACATGGTTGCAATGAAAACTTTAAACAAGCATAGAAAGGAAAGAATTATCTTTGATCACTTTTCTTTTTTCCATATTGATTTGGCCACTTTTCCATTATATAATTTTTTTTTTGATAACCTTTTATAAGGTAAGCATTTTTTCATAAGGAAATCCATAAAATGAAATATTTGAAATGAAGTTGCTGCATAAAGGAAATTTCTATTTCCAACGGTAATAAGTCCTGAAAAGAAAAGAGGCAAATGAATAAACGATATTTAGGTAAGGAAAATTCATGAAATCTTTGTCACTAAGGGGATTGTTCATACCTAGTTGAGGAACAAAGGGAAAGTTATATAATACAATTATAAATCTAAGTTTCTATCATAGATATTTGCAATAATGGAATTCTTCGTGGAAATCATCAACTTAGCTTCTTGGAAAGTAAATAAACTCTAGACAAATTTGATGAAAGGAACAAAACACAAAAAGGTCAAATGCATATGCGAAAGGCAACACCATAAGACAACAGATGGGGTGGAAGGAGATCAAGAAAAGTGATTATGAAACATAGGTGCATGGCATGCCAACCTATGTTGTAGAGTCTCAACCACATATACACATAAATGGTAAAGGAGAAAATGGGGGGGGGGCGGGTGGGGGTAGGTTCAAATGTGGAAAATTATGAGATAAAGCCATTGTAATTGCCACCATACAAAATTCAACTTTGAAGTAGCCTTGCTTCCCTTGGTGAAAGTTGTAGGAACCCATCCTTGCCTATAAAAGGCAACACAAACTGAAGGCTCATTGGTGCAATTTGGTGTTGTAGAAAACATGTACACAAGTGTAAAAAGAAGGTGGTTATGTGTAGGTTAGAGCCCCAAGGTGTGATCATTCTTAAAATAAGTGGCCTAGGACAAGGCAATAAGGGGTCTTGTGTCACATTTTTGGAATGTCCCTTCCCTAGATGGGGGTTACCCATCATAAAGCACCAGACAAACATTATTGTGAACCTAAACATACATAGATCACAAGGTGTAGGGGAGGCAGGACTCTTACACCTACTCCTTAACCATTAGAACAATCCTAAGCCTATGAGTAGGTGTAAGATCCCTTCCTTTCTCTGGAAAAAATCTTCATGGCTATAAGGTGTCCTCTGAATACATTAGGAGTTTTCTTCAAGTGCCTTGAAGTTGTATTGAAAACTACTACAAATTTATTTGTGGAGTTTCCAGGAAATGATTTTTTTTTTTGTTTGACTAATCTCTTGTGCACAGGCAGCTAGGGTACCATGTGGCATCGCCTTATCTGGTAAGCTATAAGCAAAGCTCCAATTGGCTGCATCTGAGTTGATGCAGGTCCAGATGAAGAGGCACCTTTTAATACTACAAACAGCAAAGGAAAAGAAAAGAAAAGAAAAGCAAGACCCATGCCTTCAGGACTCTTGGGTGAGTAGTGGGTGGGTCCCTATTCCCTACAAAACTTTTTGAGCCAAACTTGCATGAAGATTAGCAGCATACAAGTGCTGGATCTAAAGCTTCGAATCTAATGGCACAATCTACTAAAGCTACAGGACCATGAAGTACTTCCGATCATGTAAGAAACTAAGTCCATGATTCCATGTTTCTCTTTTTCTCTCTCCAAAACCCCCGGCAGCCCCACTCCCTCTCTTCTTGGGACAGATGGACAGGTTTGAGGTTGATTTTGTCAAAAAGGGATTACCGTAGACTAGGGTCAGTTTTCACATTGACAAATAGGATAATTTTTTTTTTCAAAAAATTATTTTATTTTAAAAATTTGAAATCATTCAATCTTCCATGATCTATTGTGATATTGTCACATAAGTACTGAAAATATTCTCAGAGTGTAGCCTATGATAATTATGATGATTTTCAACATGTGAACTTCATATCTTCACAAGAATTCATTTCACTATTTTGAGGATTATTTTTAATGACAAAACTGACCCTAGGGTAAGGTATGCAACCCAGCACGCACCAGTGCACCATCCATTGGAAACTTGTTATGAGTCAGTTCAGTTGGTGTATGGATGACCAACAACTGATTAACAGAGGTTCCACTGTGGTAACCTATTCTCCAAAGCATAAGTGGGTAAGGTATCATTGATAAAGTATGTAGATAATACAAAGGTGTATTCACACTTGGTGTTAGGCACTCTAGTGTTGAGTCCCCTAACATCATGTTAGTCATTTAGGACTTAAAAAACCTACTTACCATGAAGATTTTATGTTAACATTCACCTAACATTGAGCTATCACCTGTTTTTAACATTGTGTGCCACCTAGGATGCCACCTAGATTTTCATTTAACACCTACTTAACATCAAGTGTGAATGCACCATTATAAGTGATTATTATGTATCGTAGATAAGTGGGTGAATAATGTAAGTGGTCACTATGCATATGTAGGAAAGTAGGTGGAGACACTTAGTATGTAGATGCATGCGGATGGTTAGTGCATAGCGATGGGACAGGAATACAATGAAAAAAAGTGTTTTCTGTCCACATACTATCCATCATGAATGGTGTGTTGGGGTGAGTGTTTGTTGGTTCAATTGGACGGCCAAAAAGAGGCTTGTTTCATGCAATTGAAGATCAGAAGGTAATAAAAAAGACAAATTGTATCCTGAATTGTACATCAAAGTCTTCAAAAGTAGAATACTTACAACTGATGACATCAGTAATCATCATGTGCCATCGGGGGTTTGGGTGTTTGTTTTAAGGGTACCAATCCCGTGTGTCAATTTGTGGGTTGCAAATAATATGGTAGATCCATGAGTGGGCCCAAGGGTTTAGGGTTTAGGGTTTAGGGCAGCAGCAGGAAGAGGTTTGGCCACTTTTGGGGTCTTCTTATAGTTCACAGCTTGTCATTACCACTCTTAGTAACCAGCCATTCATTAGAGTATATAAGTTGATTATTTAAGGTAACAAAATTGAGTTAGTCTGGAGTCTGGTTCCCTGAGCCAGAGGGAACCAAAAATCACCAGTGCATCCTCAGGGTCCAGGGATGAAGGTGGGTGGCCTATAGTGAACAAGGTTGTGTATCACACTGTGGCCTTGCCATTTACATTAAAAAGTATGTTAAGGCAAAAGAAGAATTATGGAAACTCAAATAATTTCACCATACAAAAATATAATCTTCCAAAAAAAATCCTCTAAAAGAAACCAAAATCCTTCAAGATATTATTATAACTCTGTAACTAATCTCAAGTTTCAACACAAGCCGAAATTATCATCTTTCAAAAATCCTCATACGAAAATAGAGCTATTACCTAGGGGAAAAAAATCCCTTAAGTTACTATATACTCTATAATGAATCTAAACACGCACAATATCCTTGCCTTGGCAGGCAAGGCCAACAAACAGACACTATTGCACCATGAGGGATGGATGGTAAGTGGACAGGAAACACTTTTCCGATGGGTTCCAGTTCCCCTCGTTGGGTAATAGGTCGACATCTATTTTTACTACCTACCTGCAAAAAAATCCTTTTTACCTATGTACTAACCATACTACATACATCTATTTACCTTAGAGCCACCTATTGTTCGACCTACCTGCCAGACCTATCTTTTACACCAATATGAAACATGATGTGTTTGCCCCCCAAGTGTAGGTCAAGTTCTCTGTAAGAGATGAGTTAGGTAGGTAAGTAGGTAGGTAGGTGGGAAAATAGGTGACTACTACCTAAGTAAGTAGATGCATGTAGTTGCAGGGAAATTTTAATCAGTCTGCAAGTATAAAATTTTCAAACCTGCTGAAAAAAACTCTTTGTCATTCTTTTCCTTTATTTATGATAACTTATTACAGGAATGAATTCTTGGCTGCTTAATTTTCTCCTCTCAAGTTGCTTACACTACAGATTTTTTTTTAAAAAAAAAAGAAAAAAGAGAAAAAAAAGATTGTCTTCAGTCTTGGTTGTGGATGAACCTCCTCAACTGAGTTAATATTTGGTTTCCCTTTCGTAACCAATTCTGAGGAAATAGGTCTCATATATAAGTAGATAGGTAAAAAAAATAGGTAACTAACTACAAGGTAAGTAGATGGTTTATACATAGGGAAGGGCTGTTTTTACTACCTACCTATAACAACCTGCTTGTGGGTCTTGTGGGTTGTAGGTATTAAAAAAAAATGCAACTGAGCTAACCACCATGGTTAGCTATGGAACTGGAACTGGAACTGGAACTGGCTGTTTTTTGTTATTAAAAGTGTTTGGCACAAACTTCTATTATACTTTTGGAGCAGGTACACCAGCAGGACAAAAGTGGCCTGTAAACTGCACTTTGTGTGAAGCACTACAGCCACCAATTAGTGTGAAAATCTGCTGAGATGTTTGGAACTGTAAATTTGCAAAAGGATACAGGGGTCTCCACAAGGCCCAGCCAAACAAATTGGCTGCTTCTGATTGGCTGGCCATAATGAGTGGGCCAAGTGGTGGCATTTAAATAGCCAGTTTCTCACCTTGGAGTGTCCAATTTTTCATGCTTATTGGTTAAGCTGGGGAAATAATTAACACTCTATAGCAGGTGTGATAAACAATGGTAGAGGCCCAAATAGAGGGTGTATAGTGGCCTGCAAACAGCATACAGTATATTGGCCTGTACATGTATAGAATATTATGGCCTGTAAATAGTATATTTGAAGAGTTTTATGTATGTGTCTTGGCTACTAATGTACCCACTACTGATGTCTGGCACTTCTATTTGCCAAATATTTATTTGTTTTGAATAATAATAGAGTTATCCATAAAGTCACCCTCTGTTTCAACCCCTATCTCCTCTGCTTTTTGCCCCCTATTCCCTTTTTGAGTGGTATCCACAAAGTAAGGAAATTTTATTAAATCTGGGTATGAAATGTTTGAAACTCAGCATTTAATGCACAAGGTTCGAGACTAGTTTGGGTCCCAGTTATTTCCAGTGTTCTGCGGTTCTTCCTTTTCGAGAGAACCTCCAGTCCGGTTCTGACATTTTAAAATTTCTGTGACAGTTCTCCTCCGAGTACGGGTTTGAGCCAGGTTCTTCCAAAATTTAAATCCTTCGTTCCGATTTTATCACATTTTTTCAAATTCAAGAACCTCTGGAGTTCGTTTTTGAATCGGGTCCGGTTCCATGTACACACTACACATTTCCCCCAATGCTAAAAATTATGTGAGTATAAAGTTTTATGACAAATTAAAATAGGAGTCTATGTAAATATAGAGTTGAACAACTAATTAATAATTAATAATTAATTATAAAGTTCAGTCTACTTATTAAGTTTTGAAAAAAGTCAAATTTTTTACATTTATATATATCCTTACCCTGTTTTCAAAAATATTTTTTCATGTGTTGATTCCAATTTCAAATCTGGCAAAACATTTTTTCCATGGTCCATTCTTGTGCCAGTTCCAACAAGTTGACGTCAACTTGCGTCCAGGTTACAAGAACCTGACCCTGAACTGTCGGTTTTTACCCTTCAAACCAGATACCCACCCAACACTGGTTATTTCCTTTTGTAAAATTTTCATTCCCAATTACGTGTTTGACGCCCGATTATGCTGAAACTGGGCCGTTCTTGCCCCTTAGTTGCCTGACTTTATGGATAACTCTAATGAGGTTAGGCAGTTTCAAGTTTTAATTCTCTAAAATCTCAACATACGAGGAAGAATTATGCAAAGTACACCCTTTTGTTGTGTATTTGTAATAATAATCTAATAGTTGAGACAACAAATAAATTTTGACAAGTTGGGAGTTTGATTATTAACAGTTTCGACAAATATCAATAAAATCTTCCCTTTTTTTCAACTAAACCTTGTACGAAGTATTTTGTGCCAAACAGCAGTACCTAGTAGGTGCCATAATCACCGATCAGATGAGATCACTCTCATTGAGTAAATTGGGTATTTGACTCTTCACTTGTTTACTGCACCTTGAAGATCCATCAATTACATCCAAATTTTTGGTAAAAGGATTTCCATTCCTGTTTCCCCAATCGGTAAGAGAAAACACAAAATGGAATATCAAAAGAAGCCAAAAGTTTCAGGAAAATGAGGAAAGAAAACAAAAAGTTGGGGTTTGCCATGAGAAAGATGAAACTTTGGGATCTTTGTCATGAAGTACATCCATTAGCAACAGTTGATTTTAGAGAGTTTTCTGGAGCTCAAATTGGATCTAAGCTTTTTCCTGTGGAAAGAAGAGTAGAGTAATGTAGATCTGACTGCCCAGGTTCAGCTCTCTGCAGAGTAATGTAATGGAATGGAAAGAAAGAGATTAAAACTCTGTTCATCTTGCTTTCTCTTAATCCATGGCTGTTGCAGTAAATGAGACAAAATAGCAAAAAATTTGGAAGTTTTTTTCCAAACTTTCAAAACCACAGAACTGAAATTCTTAAAAAAAACCCTAGTATCAATTGCTAGTAAAAGCAACTCCACCATTGCCCAGTATGTGACTCTGCAAATGAAAACTGGATGAAGAAAAGTCAAAACATGCTGGTTTTTGGCTTAGCAAAATGGTTTTCGGACCAACAGTTTTGCACAGGTTGCTGATGCTTGCTGATGCCGGTAAAAGGCACAGAAAAGCCTAACAGTTGCCAGAGAGAGGAGTGTAGTAAATATGATCTGAATACTGCTTCCTGTTTCTGATTGGTGATCATAATGATTGGTCCAGGTGGTCTGCTATTAGTAATCTCCCACCTATTTCAAGTCCCAGTTTTAGTTTTATGGGTGGGGTTGGAAAATGTAAATAACTAAACCTGGATCTGGAAAGTAATTTTGTAGGTCCATACTGAATTTTGCTGGAGATGCTCTAAGTTGATCACAAACCCATTGGAGTGCCCATTCATTGACACTGATTACAGAACACTAGCTGGTAATGAGCAGATCCACAGCTAGCAGTAAACGACCTATCTGTACAGTGTACAGTGCTCAAGAACTGTGAAAACATATTTGGACCTGTCAAATACAGTGATCTAGGGGAAACAATCAACACTCTATGTTGGATGCGATAAACCCCAGTAGGGGCCCAAAGAAGAGGTGTGGGTGACATATATATAGCTCACTCATTATCAGGGGTCTCGATTTTATATTATTTTCAGAAATGTTGAAATTTTCATATACATATATAAATTTTTTTTTTAAAAAAATTCTGAAGAAAAATAGAGAATCTGATGGAATATTTGAAATGATATCATTTGTTGAAACAGAAATCCTCAAAAACTAATTTATTTGATTATTTGACAAACATGTGTCTAAGTGGCCAAGGTACTATGGTAGTGTCATGAGATCAAAGGAGTGTTTTCCAATTTTGAGGTTGAAAATCAGCAAGTTTTGCCAATAGAAAAAGACGCGCATTTAGTCAAAATTAGACTGAAAAGAAAAACCACAAATTTGTCCAATTTTGTCTCAAAAGAGTTTGCCAGGGTGCACAAATTTGCCCCACAAAAAAATTACTCGCTACCCAGATCCTGCTACAGACATATAACTCCAGTTCACAGCTCAAAGAAAAGAGGATAACAATCACTAACTCCATCTGCAAAAATCAGACTTTGCTCTCTGGGCAATGAACCCATACAGATCATCTGTTGCAGAAAAGACTTCACAACATGAAAGTCTCTATCTTTTATAGTGTTAAATGGGTCATAAGCACAAACACTCCTATCTGCAAACACCAAACTGCAACTCTTACAAACAATATCATCCAGAGCATAATGTAGTGTTGATCGTGGATCTAGTTAGTTTGTTCATCACATCCAACAAAGAGAGCAAATTATTCCTACATTCTCACCCATAAACATGAAAAGTTGGCGAATATAATCGAGAGACTTTCATGACTTTTCAAAAGCAGTCATTTTTGGTACTGACCCTTTTGGAGACCATATTTACAAGGCTTACCAATCAGGTTTCATGCTACTTGAAGGCTGTGTACTTCATCCAGAGCATTGTG
>Ga0209208_10001318_pt1 | contig 34694 bp, 29 predicted proteins | sample S1TSphfallax_3_FD_187694 | JGI IMG/M metagenome (GOLD analysis project Ga0209208, IMG submission 187694) | Host-associated microbial communities from peat moss isolated from Minnesota, USA - S1T2_Fd - Sphagnum fallax MG (SPAdes) (version 2) | ecosystem: Host-associated > Plants > Peat moss >...
TGTAGTTTTATCCCTAGATTTAAAGGAAAAATGTTGTGACATTTCTCTCCAAGTCTAGACCTTTCTTTGCCTCTTTCTTTTTTTCATCTTTCTCCCTCATGTTTGTTTTGAGTTTTCCTTTTTTGTCATTTTTTATTTCATTGTCTCTACTACCTTTCTAATGTTTGTGTTTCCTTTAGGAAATTGACTTTCTTTCTTTGAATCTATGTGTGTCCAGGTTTAAGGAACGTCACAATGCTCTTTCTCTAAGTCTGTGTGTGTCTAGGTCTAAGAAGCCCATGATGTTCCATTTTTTAATCTCTTTATATGTGTCCTTCTTAGATGCCATTGCTTGTGTTACAAGTCCTGAAGAAAGGTTCCGACCATGGTTACGTCATGATAACCCAATGATGATAGGGTTTGTTGGAGATGAAATGACATTGAAAACAACTTTGCTATTTTGTGACCCAATTGTTATCGTCAATGCCTTGGTCTCATGCATTATAGGTCCTGAAGAAAGGGTCCAACCATTGATCTCTTTGACTACCACTAATGTTGCTTTCTCCACCAATGTTAAGTTATGTTGTTGTACCCAACTCCTTATTGATGAAACATGCAGATGCCCTTGAATCAAAAAGTGCCTAGGTTTGCACAGTCATGGATTTATCACCCTTGATTGTGTTGGGCAACAAAAAAGAGGTGTTGGTTTTGAAAACATGGTGGGATTGTTTTGAATGCATGATGCATTGAGGTCTAGTCTCACAATCCTTCTAAGACTAGACATCCTTGTTTCCTTTCTCTTTTGGTCCTTGGGTAGTGGTACAAGTTGTGGTGCGTGCCGCATGTTGAACACATTTCTTTGGACAAGCGTTAGTTATGTGCCCTGGTTCTCCAGAGGACAAATAGAGATTGTTTACATGCCGACCTTGTTTTTCCTAATCTATGAATGGTTTAAAATGTGTCTTGTTGATTTGCATGGGGTCATCATTGGGTGTAGACACCATATGTTTTGGTTACAACATGGGTGATGTGAATGGGCTCAATGTTGGTGACGGTTCCCAACATTTATTTTATCAATGTTCAAAAAATTGATTATCATAATGCACAATTTGTGCAATTGCCTAACTCAAGGTCATGGGATCAAACATGGTCAACAATGGGTCTTTCACGTCTTCGTGGATTCCAAATTGAAATTGGTTCATGAGTGTAACTTTGTCCCATGAAATGTCACATGTTAATTGCCTAAATTTAGAAGCATACACATAAGTTGGGTGTGATCCTTGGTGAAGAGTTTGCAACTTGCTTGTTGTTATACATTTTTTGTTTCAATCGCCAAAAGAATCACCAAGTTTTTTAAGAAATGCTTCAAAGTCTTTTAGAAGAGGAGATTGATGTTCCAAAAGAGGTGCAAACCATGTTAAACTTGTGCTTGATAATAAGGTGCTAATGGGTCCAATTTGGGTTTGGTCATTTGGATAATGGTGCTAATGAAGTCAAATGATGAGACTTATTTGGTTGATGAAACTTCAAAATTTTGAACGTGTGTTGTCAAATTTTTTTGGTAGGTTGATTTGTGGCTCCTTCGAGGTGCTTCCAAACGTTAATGATGTTTGGTTTCCTTGTAAGTGTGCAATGGATTCATGAAGAGACTGATTTCCTTATTGCATATACCTAGGGGCAACGAAAACCTCTTCCATGGACGATTTTTTTTTTTCTTGAAATGGACATGGTGAAATGAATATGCAAATCAAAAATTTCGACAAAAGGGTGGGTGGTCCACAATTTCAACAACACGTTCAAAAGGTGGGTAATCCACAACCTTTTGAAAATTCTTATGTTTGAAGTAAAGGGTAATTCACACTTAACTTCCAAATTATAAATTTAAAATAAAATAAAATTATAATGACGAAAAAAAAACGTAAGTATGATGAGAGTCTATTCAAACTATCACATGCATGAAAAACTATAAGAACATGAACTAAACCAACGGCATAGCAAGGAAAACAAATCATAATAATGCAAGCCTAAAACTAATCCAAGATTGGAAACATAAATACGCAAGGAAAAAACACGATATATGTTAGAAAATGATACAATCAAAACTTTATTTTGATAATGTATGAAGATAAATGTTATCAAAAGAAAATATACCAAAAATTGGTATTGAACATATTGAAGGTAATGGGAGTTCCTACCTCTATTTATACCCCATTAGGGACTTAATTCAAGGAAGTTTCCATAGAGGCTTCCATGTGTGCACTGACTAAGGAAGTTTTTAAAGAAGCTTCCTTACTAATAATGAACTAAAATACAACTAAAATTTAACTAAAGGTTAATTCATATTATGCCTCATCAAAGACCTAGATCAAGGAAACCTTCATAAAGGTTTCCATGTGTGCACTAACTAATAATAAATTAGGAATTAACTAAAAGTTAACAATGATGCAAACACTGATGCAAACAATGATGCATACGATTATGTTGATGCAAATGATGATGCAAATGATGATGTAGGCAACTATGTTGGTGCAAACAATGATGCAAGTGATTATGTTAATGTAAGCGATGATGCAAATGACTATGTTAGTGCAAATGATGATGCAAGTGACTATGTTAGTGCAAATGATGATGTAAGCGACGGGTGATGGTGATATCCGTGAAACCTTTTGTAAATTGAATAATGTCTTTAAATGATGATTTTAAAACCAACACCACCAACTTGTTATTGGAACATTGTTTTGAAATGGGGTAGGTCTAGTTTATGTGATTTTAACAACCTTCAATTTTAGTTGTTGCAAGGTGATAAATAATTCAACAATTTGCATGTTCAAAACCCAAGTGTCAATTGTTGCATCCTCCTATTTTGTTAGTACACCTTAGGGTCCCACTTTCCTACTTTTAGTTCTACCATTGAGATGATCTAAAAATGAGGTAAATGGAATGTTCCAAATATTTGGTTGTTTTTCACAAAGAAATGTGTCCACTCTCCATTGTGTCCATGGCGTCTTTTAGATGTTGATATGTCCATTTGGTTCGCTCAGTTACATTATGTATTATGTTAGTTATGGTTGACCTTTGTATTTTTACTATGGGAGGATGACATTACTGCTATGTTGGTGCTTGAGTTGGTTGTGATTATGGAATTTCTGGCATTGTTGGGCTGATTGTGGTGAAAAGTTGTGGAGGTCAATTCATCTTTTGCTCTACACAAGTAGTACTTAAAATGCCACTTCATTGCTTTCATGGCACATTCAAATGTGTTGTAATGTAGTTTGTTAATGGTGCACCCTTAGCATGTTGTAATAATTGTTGCTGGCCCAACTGTGCATTGGTGCACTCATTTTAACCCTATTCCTCCTGATCTTAATCTCCAAGCACTTAGGGGTGTCCGTTTAGGTCCTACAAAAGATATAAAATTATGTTTCCTCTATGAAGACCAATAAATCAAAAAATGTGTTAGATCTATATAATGTTTAACTGCATAGGTTTCTAGCTTTTCACTTGAAATAAAAAGTTCATAAAATTTAGCAAAGTTGATCCAATCTAATGTGACGTCAATTGTGGATGTGTAGGTAATCAAAATGTATTTCAAGGTGTAACATGAAGGAAAAGGAGGAAATCTACAACTAGTGTTACTACTAGAACATGATGGTTGGTTTAGAAATGTTGATTGCTAAATATAGCAATAGTAGAATTAGTTTGAATACTTGATATTGTATTCTTGTACTAACTTTGGTATACTACTTAGATCTATTTTTTCCTGCACTATTTTTATTCCTTTAAGCTTTTCTACTTCCTCTTTGACTACAAATGCATTAGGAACTCTTTCTACTTTTTCCATAATCTCAAATGTAGTAAGGGTTTTTTTTTTTTTCACATCCCTTGAATTAAGGTGGACTTCCATTTGCTTCCTTGATATCAGTTGTAAGTAAATTGTTGTCTAATCCCTTATTGATCCCATATTGCAATCATTCTATAACATGTTGAAACTTTTGCAACGAACTTTCACCTTGATGTGACATGCTAAGTCAATTACAAAGTTTTACAATAGGTTTACGATGCAAAGCTATGTGATATATGCCTTTACCTTGTTGGTTCATGAATTTTGGTGGGAAAATGTCATATATGAATTTTGGTGGGAAAGTATTTTAATAAATTTATTTCGTTCTTGGTCCAATGGTATCCAAAGTTGTCCTCATTGTTTTAATGGAGTTGTTTTTTGTGTGTGATCTATTATAACACACGCAAATTTCTTTATTTGTATGTTATGTCCTTTGTTTTTTGTTCACCCAAAGAGACATTCCCAAACACTTGATTTTTTGTTTGATGCATGAAGTTTTAAATTAACAATCATATCATTGTTTATTAATATTACCTTGGACTTCTATTATCAAACAAAGAATTACAAAAAAGTGAAAAAAAATTTGTGCTCCAAAATGCTCCTTGTTTTAAGTTGAGCATTTAAACTCTTATTCCTAAACATTAAATATCCAAAGGCATTTTGCATTTTATAAATGTTAAAAAACAAGATTTTTGACCAAACATTTGGTCATGGGTTTTCATTTGAACAATAATCAACATAAGCAAAAACTAATGTCAATGTTGTAACCCACTAAACAGATGTTCACTCACCAACGTTTGATCGATGATGGGGCATTCTACCTACTAAAATTTGGTAGCCTATCGGCTCATAAGATTTGAAGGATTTTATTCTGAAAAGACTTGACTTAAATGAAGAACATGAGAGCCGTGAAGTCACAGGTACCGGAAATCCAAAACTGGAGGTGAAACTCATGTGAGGACCAATTAAGGTGAGAAAACCAGTTTGGTCCCCTCTTTTTCCAGATGTACTGTTTTCATCCCCAGTTTGGTTTCATCCCCAGTTTTGTCGCAAAGGAAATGGTCTACAAGGAAAAAAACGGACTTTCCACCGGCAGTTGGAAAAGACAGATGAAGACCATTGAAGACGGTGTCCGGTGGCAGGTGCACGTTCTGGACTCCCGGTTATTCCTCCTTGTCTAGCCGGTACCAACTGAAGGGGCCCACCGGCGAGCACCGGTCAAAAGGCTATGTACCACACACCTACCCCTATATAGCCAGCAGAGTTGTAGGCGTCGGAACAGGTCAAGCGGTTCACGTGACCGGCTTGGCTGGTCGCCGGTGGGGCATCCTGACGACCGGTCGCCCGGGCAAAGCGATTCCCTGGAAGAGGACAGCTGTAGGTGGTAGATGGCTGGCTGGTTCGCAACAGCTCTGGTCCGTGCCTAGGGAACCACCCGGTCCCCCTATTCCACGTTCGGCGGGACCCTTTTTTGGGGACCGTTCATGGTCGGTCACCATTGGGGGTGGTTTTGACCGATTTGTTTACTCCCCTTGTTTAGGGACAGGGCTTCTTTTCTTTTCTTTTCTTTTCTTTTTCTTTTCCAATCGTGTGATTAGTAGCCACTTTGGCTATCACCACAAGAGGAAGTAGCCAAATTTGGCTACAGAGAAAAGTACAAAAACTATGAGAATCCTCCTATATTTGGCCAAATTTGGCTAATCCAGCCAGCCACAAAACTTTAAGAATCCTTGTATAATTGGAAAACCATAAATTGTCTAAATATGGGGATCTCAGGAAATTTTTCCCCTCAAAATCTGGTGACTTTGATGCAATTTTTTTTCACAAAAATCCTTTGTAGCATGTGGCACTGGATTTTGCTTTGAAAATTTGTCCCCCAAAAAAAAAAAAAACAAAAAAACTGATTAGGTAGGGACTAGGCCCTGGGGGGTTTAAAAAACCACTTATCACATATCCTTTCCCCAAATTACATTCTTCTTACCTATATAACTATATCCCTTTTTTTTTCATAATTATATTCTTCTTGCCTATATAGCTAGTCTCAAGGGGATGATTACATAGTGTTCTAAATGGAGGGGTGTTCATAGTATGGTTATTATTATTATTTTATGATGGGTCAATTATGGAAGCCCATAACCAAATTACCCTTAAAAAATCACTTTGGATGCAACTTACAACTAATTAATATCAATCACACTATCATACCCGTCATTTTTGGTATTCTGTACCATTTAACTTCCAAACTCATTTTTTTTCTTGTATCAATAAGAGCTTTTAACCCTAAAGGTCCTAAGTTCTTTTTTACAATAATTTTACATCTATTTGAAAGGAGGGTGTTAAATCAGCAATGGGTCCTTATTGCAGAAAGCATTGTCTGCTTTTTTTTCTTCCCTGACTGCCCAATTCCTGGACCAGATGATTGGACACATCTTGATGCTGCCCAGACACAATTTTTTTGGGGGATTTAATACACACCCAAAGTGTGTGCATGACATGACCCAAAATTTGTGTGTCGGGCATCATCCGTCTTTTTCTCGAAATATGGATTGGGGCAAGGGCAGACAAGGAAAAAAGATGCAGGCAGTACAAAATGCAATAGAGACCAATTGCTAATTTAACATTCTCCTATTTGAAACCTTAGAGCATCTCCAATGATGCTCAATATATGATCCTCAGTAAAAGGGGATGAAGAAATTCTAGCGTCTGCGTTTTGGCTCAGGAAAATGGTTTTGGCTCAGCATAATTGCGCATGGTGCCGTGGCTGGTAAAGTGGGCACCGGCTTCTGTGCACCTGCAGAAAAGAGGGTAAGCTCAGTATTTCTGATTGGCCTATCATAATGATTGGTCCAGGTGGTTTGTTGTCCCAGTTTCAGTTTTATTGGTGGGGTTGCAAAAGAGTACATAACTGAACTTGGATGTGAAATATACTTTCGCAGGTCACATACTGAGCACTGCTGGAGATGCTCTTAGTTATAAATTTGGTCCAAGTGTTCATTCATGAATGGGATTGCAAATCCCAAGGTTGCATTCAAAGTCTACACACTTAGAAATCTGCATGATAGCAACTTTCAAGCAGTAACTCCTAATTCATGCTCTTTTTTTGTTTTTCAGAAGCACAACAGTAGACCTGACCTGAGAGCACCCGGTACACCAAGTCAAGCTCATTGGGAGAGGGAGGAGTTTCACCTGCACACCAACTGGGTTTGAACTCAAGACCTTTTTTGTTTTTTGGTAGATACCAAGGTCCCAGAATGGACTATACCAGTGACCCATCACCCTTGGGGATGTAGTTCATCCCTTTGACATAGTCAAGCAGTTGGATACAAGGGGTTGACCAATTGAAAAAGTGTTTCATGTCTACCCACCATTCATCCATCATGGTTAGTGTTTTTCTTAAGGATTTTGTGATGTAGCTAAAGTGGCAATCATCCAGAAAACAATTTAGCCAAATTTGGCTACATACCAGCTATGAATTTTTTTTAAAAAAGAAGAAAAACTTCCTTCTATATTCTTGGCTACCTACTGGAACTTATCATAAAAATCTGGCAATCTGGAAATTTTTTATTCATCTAAATTTGGCAAATTTCGATAGGTTGAAATCATCCAAACTAGGGTGATAGATTGAGCCCTACTAGGGACTCACTATATGGCAAAATTCAATTTAAAGGACGAGTTCCAATGGTACGAAGGATTTTCAATTGCCCTTTCTGCCTCTCCGAGAGCAGAATTGGAGGCAGTAATGAGCACTTGGTGAGAAAATTGGTATATCTTTTTGCATTATAAATTTCTTCTATACCTTACCCTAAGGTCAGTTTCGTTATTAAATAATCCTCAAAATAATGAAATTATTATTTTTGAAAATATGAAATTGAAATGTTGAAAATCATCCTAATTATCATAAGGCTACACTCTGAAATTTTTCATTAACTCATGCGAGAATATCACAGAAAATTCAATAATTTCAAATTTAAAAAATGATTTTTTTTTTTTGACAAAAAAAAGCTTATTCGTTTTGTCAATGTGGAAACTGACCCTAGGCTATGGTATATAGGCAGAAATGACAATTAAAATCCTCTTATGTACCATGATCCATCAAATGGTCAAGCCCTTGCCCATTACGTTGGCTAAGGCAACATTCCAACCTGTTAGGGCTAACTAGGCAACACACCCAACATAATGGGTAAGGACGAGGTCATTCCATGACGGAAAGGTCTGGGGTGACAGATTCAACAATCTACAAAATAAATAAATAAATAAATGTTCAACCCACACATTTGGTCACTATTACATATGTATGATCATTATGTGAAGATTACGTAATTTAATCTGCCACCCCATACCTTAATGTCTGGCAAAACACCCATGTGAGGTGGTTATTAGAAACTGCACCAAACCCCCACTGGGTATCAGGGTGGTTCTTAGGGTTGATAATTGCGGTTCTCAAAAATAAAAAAATATGCAGGTTCGAATATGTAAACAAGGTTCCCAAAAAATCAAATACCCGGTTCTGATATATAACCGCAGTTCTCAAATTTGTGCAAAAAGTCAAATTAACCATCCAGAAACCTGCCGGTTCTTTTGTGAAACCCGGCAGTCAGTGAGGGGTTTGAAGTAACCAGAACCAGTGGTTCTTTGATTCCGATTTTAAGTACCCAGAACCGGCGGTTCTTTTATTGATTGATTTTTTTCTTCAAATATCTAGAAATCAACAGTTCTTTGTATTCATTTTTTTGTTGCAAAATTTTGCCAGTTTGCAAAAAGTATTTTGAAAAAAGAATGTTCTATAAAAATTCCCTGTTCTTTTGAAATCAATTTGCCAAAATACCAAAAAAGCTCTAAAAACTTGCCAAAAATCGCTACAATTGCCAATGATCTGAAACATCTACTTCAAGTTTTTGACTTTCATATATTTTTAATATCACAAAATTTGGCTAAATATACTTATGGACGATTGCCACCTGAGCGACATCACAAAATTGAAAAAAAAAACACTGGTTCTTTTATTCTGAATTTTTTTTCAAATAGGTACCTGTTTACTGTTTACAATTTTACGTCCATTTGGGACCAGAGAGTCCATTATACGAAAGGTAGATCATGGAGGACAGATTGTCCTCTGGCAACATGCCACAAATTTGGCTAGGGCGACTGTGTTCGTAGTTTGCATGAGTTCAGCAAGAGTGCTTGTGTGGGTGAGGGGTAGGGTCGAACAAAAGCGTTCCCTAACTTTCTGTGTATTTGGACAGATAAGGAGCAAGTGCTCTTCATCCTCTACCTTCTCCAAGTCGCAGCCTCGACAAAGCCTTTCGTATGGCACACCCTTCCATGCACCTAACACTGCCTCAAGTTGTGTGTTGCCACATCGAAACCGGGCCAAAGCTTTCCGCAGCTGGACATAGTTGATGTCACACAAGTATTTTTCGCTTTTGTACGACATACCTTTGAAGCGCAAGTATCTTGTTTGCATGTTGGTCCCAATCTCGCAGTTGGTAAAGAGCTTTTCAATGAAAGCTAGTCACATATTATCCTTCACCCTTTTTACATTCAACATTGTGTGGGGAAAACCTGGAGAGGGTGGGATCCCAACCTCTTGGTTGATCGGGCCTCTCGTCCTAGATCTACCACCAACTGGTTGCGCTAGCCTTGCTAAACAGGTCAGATGTATGTGCGTTGACCCAGGAACTGTTCCCAACAGTAGTTCAGTAATCCCCGCTTGGAGTGCACGGGTTGTTGCAAGTTGAAGTGTCGTTTCTAACGCTGATTGAGTTGGAGATAGAAAACCTGCCACCTTTTGGGGCTGATTCTAAAGTAACCATTTTTTCACGGATCCAACCCAACATTTCTTTCCCACAACAAGCATAGTGAGTTGGGCTTCCCATGCTTTTCCTAAGATGCGGTCTTTAGTGATCGTGCTCACACGATTATAGTACAGCAATGTTTGTCCCCATGCAAAGTGTTCAAAGGGGAATTTACCAAATTATGTCAGCACGATGGACATGTTGGTTGTTTTTTGCACCCTAAGTAGGGACTTGAAGAACCTTCGAAACACTATTTCAATACCCTCTATTTTCTTGGAGTCCACCCAAATATCACAAGCATAACTTGTTGTGGAACGCACCAATGTGTTGAAGAGGTCATAGCGTAATTTAACGTCCATAATACGTAATTCTGCACAACGGCGGTCTAGTGCGAATAGCAAGTGCCTATTGGTAGCTGCTAGATGTTCCATTGCACTATCCAAGTTCGGGGTGGTTTCGAATAAGATCCCCAAGTAGTTGAAGGTCTACACACGCTCAATAATGTCACCTTCAAACACAAACTTTTGGCATGGGTCAACAAAATTGAACACCATGACTTTTGTTTTTTTCACGTTCACTGTAAGTCCACATTCAACATAAAACTGTTGGAGTGCGTCTAACTGTTGTTGCAGTCCCACCTCTGACTTCGATGTTAGAGCAAGGTCATCTGCAAAAAGTAATAACCATACGTGCACATTTGGCAAGGTCGGTGCATTGCATTCTTTGCCGTCGAAACGCCCCTTTAGGGCATTCAAATATAGCCTAAACAATAGGGGGCTGAGAGGACAACCTTGTTTTTAGCAGGTTGGATTCTGATTTGATCAAATAAAAGGAACTGGCGGTTATTAAAATTGAAAAACCGCCTGAACCCTCAAATTTTAAAATAATTAATAAAAAACCAGCGCACTTATTAAGTTTAGGGGATTTTTTTTTTGGTTTCTTGGGCAGGTGGGGAGGGAGGTGTCAGTCAATACTGATTATTCGGGCAGCCGGGCGGACCGGAAACCACCCGCCGCGAGCTTGGACCGGCCCGGGTGGTCGATCGGGGCGGACCCGGTCACATACCCGTGCCCGTGGAGCAGAGGGACGACGGACTGGAGCGAAGAAGAAGAAGGAAATGGCGATGGCGACGAGTGCGCGCGAGCGATGATGGGAATAAAAGAACAAAGAGGAGAAGGAGGAGGAGGAAGAAGACAACGACTACGAAGACTGGGAATCTTTGTCAGCTCCTCTTGAGACCGGAGGAAAGATTGGGTAGGATGTGGACAACGGAAATCTATAAAAAATGGGAGGAGGGGAAGAAAGACGAGAGAATGCTCCTCCTCCTCCTCTTCTTCTTCTTCCTTTGGTTTTCCCCCTGTTTGGCGGATTGTGAAATTGATTGGAGATATGACGATTACTACCGCTTCTTTTTGTTTTAGCGAGAAAATCTGGAACCCATCGCAGAGAATTTGTGTTACGGTTTTTGGTAAACTCTGAGCATTGCCGCTTCTTTGAAGAAGAAAGTTGGATTTGATGTGCGCGTTTTGGGACGTTCCGACTACTGTGATCACAGTAAGCTCCGCCTCAAGCATGTGATGCAACTCTCTTTGCTTGGTTTGCCATTTAGGTTGCGATGGTTTTGTCTTGAGGTTGTTGTAGACTTCAGTTCAAGCCCCAGTCGGAATGAAGGAGGTTTTCCCTTTTGCCCTTGAGAGCAGAACCTCACAGAAGAACGACCATGAAGACTGTTTGTTTGTAGCTAGTAGGATTTGAGGAGAATGGGTCGGTGGGTTTTTGTTCTGATGTGCAGGCAGTGCGACAGATGGGAGCAGGGGTTGAGGAAATAGATTTGGAACTGGGACCCGGAGAGGATGATGGCACAGCAGCAGCAGCAGCAGCATCACCACCACCATCACCACCGCAGTTCACTGCTGATGCACATCGTCATCATCATCATCCCCTGATTCAGCAGCAGCAGCAGCAGCAAGGCATCAACAAGCAACCAAATCCAAGGAAAAAGAAGAAAGTGGTGAAGAAGTGGCGGGATGAGTGGGCTGAGACTTACAAGTGGGCCTATGTTGCAGCTTCTGAAGGAGGCACCACCCATCGCATTTTCTGCTCGGTTTGCAAGGAATATGGCAGAAAGCACAGACGGAATCCCTATGGCAATGAAGGCAGCCGGAACATGCAAATGAGTGCCTTGGAAGAACATAACAACAGCCTGCTTCATAAAGAAGCATTGCGGCTACAGATGGCCTCCAAGGACAAAACCCTGGGCCTCATTGATCGACCTAGTTTTATAAAAGGTATGTCAAAACATCGAATTGACAACAGCTTCCCACCACACAACTTCCCACTGCCAATGGATCTCCCTCATTCTTTTTGCTTCTTGCAGTATGATCAATGCTCTTGCATGAGCTCTCATGGGCATGGTGGCACATTAGCCCTCATGGATGGTGTCACATTAGCCCTCATTTTTCACAAAAATAGGGGATGCACCAATGAATACAAATTTTGGTCTTTTGAGATTTACAAGCTTTGATAAGTCTGGAGACGAGGAGCGTAATAGGAACAACCCATTTCTGCATCATCATGATGGTCAACATGAGCAGTTCCTGATTTGATAATAGTTTGCTACAATGAATGTAATCTGGGTCTTGGCTGTTTGTCCTATTGGCTTGCGGGTCCTCAAACTGTGATCAAAAGGTCATAGGAGGATCAAGATCAATGATCACTATAAACTGCATTCTGAATGCTTTTCTAAGCCTGGAGACAAGAGGAGATGAGACATAGGGAACAACCCAGTTCTGCATTACAAGATGGGCAAGATAAGCAGTGCTGATTTGACAAAATCTTGCTGCAATGAATGTCCTCTGGGTCTTGGCTGTTCATCCTCTGGGCTTGTGTGTCCTCAAACTGTGATCAAAGGGTCATCAGAGGATCAAGGTGAATGATCACTGTAAACCTCAGTCTCAATGCTTTTGCCATCACTCATTTGATGAGCTGATCATCCCGTTTCAAGCAATGCTCATGTCGAGTTATTTCAAGCTTTCTGAGCAAATTATGGGAACAATGCTTGAATGTAGTAGACTCAAGAATTCATCAGTCCCAAAGTTTCTGTGAATCATACTCTCGAGTTCATTTTGCTGACACTCTATTTCTAGCATCTTCTCATGACAAGATGTGTTCAAACTAAGATGAAGAATCTAAGTCATCAGTCTTGAAAACTTGGCATTCAGAAATTGAAGCCATCACATTGAGAGAAAGTCAAAATGCAGCAGGTTCTTTGTTTTCATTGGGTTTTGCAGTATGACTTTTAGTGGAAATATGCATAAGCCTACCCTTGAGGTTCATCTGTTTAACACTGCTCCTCTTCAAGAATTACACTGATCTTTTATTGGTGCTGTGTTGCTTTCTTCACCCTCTGGACCTTTGCAGGGAGGCAAGGTGTGCAGTATCCAATCAGTGGTGAATGTGGTATGACACTCACAAACTGCAAATGACCTTTTCTTTACAAGTTTCATGGGACTCACCTCTTCATCATTCCTAACCTGTTGTGTATGAGTTTCAGAGAGTTTTCTGTTTTGTGGATGATCTCAAATAGGCTGCTTACACATTTGAGATTAATGATTAAGGACATGGCATATGTGCTTCTTCCTCTAGATCACAGTGGCATTGACAAGATATGGGCTCAAAAACAATAATGCATATTGTGCTGGATATAGCTGGAGATTTTTCATGCATATATGGACTCTAGTAAATTTAGATATATGTGGAGAAATGATGGGCTAGATTGTGTTGATGGTTTTTCTTGGTGGTATTTCGTGTGGCAGATCTCGGCAGACAATGCAGCAGTGAGACCTATCTATTGCATGCTGTAATGACAAGTTAGTTATGTCTCACTTTACTTCTCAAGATATATATGAGCTAAGCACCAGGTTTAGGGTTTATGGTTCAGGGTTTATATATGAGCTCAGCACCTCAGCAGTCTGGATGTGTGGTTGCAAAGATGGTATATTGACACTGTAAGGTCAGGAACTCATGCTGATAGATTTAATCCATGATCATATGAGAGCCTTACCATTGGATGCACATGTCATGTCAACTGACATTCATTTGTATTGCAATCATAAAGCATGTTTGTGAAATTGTGGATTTTTTTGAGCAGCTATTCTGCAACGAGATCCACATGAACTGGAGTTTATCCAGGCTGTTCAAGAAGTGGTGCACTCTCTACAACCTGTCCTCTCCAAAATGCCCCAGTATGGCCACTCTGCTGTGCTTTTTTTGTTTGAGAGGGTCTCTTTATGCGAATTGAATTTATGTGTACAAAACACTCAGAGCAACTCCACCAATGCTCAGTATGTGACCCTGCAAATTAAATTTTTAAAAATTGAAAAGTCAAAACATGCTGGTTTGGGTAAGCAAAATGGTTTTGGTGCAGCATTTTTGCACAGTTTGCTGAGGCTGGTAAAAGGCACAGCTAAGCCTAACAACACCTGCTAGAGGAGAGTGTAACAAATATGATCTGACTGCTGCTCCTCGTTTCTGATCAGCCAATCATAGTTATTGGTTGAGGTGGTTTGCTATTAGTAGTCTCCCACCTACTTGTAGTCCCAGTTTTAGTTTCATAGATGGGGTTGGAAAAAAGCAAATAACTGAACTTGGACATGAGGAATATTTTTGCAGGGTCCCATACTGAGCACCACCGGGGATGCTCTAAGTTAAGCTTCTTCAATGTATCTAGGCACCTGTGCCAGCCACTAAGAGTCTGCAGCTGACATTTGAGCAACAGGTCTCAGATATAGAAAAACAAAGAAGTCATAAAGAGGATGGTAGAGAATCAAGGATACCTGATGCAGTTTTGTTTCATGGCAGATTTGTACACGTGTTAGATCGCATGGTGGAGCCAGAAAGAGTAATCATATTCAGAGTACCTTGGGTGGATGACAAGGGAGAAGCACATGTGAACAGGGGGTTTAGAGTTCAGTTTAACCAAGCCCTTGGTCCTTACAAGGGTGGTCTTCGCTTCCATCCTTCTGTGAACCTCAGTGTAATGAAGTTCCTTGCTTTTGAGCAGGTTTTGATCCACTCTACCCACATCTTTCAAGCATATGGTTTTGTCCACAGATCAGGTCTAAGATCATTTTCTGTGTATGATCTACTGTAAAATTAACATTTATCTGCTCAGAGGTGACAATAACTGGCCGTGTGGTTTGGACCACTTTCACACTAAAGGGTTCCAGTTATGTGATTCTTTATTTGCAGACCTTAAAGAATTCTCTTTCATCCCTCAGTTTGGGAGGTGCGAAGGGAGGCAGTGATTTTGATCCAAAGGGGAAGAGTGAGAATGAAGTCAGTATCTTCTCTTACCATTCCTCACCAGCCTCACTCCCTTTGCAAGTATGAGAGAGAATAGTGGATTCTTCTCTATATGGAGATTTTTGCAGATTCATATTTTCTCAGCTAAACTTCTGTTGTTATCCTTGAATTCTCAAAGGATAAGGCAAACATGATAAAAAAGGAATTGGGTTTTCTTCGACTCTCCTAATAACAAATTGCAGTTGTAGCACTATTAGGTGAGCTTCACACACAAAAATGTTTTTTCTTTTGGGTAAAATGTGTGTACACAGCTGAATGATTGTTCTTGTGGCAGATTGTACGCTTCTGTCAGAGCTTCATGGAAGAGCTGTATCGCCACATTGGACCCAATCAGGCGCCTATATTTGTATGTAATCCATGCCTTTCTCAAGAACTAGTGTCAAGGCCTCTTATCTTTTGGACAACATTGCTAAGTGTAAAAATGTTGATGTCTTTGTGGGTGTATGATTTCTTGTCACACAGCCAGTGAACTGATTGTGACTCACCAAAAGTCATTGCCTCCTATAGGATACTCCTTTGGGAGATATTGGAGTTGGACCTCGTGAGATTGGGTACCTCTTTGGTCAGTACCGACGACTGACGAGCCAGTATGAGGTGCCTCAAAGTGTCTTTTCTTCCCAAACTGTTGTCAAGTCAGTGATCTTCTAGTGAACTAGAGAACAACCTAAACTTCTAAAAATATTTTGGGGTTTGGCTGGTCAATGAAGTCCTTCCGCAAATTCTGATTCTTCCCCAGTCCACATGGATAAGAAGGACAGGGAAAGCTATTGCAGTTTTTGTGGTGTCATATTAAAACCTGGCTTGTCATAGCTCTGTGGTGAGACTGTTTGTCCAGTTTGGATGGAGCTATCTGTTTACAAGCTGAGAGAAATGAATGGGTTACTCACAGCAACAACAATTTTCAAACATTCACAGGGTATGCTAGGTGCCAAAGGTGTTCAATGGGGTCCTTCCAACCTGCGGCCAGAGGCTACAGGCTATGGTGTGGTAAATGCCTATGACTCCTGAAGTCTGCTGAGCTCTTAGCTTGAAATAGAGAGGCAAAGTGTGTAACATGAACATTATAGGATTGAGTTATGCAATGCTATTTTGTGAAACATGGGTCTAATGGCTGAACTGAGGATGAAAGCAAGTGACACATCTGTATATCTTGCTTTGGATTCCTTCTTCCTACATCAAGAGTCTTTTGCTAAGAAGGATAATTATTTTCTAGAGGAAATGTAATTCAGGTGATTTATTGATGACGGTCAATGTTCCACTCCTAACCCAAAGGGCTTCTCAGAAAGAGTATCTAGAAACCTGGTCCAGTCTCCGCTTCACATTGGGAAATGACCCAAGTTATTTTCTGTGCAATTTGGGTTTGGAAAAAGTTGTCATAGTATCTAGTTGCTGGTGTTGATGGATGGATGCATCATGGAATGGGTCACACAGGTGTTCTATGCTAAGGAAGTCCTTGCTGATTTGTACAAGGATCTGAAAGGTCTCAGGTTTGTCCTCTCATATACTCAACAAAGGATCATCAGCTTACCTTACCTGTCTGAATAGGAGATTTGTTCAAAATCAAGAAGAGATACATGCTTTGAGTTGTTTCATTCAATCCCATTTCAGTTTCTGGGATTTTATACAATGCTATCTTAAGTAGCAACTCTGGAAGATACCCATCTTGCAAAACATGAGAAACATATTATCTGAAGTACCCTGTTCATGAACAAAATGTGTGCCTGTATGCAGGTGTGTAGTCAGTGGTGCAGGGAAAGTCGCTACATGTGTGCTGGAGAAACTCATTACTTTTGGTGCTATTCCAGTGACGATTTCAGGTAAGGTAATTGTAATTAAGACCTTCAATCCTATTGTGCCAACCCAGGTCACTGATGCAGTAGGAATTTATGGTACCTCTACCAAGGTCTGAAGTGATTTGAAGGGAAGAACTGTAAGTGTGCATGATGACAAAACCTAAGTGCAAGTAGGCAAATATATTTCTTATCTTAAGAAAACCATGTTTAAAAGGGTTCCTCATAGCCTATCTCTTTGGCAACTTGCAGATTCAAGGGGGTATCTGTTGGATGATGAAGGGTTTGATTATGGAAAGCTGGCCCTCTTGCGCAATATCAAAATCCATAATAAGAGCCTTCGGTGAAGTCCACTTGCTGTCTACTTTTTCTCTCTGAGTGGAGGAATTTAGGGTTTAGGGGGAGGAATGTGATAAATGAAAATGTACACACCAAGGGAAGGATTTAGCACATAATTTCCATGGACAGACTGGAATGCCATTTTCATCAATTAAATACTTCTTGTGGGTGATTCCTTTTTTATAACTGCTCTTGCCCCCTGGTGTTGTGTTATTAATGGGAAAGTGTGACATTGCAGAGATTACACTAAAAGCTATCCAAGGGCAAAATACTTCAATGACAGTAAACCATGGTCAGTGAAGTGTGATGTTGCATTCCCTTGTGCAACACAAAATGAGCTCAATCATGCTGATGCCATGGCCCTAGTGAATGCTGGATGCCAAGTTGTCATTGAAGGTAACAACCTATACAACCTATCCATCTGTATCTACTATAACCCTTCCTTTACATAGAGAATGGGAGGTTTATGGGTATAGGGTATAGGCTTTAGGGTTGAGATGGCCTTCGCCTTCAATTACTGTTTTTGACAAATAGTATTGCCACTGCTCTGGTAGGCACCTTCTTTGTGATGTTCTTTTGTGATATGTGGTTCGTTGGATGCAGGTGCAAATATGCCTTGTACAAGTGAAGCTATTGAGGTTTTTCGGCAGTCAAAAATTGTGTTTGGGCCTGGCAAAGCTGCAAATGCTGGAGGGGTAGGAATTGCATTTTTTGAGGAAACAATCTTTAGTTCTCACCACAATGTCTTCAGTGTATTGAAACAACACTAGAAGCTGGTTTGATGGTGTAAGGTGTGTAAGTTTTGAAAACAGGATTTCTCATGAAGGTCTGCTGAATGGCTGGCAGGTTGCCATCCAAGGTCTGGAGATGCTGCAGAATACCCATCGTGTACAATGGACTCCTGAAGATGTTGACAATAAGCTACAGGAGACCATGAAAGACATATATCAGAAGTCTCTCAAGGCTGCTAATGATTTCGGAATTGTTAAAAGCAATCCTGAGTAAGAGCTCCTCCATGCCATCCTCAACCTTACAACTTGGGTCTCCACAAGCAAAATGTTTTTCTTGACAAATTCTTACTTGGAAGGCCTTTCATGGAACCAAATGGCCTTGGGAGCTGTCTTTCAGTCCTCATCTGAGTAATTTCCTTGTGTTCATGGCAGGGTACTGGTACATGGAGCCAACATTGCTGGTTTCTTACAGGTTGCCCAGGCAATGTTGGAACAGGGATGTGTATAAATTCAGTGCAAAGTTTGTGTGGAACAATCTATCGGATGATTGCTCAATTGGAATCCCTGAATTCTTACATCCCAGAGAGAATGAAGCCATCCAAGCTCTTGGTAGATGGAGGCTGATTTTCTGGAGGGAAAAATCCAAGAGATCTAGAATCTTGGAAAACCACGTGCTGATGATACTTGAAAACATGTGATAATCCAGACGTGGGCAAGGTAATCAGATAATCCAGGGTAGACAAAAGGACACTGTATCACTAACATTTAGAATAGGGGAAATGGGAAAAAAAAAACCACATCACAAGTCCGTGAGGGTTTATTGTATCAACAGGTAGACAATTGATAAATGTATTAAGAGAAATTTCCAGGTGACACAAATGGCAGGGTTTTCGGAACACTGTCGTAATGAGTCATAACATGGATGCTGAGCATCTTACAGGTTTAAAGACATTTTTTGTGACAAAGTTGCCCCAGAAAATACTTGACAACCAACATCAGGAGCTGATAGGACTGCCATTTGCACTCAGAATTCATGAAAGATTTAGAAAAGAATGGTTTGAATACTAATAGCTTTAATTTTAATTATTCTCTATGTTCAAACATATGTTTTTGGGCTTATTTTTTCCACTACAGCAACAGATTACATTTATTTCTTAGTGTAAATTCGAACAGTTTTTTTTTTTGAAGAAAGAAAAAAAAAGAAAAGAAAAACCTTATGTGGTCAATCTAATCTTAATATCCAATGACCACTTGCAATTCATCCAATTAAAGAAAAATCTAGGTTACATGTAGAAGTTCCATATAGTGAAAATATCAGTGTCATCTGGTTCATACTTTTCAAGAGAACCTCCGAGTCCTGGTTTAAATGAAACCACCCCAAAAAACGGCAGAGCTACATGGAGATATAGGTCATTGCATCTCTATCTATCCTTTTGGAACTTTCTGCAAGTCGGTCACAAAACATACATACATCTCAGCAAATTTGCTTTGCACAAACGACATCTCTTTCTTATAAGATGGAATGGAAAGAGCCACCATTTTTCTGATGGTTGCATTGCACTATATCTCCATCAATGTGGAATGCAATGTCATTTGAGACTCTGCTGCTAACAGGTGCAGAACCACAAATGCTGGAACACGGATCCATCATTGAGCTGTGACAGGAACAAGCATTAGGGCAGCCAGGGTGCAAAGCTAGGTGCCATGGCAGAGTCCAGACATTCCAGTTTCCTGCCACTGCAATAGGTTGATGAGCCATCATCATTCAGATCTTTGTCCCTTTTCTCACACTGTAACCATGCTGCATATACAAGCTTCTCATGTACAGTGACAGCAAACTGTCATGCAGACCACAAGCTTTGTCTCACCTAGTCCCCTAAATACAATGGCTCTAGATACAATGGCACTTTCTCCTCCTGGCTAGCTAACTCCAGCTGCTCTTCAATGTCTGCTAGGGTTATCACATCATCAAGGGGCTTGAAGTAAGGCTCCAGGGCAGGATCAACAAGTTTTGACAGAGGATTGCTGCATTCATAAGTAAAAAACCCACTTCATCAGACTAGACTCAAACCACACATACTTTCCAACAACAGCAATAGAACTGAGGCATTGGAGCATTACTGAAACGGATGCTCAGGTGGAACAACAAGCTTTGAAAACATCTCCAGATGAATTTTGTGTTCCTGGATCAATAGTTCTTATCTTGCTTACACCTTCATTTTTTGGTAGCATCTTCCATCATTCTTCCACAGCTCATTTTCTTAGTGCAACATGCCATCACTGTGGTATGGAGAGAAAAAAACACCTGGAAGATGGAGGAGGCTCTGTTATCGCTGAGCTGCCTTAACAGTGCTGTTCATGTAAGGAAGGAGGACTAGTCTTGTCCTCCATGGCACTGACTAGTCATGCACTTGACTGTCTCCTTTGCATCTTCCATCAGTTAGTCTTAGGCTTCTCATCTTCACCCCGAAGAAACCCTAGCTCACAGATCAAAGACTGTCTCTAGACTCTACCTCCCACATCCTGACGGACATCCTTACCCGTTCATCCCTTGCCTCGGTAGATGGCACAGCACCAATCTCGCCATAGTGGAACCTTGTTGTAAACGAAACTCTACCGATCCAAGAAGAAGAAGTAGCAGCTCCGGAACAAACAAACTCACGACCTGTTTGCTCTCGTTAGGCTCCCCCCCCATCTTTCTGACCTGTCTCTTCTCCACTTTTTCAACCCACTTGGGCTCCTCCTCCTACTGATCCTCCTGCAGCTCCTGGTACCGCTTGCCCCTCACGTCCACTAGTGTTACCCACCCTGCAACCCTCAAAACCTCTTCCTTTCCAGGCTTGTCCTACGCAAATGGTATTGCTGCAGTCATGGGGGGAACCCTAAACCACCACCAAGCTTACCAAAGCTTAAGGCAAGGACAAAGTACTGCCCTCCCTCATCTCCAATTTGTTTTTCTTCTCCTCCCTACAGCCGCCTGCAACAGAATCACGTACTTGCCCTCCTCCATTAGCTGCTATTCTACCCTTTCTCTGTCTCTGTCTCTCTCACGGGCACTCTCCCGCGTGCGCGCGTCGTATTGCAGATCCTCTATCGTGCGCACTTGGGCTCCCGAGGTCGACGGACGAACGTTCTTGTGCTCGCGGGGTTGACGGAGGAAAAGGCAAACATCTAATGCACGCGGCAACAGGACCCACAATACTTACGATTCATCGTCGCGATTCTCAGAAAACTTCTCCCTTCCTGACGTACCTTCCTCTCCGCGACCTATCAACTCTCACTTTTTCGACCCAAATAAAGCAAGCCAAACTGGGGTTGCTAACAAGAAAATGGCACATCCAGAGCATGTTCCGAGATATTGATTTCATGTGGATAGTGCTGCTCTACCTCAGGTTGCAAGATTTGCACTTGGATTTAGAAGTAGGTTTCTTGGTCAAAGTTTGCGGAGTTCTGTTGGATACAACGAGAAAATGGCACATCCAGAGCGTGGAGACACAATCACACATTCTGTACAGATCCTAAAAGAGCCGCTTGCAAATGATCATGTTCCGAGTGTACCTGGTAAAATTCCTCCCACCTTTGTTTGCATTTTTCCTTCAATGCAAACAGAATTGTAGTCCATAAAAGATTCTTGTATCCTTTTCTGCTTAGTTGCAGCAACCTGAATTTTGCTCTTCATATCTGCTGTGTGCAAAATGGTCACGCTCCCAGTGTTCCTGGATGCTAGTGCCACACAACCCCTCACTCTGCCTGTCCCTCCATCCCTCCTGCTTCCTTTCCTTGACCAGGTAAGTCCCCCATTTCCCTCTTCATCTCTTACCTGTCAGAGATCTGTTGGTTCTACCTTTTCTTGAATACCATGTCTTTTGAGTGTCAACAACATGATTGAGTCTTAGTGTTACTTCCAGAAATGTGACAGAAACTCAGGATGCAGATTTTGTATAGTGGTTTGCCTGAAATTTTTGTATGATTTTTGTATGATTACCTTCTCTCACTATTGGGAGCTCATGCAGTCAGTGAGTGGTCACAGCAGCTCACAACTGCTATTTGTGATCAAGGTGATGGTCTGGCACCTTGTGAGTGACTCTCATTAGGTTAGACTGCACTTATTGTCATCTTGCCTTCAAAGCATTGTTATGGAGAGTTCTCTATAATCTCTTAAATATGCCTCTAGCTTTCCTTGATGTTTATGCTGCATTCCCAAACTTTGGCTTCTCAAGTCAGTCACATTGGAGTCACTGTTTCTATGCAATTCAATTATTTACAGCATGCATTGTGCTATTTTACTGGTGTACACAAAGTCATGAAGTTCAATATAATGATGTGGGTTGGAATAAGGAGCACAGCTGCGCAGGAATGGGGGAATTATGTGTGCCGGGCTGCTGGCAGAAGCTTGTGGTGGGGCAAAGGAGGAAGGGCCAGCAGAAGCTGCTCATGATATGGCATGGGAGCAACTTCATACAGGAGCTTGGCACAGTGTCCCTCTGGTGTGGCGTGATGCTTTCTCGCTCTCTTGTCTTTGCTTGGCATCTCACCGTCAGTATGCTAAGCAGCTTGATCAAGCATTGCGATACCTGGATCTGGGGGTGATGATGGGGGGTCCTCTGTTCCGCTCTGCCCTTGATGCAGCTATTGTTTCCTTCCAGGATACTGTGGGCAACAGTGACAGGGAAGAGCATTTGATTGGGTTAGGGGCTGAGGGACATGAGGAGAATGGTGGACCCTCAGATGAGGAGGGTAAGGAAGCAGTAGCAACACCAACAATCCAAAATCTGAACATCAGCAAGCAGTTGAAGAGGAAACAAGGCACAGATTGGTCAGAATATATGGAAGAAAGAAGTATAGTAGGGGAGTTGCATTGTGAAGAAGGTGAGGTATTGCAATGCCATAAGAGGTCTTGTACAGAAGAGATCCGCTCAGATGTCCATGAGGATACCAAATTGTCACCCTCTACTGCAGGAGATGTGACTTTGGGGCAACATTGGAATACATCACATTTGGCAGTTGGAGTGGATCCACAGGAGGTAGCTTTATGTTCTTGAGCACCTTCTATGCTTGTTACATGTCAAATGACAAGTTTCCAACAGTGCTTGAGGATTTACACATAGGCTTGAAAAAAGTTGTTATTAGGTGGATGGACTAAGTCTTGGATGCTTGTGAGGAGGGCCCTGCTTGATAAGGGAACGAGTATTGAGATTTCATGTATGTTCAGTACATTCTTAGGGACTGGAGGAGGTTGGCCAACTGCTAATAGTAGAAGCATTAAAACTGATCTGATCACTTTTGCAGGTACTGGATTGTCTACCACATGGGTCCCTTCAATACAAGTTTGTAGAGAAGCAATGTAATCCATCCCTTGAAGTTTTCCTCTGCAACTATTTCCTACCAGGTTTGCCTGTCATTGTCACAGATGCCATGTCTCACTGGCCTGCATTGACCAAATGGAATGACTTCAAGTATTTACAGAAGATTGCTGGGAATCGTACCATCCCTGTCGAGGTGAGTTGTTTAGCTTACATCCAGAAACTACAGGACTAATGAGTGATGCAGATTGTAGTGGGAGCTATATTGTGAAGTTAGGATGCAGATGGGCATAGAAATAAGAATCTGCCTTTGTATATTGGACTATTTGCATTGCAGTGTGGGTTTTTGTAAGATGAAAGAGGATTAGAAATTGACAGAGGAGACAGGTGGGGGAACATTATCTTGCTGAAGGGTGGAGACAGGAGCTAATGACTCTGTCTCAATTGATGGAGCGATGGCACACAAGGCTTGGCTGTTCTTCCAAGGAGCAGCTATATCTTGCTCAGCATCCACTCTTTGATCAGGTACATCTTTTTGTACATTTGCCTTTTCTGTAACCTATCTGTGTTTGAAGATCACATCTTGACCTCATTGCAGAGTCTATTAGACTGCCTGTGACTTGATGTGTGTAACGAATTTGCCTCCCAAAGTGTATGGAACCATGCTCCTGGATTTCAGCAGATGCAGTTAGTGCAAAGAAGTACTTATTGGGCATGGAAAGATTGGCAGATCCCTCAACTCCGATCAGACATTGTGATCCCAGACTACTGCTCAGTGGGAGGTGGTGAATTGCATTCAATCAATGCCTGGCTTGGCCCTGCAGGAACCATCACCCCACTGCATCATGACCCTCATCATAATTTCTTAGCTCAAGTAAGTTATTAAAGTGCACATGGGAATGTTCTTGTTATTCTATAGTTGTTAGGAGCAGGTTTAATTGCAACTGAAAGGCTCAGTGAAAGGGGCTGGACTATTAAAAGGTAATAGCTGTGATGCATTTTCTGTATTTTGATGCACTCTATGCAGAATAGTATGAAGGTTTGGTACTTGTGATGCTTTATTCCCCCCCACCTTTTCTCATTTTTTGATCAAATGGTCCAGGTGGTGGGGCGGAAGTATGTGAGGCTGTACTCACATCAGGCCTCAGAGTGTCTGTACCCTTATGCTGAAGCCATGCTATGTAACTCTAGTCAGGTGCCAACCATATTATCAACAGCAAGCTTTGCACTCATAAATTGGCTCAATTGAATGCTGCACATTTTGTTTTGATTTAGAGTTTGTCCTGCTGCACATGGTGTCTATATGTATGTTATGCCAAATAGGTTGTGTGAGTTTTTGACAGCATCATTAATATGAACTAAAGTCCTTAGTTTTTCATTTCACAGGTAACCATAAAATTTGATTTGCTAGCAGCTTCTTCTAGGGAAGAGTCTCAGAATTTGGCTCGACCTTCACTCTTTCTCACTTAGTGAGGTTTGCCTCAGAGACTTCACAACCTAGCCACAGAGCAAAGTTTAAATTTTTGTGTGGATTTACAGGTGGATTTGAACAACCCAGACAACGAACAATGGCCTGAGGCACAGGACTTGAAGTTTGTAGATTGCATATTAGAGGAAGGCCAGATGTTGTACATACCACCAAAGTGGTGGCATTATGTGCAATCCCTCAGTCCAAGCTTCTCAGTAAGTTTTTGGTGGACTACTGATGATAATGATAATGGTGGCCATTCTATTTGAACCTACTCAATGAAAGGTAGAGACCTATATTTTGAAGAATGTTATATATCTTGTGTACAAGAGGCCTCAGTGCCTTCTAGCCACTACTGATTTGACAGTCTTTGAGAGCATGTGATGGTGTCAAAATAAGGGTCCATTCTGCTAAGGCATATCTCACTTTTTCCTGTTCCTTGATGTGTTGTTGGATCGGAAATATCTATAACCTTACTGACAACAGTTCATGTTTAAGTCCTATTCAGAGGCAGGCTTATGTCGGAGATTTGGAGATGTTCTCAATACTTATGAAGATCAATGCTGATGAAGATATTTCTGGTAAGAAAGGTGGCAACCTAAAGACCTTAATGCTAGGACTTCAAATACACATTTCACTAACAGCATCAAGTGCCACAATCACTCAACAATCCTATTCAGAATGTTCCAGACTCTGAATGAGAGTTTGATCATGCAATCAACACATGATCACATTCATGTATAGGGGATTGTTTAATTGGCAATAAGCATATACTGCAATGCCAAAAGAGCAAACAATGCCATGGCTTGATTGTGTCTTTATTGAATTATTATCTTTGGTTGATCCAAGTACTCAAGATGACTTGCCAAGAACAAAGTTGGGGGCAGTATATCACAATTTCAGTGTAATAAAGCTGTCATCACTTACAGAATGAAGTAGGGTTATATCTTTCTTGCAGTCCCATGATCGCTCCTGGCTTGTCACAAGCTCTTGGTAGGTGTTATCCCATTTGCTTGATAATTCCAGATATCACCACGGTCACAAGCTTTTGGTAGCTGTTATTCCATTTGCTTGATAGCTTCCAGATATTGACAGGATCAGTGTCAAGAGTCATGTTCTTGCCACATGCCTCAGTTGAGTCAGTGAAGTCCAAGGCATGACCATGACCTTAAAATTACCAAAGCTAACCACAAGAATTAGTTCATGAAACATCTGAAAAACCTGCACACTCAAACTAAGATCTCTTGTTAAACTAATTTTAAGAACTAGAAACTGTTACTTGATTTCAAGAACTAGAAACTGGTGCTTAATTTCAGGAACTAGGAATTGTGATTCAATTTCATGAACTAGAAACCATCACTTAGTTTCATGGACTAGAAAACTTAATTTCATAAACTAGAAAGCACTGCTTAATTTCATGAACTAGAGACACTGTTATGTGATTGAATAAAACCGCCATTCCCTCCTTGCTTATGCAATCCAATTTACTTATGACTAGTCTCGTTTTGACATTTTGTCTTTCCTATTCCTACACCTTTTTTCAAAGCCTGTTTGTTCTTTAGTTCATAGCCCTTTCAAACCACAATTCCTTTGGCTTGGATGTAACTTAGGATGTAGCATGCAACATTTTTTGCAAAGGAATGATTGCCTTTGTTGCAATGCATGCACGACTTCTCTTGTAGTGATCCTGAATCATCCAAATGATTATCTTCCTTAAGGTGGTAATCCTTCTTTAGGTTTGTTTTGTTCCCTCAAATGTGTGACATGCTTTTTTGACCCCAAAGAAGAATGTCTTTCTATCTCCCAAAGAAAAAAAGAAATGATTGTTGACTCTGATTTGCCTTGCATTTTGCACCCTACCTGTTTTGACTTCATTGGGTTGTTTGTTGGCGGTTTTCCATTCCTTTGATGTTTAGTGGTGAATCTTCTTCCACTGTATACTGATCTTTCACTTGCTCAAACTCACAAACATATTATTGTAAAGTAGCATAACTAGCCACATATGGCATTATGTCCAGTGATTTTTGTTGTGGGAAGAATTTTTCATTCAGTGAACGCCCAAGAAAAATCACGGTTTGTCACAGATTCCAAGGAATAATCGTCAAAATTTGAGGGAAAAAGAAATTGGGAAAAATTCGCCCCATTTCAACTGAGTTTTTAAATCAGAGCCAATTTGTCACCAGGAACTTACTGTTTGGACTAATTTTTACCATTCAATTCTAAATGCTTATTCAGATGCTCACTGACGCATGTGATAGTTGACAATGGAAAACAAATCCCTGATTATTTCACTGTCCTTTTTCTTTCAAATCCTTCTTTGGATATCCTTAGATAGGAGGTTCCATGTTACCTTTGCATCACCAGAAAAAGGTGACACAACCACCATAGATACACATCTTTAAGGCTTTCTTGCACTTAGTGTTGACACTTTAGTTATTCAACTTTCCTACTTGCAAGTTGCAAGTTGCAAAATTCAATTAATTGATTTTGATATTTTTACAAGAACTCAACCCCAAGATTAAATCTTCATAGCCAGAAACCTTGTCCACTTGCACCTTCCTTCAACTTATACGCTAGTACCAACTGATGCCATCATTTTTGCTTCCACTTCCACCAATTAATTCATTCAGTAATCTTGTAAAACTTAATGATATAACTTTCAACATTGCAAAGAAGAGAAAAAAAACAGAAGCAAAAAAAGGAAAAAGAAAAGTAGCCCATAAGTTATTCCACATCTCACTCTCTCCTCGTGGATTGATTTTAACCACCTGACCCAAAACCTTGATGAGGTCACATGATGTGTGCAGAAGTGAAGACATCTCAAAGGGTCTTCTTTACAAAGGGGTTTGAAGGGAATAGTCCCATTGAACAAGTTCAAACTTCAGGGGAGTAATGGGGGATGTGAACATCGCAATCCCTGAACTTTCCCTTTGGTTTTCCTCTGTTTATAATGGCACTTAGTAGTTATTCAAAATAATGAGGAACAACTCAACACACTAGACACCATTTACAAGATTGTTAAACTTATTCAATTGAGGATACTTTGAAGGTAGAGAACGTATTTCAGAACAAAACAGGTCAGAGGAAGATAAATAAACCAGTTTTGAAAGAAGGAACATTTCTGAGAACATTAAAAATATATCATACATTTCTTCCCCTACCAATGTCAACCTTTGAAGCACCACAGTCTATTGAACCTCTCACTCTTGAAGTGTCCAAGAGATTAGGGATAACATTCCTAGACTGTTGTTGCAGATCAACAAAGAATCGAAATAACTCAGGTAGAGACAGTGGAGTACCATGCATGTAACAGATGTGAGATTGATATTCTTCCTTGGGGCCCCATTGAAACTGATGTCCATTTCAGAAGGGTCTCAAATCAGTTAAGTGTGAATTTCCTTGACATTTGCAAAATTCACTAACAACAGAAGTACTAAGCCAGCAATTGTTAAGAATTATGCTTGCTCAGGCATCAGCATAAGACAGACTAAATCCATCTAACTCATTCTTGTAGGCATAAGCTTTATGTCTTAAGGTTGCATGGGGATGACCCTTTGAGAATGTAGCCAATTGCAACCCTCTGAAATCTCATTCCGACACTCAATCCCTCTTCCTCTAAGAACCCATCTAAGAACACCAAATAAATATCCAGTTTGTACAAACCAAAGACTTTGACTGCACTCTGTTCATCAATCAACAGCAATATTCCAGACCACTGAATGATGTTGAACTGCCAGGTATGACATGGATCTGGAGAGCACCATATACAGCCATTTGCTTCAGCAAACTCCTGCACATCTGCTTGCAGAATATAGGCTAGCAAAGAACTTAGGGCAAAACTTCCTAGCAGACTGACTGGGGTTTCCCATGCATACTTTCCTCTGCAAGAGAACAATTGAAACAAACACTAATATGGGCATCCTAGAGGATTAACAATGGTGTGTCTGCAGTTAAATACCTGCTGAAAACTGGCATATTAGGACTCAATCTGAGCCTGTAACTGCTGTTGCCGGGCAGTTTCTCTCTCATCCAAGCACCTACTCTGTGAGGAAAATGCCCAAGAGCCATGTCTTTGAACCAGATCTAGTGACAAATTGTACACTGTTCCTGATAGATGATGTTCCCTGCAGAAATTGAAAAGCATACAAGAAATCATTTATAAAAAGCATCTATCTCCAAGTGAAATTGAAAGAGGGTAGGACCTAATAGAGATTTCATGAAATGGTTTTATGAGGTTGATAAAGAAATGGTCTCTCATGTGTCTGATAAAATTTGTACAGGAATGGTTACAGCTTTCTTGGATACTTACCATCTTTCTCTGAAGCTGAAAGTAATGCATCAACTGTCTAAAAGCATGATGAGGAACCCTGCAGCAAGACATGAAACAACCTCAATTGGTTCCATCCGACTGCACACCACTAGATGTGATTCAGAGTCACCTAGTTCCATCCCCACATTGCTGTGGGAGTAGAGCATCATGCATGAACTACAATGCCAAGGTCAGGAGCCAAATTGTTGCTTAGTATAAACGAACTATGAAACCATATGAGCATACTCCTCAGCCTTCATTGAAGGTGCCAGCCACTGTCACCTACAACTGCTGGAACTACTCATGAAACTTTCGGCTTAAAAGATGTGACTGGTCAAAAATGTGATGTACAAAATGTCAACTATCTGAGAGCTCTTCCAAGCTATGGGTGGACACTAAAAATGTCACAAAAGCACTGTAAGCACTCCCCAAATGCAGCTTTGATCATCAACTTCCATGGACAACATTTTCTTTCATAAGACAGATCAGTTGCTCCATTGCTTGATCCCATGGTGTGTCCCATCACTGAGGCTCACTTGTTTGCTGTGAATGCCAAATTGTGAGAACTGCATTAGTAGAAGAAAGTCCTGGATGTGACCAGCACAAGAAACTTGTAAAGCTGTCATTTAAAAGCTAAACGAAACCTTTTCTCAAGGTTCTGGAGGTAGCATGGTACGTGTGGACAATCAAACCAACACCAATGCCAATACCAAGGCACATGCCCAATCCAAGTCCCACACCCACTCTCACTCCTGCATTGAACCATGTCAGTTGTCTATCATCTTCTCCACCGCCATATCCACTTTCTTCAAGTTCATACCCCAATCCAGCTGCAGCTTTCTCAGTGAGGTCATATCCACCCCCTTCAAGAGCATAACCTAGTCAGCTGCAGCTTTGCCACTGACCTCCAAGAGTGGATTGGCCTCTGTTCCCTACAAGATGTAAGGCAACTAGATTATTTTATCTAGAACATGGGTTTACCTCCTCTCCTGCACTTCTACAAGAGACTTCTAAAAGCTCCAGTTGCAGAAAGAGACAGGATCCAGTTCAGGATCCAATGATGTTGCTTGATATCAGATCTCTGCATATTCTGACTATATACAACTGGTACCCCCAAAACAAAACTCTAAGACAACTGCTTGTTATATTCCTAGTGTAACAAAGTATATCAAAGGGTTTCTCTCATGTCCAGTGTCAAAACCACTTCTTCTCTGTCCATGGGTGCTGCCCTCCCACACACAAGCTCATGTCATGTTGAGGAACATTGCAGAGAAGGAAGTCTCCAACAATTTGAAGGTAATATAACAATGAATGCAGGCATAAAGCCTAACAGGCAAGAGTCACTCACAAATTGTGAGATAATAATCTTCTATCTCTGAGCATTTCAGTGGTGCTTAGTATGTGACCCTGCGAATTAGAATTAGATGAAGAAAAGTCAAAACATGCTGGTTTGGCTCAGCAAAATGGTTTTGGCCCAGCATTTTTGCACAGTTTGGTGAGGCTCCTAAAAGGCACAACAAAGCCTAACACATGCTCTTGATTGGCTAGATAATTTGATTGGTCCAGTTGGATTGCTATTAGTAGTCCCACCTAGTTGCAGTCCCAGACTTAATTTAATGTGTGAGGTTGGAAAGAAGCCAATAACTACCTATACTTGAATGTGAGAAATATGTTTGGAGGGTGACATACTGAGCACTGCTGCAGATGCTCTAAGACTGGGACTACAAAAGGTGGAAGACTGCTAATAGCAAAGCACCTGGAGAATCATTATGATTGTCCAATCAGAAACAAGGAGCAGCATTAAGAACATATTTATTACACTCTTCTATGGCATGAGTTCGGCTTCGTTGTGCCTTTTACTAGCCTCAGCAAAGCTGTCCAAAGATGTCAGGCAAAACCATTTTGCTGCGCCAAACTGGCATAACGTCACTTTTCTTCATCCAACTTTTAATTTTCAGGGTCACATACTGAGCACCTGTCGAGTTGCTCAGAATATGATATGACGTTTGCTTGCACTCACCAGTTTAGGCTGCTGCTCGGTGATGGTCATCGTCATCAGGTCACTGCGCTTTCCAACTTCTTCAGCTTCCGGAATGGCTTCCAGCGTCGACTGCCGGCAGCTGGATCGTCGTCGTGGTGCAGTGAGATGCACAGTTTGGATTAGAACAACAGGCGTTCCCAAGTTTCTTGCCACAAGGCACACTTCCATAGCAGGTGGAGACAACGATGATGATGATGATGATGATGGACGCGGCATATTGTGGTCGTGCCGACGAAGCTTGGAGAAAATGCTTCCTGCATGTCCGACAACAACGCAAGCACAATCGAGACTCCATCGTCGAAGTCCATCGATGCTGCTCTTTTGTACCAAACTACTACTATTGTAAACACCCTCGTCGCCTCCTTGTTGCTGGAGCGAATCAGATACAGAATGTTGTTGTTCCGGTGTTATTGTCCCTGCTACTAACGCCTCGTCTTTGAACAAGATTTCGAAGGACAATGGACCACTGGTACGCACATCATCTGTGCTCAAGAACGTCGCCTCCGCTGACTCAGGGTCCGGTCTTCTTGTTCTTCTTTTCTCTCTCATGAGAACAAGAACGGGTTGCTCTGATGGAGAAATCCTTCCGCCATTCACTTCCAAAGCTGTCCCGATACTCCGAGGCGGGAAGCGCAAGCACAAAGACTCAGGTGCTGCTGCTGCTGCTGCATCTCGACTAGTAGTAGCACAAAAACAATTACCACTCAATCTCGCATAGATCAGCTTAATATGGAACCAAGAAGAAGGATGAGACGATGACATAGCCAAGGGGAAAAACAACATTAGAATTAGCCTCGGATTTATCTGGTATGCGCAGCCAAGCAGCAAGCGCCACCAACGACCTCATCGTCGTCGTCCTCCGCCATCTACCCCGCCGCGCTCTCTCTCTCTCTGGCGATCACATTGTTTCTAGCGCAAACGAGACAAATTCCTCTATTGTCAAAGACACAACAATGCTCTGTTTTATGAGTCAAATTTCTTGTAGAAAAGAGAAAAAGAGAGAGAGAGAGAGAGAGAGAGAGAGAGAGAGAGAATATTTAATATTCAATATTTTCTCTCTTCTATGAATCAAACTTCTTTCTCAAAATGACAACAAAAGAGAGAAAATGAGAGAGAGAGAGAACATTTATTCAATATGTTCGCTACTTTAGGAATCAATTTCTTTCTCAAAATGACAAGAAAAGAGAGAAAATGAGAGAGAGAGAGAGAGAGAGAGAGAGAGAAGATTTATTCAATATGTTCCCGCTTCTATGAATCAAATTTCTTTATCAAAATGACATGAAAAAAGAGAAAATGAGAGAGATATAGTTCATTTATTCAATATGTTCTCTCTCCTATGAATCAAATCTCTTCCTCTAAATGACAAGAAAAGAGAGAAAACGAGAGATAGAGAGGGAGAACATTTATTCAATGTGTTCTCTCTTCTATGAATCAAAATTCCCTCTCTAAATGACAAGAAAAGAGAGAAGATGAGAGAGAGATAGAGAGAGAGAGAGAGAGAGACTATATATTTATTCAATATGTTCTCTCTTCTAGGAATCAAATTGCTTTCTCTAAATGACAAGAAAAAAGAGAAAATAAGAGAGTGAAAGTGTGTAGGTAGATCTATTCAATATGTTGTCTCTTCTATGAATCAAATCTCTTTCTCTAAATGACAAGAAAAGAGAGAAAATGAGAGAGAGAGAGAGAGAGATATGGTATATTTATTCAATATTTTTGGATTGTTGGTACCTTGGCCATTTCAACACATGTCCATCGAATAAGTAATTTCATTTTGAAAATTTTCATTTCAACAAATGAAATATTCCTGATTTTCCTTCACAATTTTTTTTTTGATTTGGAAGAAATAATTTTATTTTTTTTGAAAATTTCATCATTTCTGCAAATAATATAATTAGTGTCAAATTACCTCTAAAGGAATGTAACTTATTTTACTCGTGTTTGCAAGGTGTCTTTTTTGTGTATGTTTATTATGTTCTATATAGAGTGGGCATGGTTTGGTTGATTATATAGTTCCTAGTGAGCTTATTTCACTTGGTTTAGCCATAGGTGAACTATGAATTGAGAATCTAGAAAGAGAACCGGGCCTTGTTCCAAATTGCCGATATGAAACTTTGTTTCTGAAAGAGGTGATGAAGTTTTGCCAAATTGGCTATAATAAGTTAAATATGATTTTTTTTTAATAAAAAAAACTTCTCCTATAATTTGCCTACTTGTTGGAACCTATTGTAGAGATTTGGCAAATTGCAACTTGAAATTGTTCAAGATATGACAAATTTGTACCATTTTAGAATTAAAATTCCTTTGTATAGACTGAAATTTTTAAAAAATTCAGGTAAAAAATGGACATAAATTCACACAAAAAAGACCACAAAATGGAGATTCTTGTTTGTTTGGTAGAGCCAACTTGAATATTGGTGTGTTCCTTGTTTGTTTGTCAGTTTTGGGTATTTCAAAACCTCAAAGAACCGCCGGGTCTCATGAAAGAACCAGCAACTTTTTGCACTTTAAAATTACAAAAAAATTAGAACTGTAGTTATATATCAGGATTCACAGTCAGGTCTTTGATTTTTCAGAGAGAGAGTATTAACCTTAAAACCCGTCTTGATACCCGGGGACGATAGTCTAGTTTCTTAACACTGGTTCAAACTTTAAATTAAAAACTTCCATTACTGGATCTAGAACTTCTCATTTAGGGTATAGGGGTGAGGATTTAGGGTTTTAAGGGTAAACCCTAAACCCTAGATGCATGCGCATCCATCGTATGCACACATAATACTCCACATGTCATTCACACATTGGGTCAAGTTGGGGCCAAGTTATTATGCCCCAAATCCTACACCAAAGGCTATCTCTTCCGAGATCGATGGATTCTACCAACTTGTCCAATGGGTATTTTTGATTGTCAATGCCTATTCATGCAAGCATCATCATCTATATCCCCCACCAACCTTATGAGCTCAACATGAATGTGGGTGAGACTTGTCACTTGTTCCACTTTACCAAAGCAACAACAAGATGTCTCATGGCCAACCAAGCCTTGAAATCCATCCACACCTAATTGTTGAGAATTTTTTTTTGGAGAAATTGTCCACCAAACCTTTGGTTCAAGTGTTGATGACTTTTTGGTCGATATTGAATATAAACACCAACATGTTGTTGATGCCATCCTACATCATCCAACAAGCAAAATACCCTTTAGGAAATGGTTTTCACCCTTTCTTTAAGAAGGTCACCTACCCATTCTCAACACTATTCATTTACCCACACTTTTTTTCTTCTTTTTTTCTCCACCTTTTGCTTTTTGTGATGAAATATGTTATCATCTACCATGTGACCTTAGACCACATGGGACATGAAAAATCAATGACCATGCAACACCTCAACATTCTCAAGGGTTAGGCCCAAAGTACCCACCTAGCTTTGAATGGTGCTTGTATATAACCCAACAATACTTAATGCATGTGGGTTGGCTAGCACCATCTAGTGGTACCTAATTTGGACCCTAATCATCATGCCAATCATGTTGCAACCACTTCAAATATGTGAACAAGCTTTGCCACCACAAAAATATTGTGTTAGACACACAACCAAGAATTACAAGCATGTATTAGTTACACATGTGCAAAGAGTGTAAGAACCCCATCAAGAATGATGACCCAAAATAAACTTACTAGAGTTAGATTTGCACCAAGAGTTAGGAAGGATATTTTTATTCTATCTAACCCTATCTT
>Ga0209208_10001319_pt1 | contig 34694 bp, 25 predicted proteins | sample S1TSphfallax_3_FD_187694 | JGI IMG/M metagenome (GOLD analysis project Ga0209208, IMG submission 187694) | Host-associated microbial communities from peat moss isolated from Minnesota, USA - S1T2_Fd - Sphagnum fallax MG (SPAdes) (version 2) | ecosystem: Host-associated > Plants > Peat moss >...
ACCACTACGCTAAGTCACAATATTGTTTTTATCTGTGGGGATATAAATGCCTTAGGGTGGGACCCACGAGTGTTATTTTGGGAAAATTTCCGATTATGGCGACCAAACAAAACGTTCGGGGTGGCTGGAGTGGCGTAGCCATGGGTGTCCGAAGGTCACGGGTACCACTAGTATAAACCTAAACACCTTGGAATACACAAAATACATTTTGAATGCACATAAGGTTGTATTTCATTTTATCACATTTGCAATTAAAGCACATAGATGGGTCTTCTTAGACAAAAACGATGTTAAAAGCCATCCAAATGTATGAATGAAAAAAATATTAGTTGCAAATTATTTGCACTATACTTGTAAGAAATTATTAATGATAGTTGTAAACAATAAATAGTCACAAGTAGGTTTTTATATTAATTGAATTGAAGTTGTAACATAACAACATTGGCAAATTGGTTGTAAAACAATAATTTGGTAATGCATTAGTCGCAAGTTAACTATAATAGGTATCAATAGATTTCAATTATTAATGAATGAATGAAAAGTCATGTAAACATTATTATAAAAGAATAAAGGTTATGAAATCATCATAAGTCAACAATAAACTAAATCATTATTTATCAAAATTGTCACATTGATTCACATATGAAAAGAACGTGAATTGTCAATCTTACACAAATCATAGTGATAATTATCAAAATGATGTCATAAATGTTTATAAGCTACACCTTTTATAAACTTGGTTAGGTTGTAGTGCAAACCAAATTCATACATTTAATCACTTACATACACATGAAAATTGTATATTAAGAAAATAATAAACCCAAAAAAATGAAATTTACATTTATTGCCTTGGATGCAATTATTTGGCCTTGGTTTTTCATGTGTTTATTAAACATCTCAAAAGTTTGATTTTTAAATGAAACAAAAAATCAATGTTAAAATAGAAAGTGTAATGGTGAAGAATTGGATGTCAATTGTGTTAATGGATGCATAATTTTTTTATGATGATGTGTGCATTCACCTTTTTGAAATTACTTACAAAATTATGCAAATCAAATTGAAATGGGGCATAAACATTAACTTAAATATAGACACATGAATGCATATAAAAAAAAACATACTCACCAAAAAAAAATATTTAGAAGAATAAAAATTTAAAAATGTCCTTGGCATTTTTTCCATCAATCATTAGTAGTCCATTTCCCTTTTTACACTAATGATAATGAAAGCAATCATCACAATAAAAAATACTTAAAAAATTATGACAAGCAAATAATTTTATTCTATTGAAGGGGTCATCAAATAATTTGATTCAATGATCAAAATGTATAATTTAAGTTACACTAGCAATAATGGATATTTCAACAGCCCATTCTTGATTTGTTTTGTCATAGCCCAATATGCCCTCCATAAAGTTTTATAATGGAAAAAAATGTTCATATATTCCATGTGTTGAAGTGTGATTTCATTAAATTCCCTTTGACAACAATCATGATGATTATATTATAAAACTTGTTTGTGAAGTTTATATTAATGAACCAATAGCTGCAATTGTTTTATAAAAGCATAGTGCTACAACAATAATACAATACACTGCAATTGAAATCAACATATTTAATGTCATTTTAAAATCACTTTCATCACAGTACATCAAAACATGGCACATATTACTACATGACTATGTAGTAAATTCGAACTTGTGGCTTATGCCATTAGTAATAATTTTGGTCATAGTAATTTTTACCATTAATCATGTGACTTTTATTACCACCATGACTTTTATTATTATAATGGAAAATATAATTAACTAACATGTATGTATTGATTTATTAAATGTAAACATGTGTTTAAACATAATAAAGTTGCACTGATATTTTAGCTAGCTATTTATTATTATAGCTTATGAACATAGCCTAAGTTAATTAACAACCTAGGTTAACGTACAAACTAGGTCTAGCTTAAGCCTAAGTAGCCTAAAAACTCAAGCTAAAAGCTTAGTTAGGTAAATATGAAGTATGTAAGCCTCAAGTAGAATTTTATTTTTTTGGGGGTCATAGACCTTTTGATTGGCTCATCATAAGTGGTATATTTAGTGCATGGATTGCATGTAAATTAACATTTTTTCATTTAGTTATATAGTTTACAAAGTTCAACTTGTTGACAAAGGATATGGGATAGATGCAATGAAAGGGAAACATTTCAACATTATCCCATATCATCATTTGTTTCATAAAAAAATTACCAACTTAACCATTATTATCTTTTTCATATTTTGTCCAAATGAAAAAAAGAAACTTCATTCTGAAAGATTTTTCCAAGATGTACACATGTATACATGATGTGTGTGTGTGTGTGTGTACCAAGTAATTTGACTAAAAATGCATTTGAATATTCACTATTTCATACATTTGAACAACAATGACGCCTTGAAGATTTTTTTATTTTTCATAAAACAATTTGTAAATAAACATATTTATAATTAGAATGGAATGTTATTTGGAAATTTTTAACTATATATAATTAAATATTAGATTTCCGAACCTTTTAAATATACAGAATCAATAAATGTTGTATAAATGTTATGCTATATTTCATTATATTTAAAAATATATTATAATTTGAAAAAAATTAATGTAATTTTTTTAACATATCATATTATATATATAAAGTATCAAAAATATGTAAAATTCATAATTATCAATTTATACACATAGATTAATTTTAATGCAACAATTTGCAGCAAGATTTATTATGAATAGTAAATTTGCATCTTTTTTTAAAGGTTATTTCAGTTCATTAAATGTGATTTAATAGAAATTATTAAAAAAATTGAAGTTGTATGACCAAATATTGTGATCAATTAATAAATATACAATTATAATAAATAAATAAATTTGGGTCGAACTCTATATTCTTGACTACCCATTAATTGAAGACATACAAAACAATGCCATTTTGGGGCATGTGGATTTCTTTTGAAATCCTTTGGATATAATTAGTTGGATTATATATAATTATTTTATGTCAAAAAATTCAAGCAAGATATTCATCAAAATAAAGTTTTGAACACAAGAGTCCCAATTTGAGTGTTTTTTGGCAAATATTCACAATGTGATTCAAATGAAAATTGGAACAAGTTCAACATATTTTATTTTTCATGTGTAATTATTTTGAAATCCCAAAATATGGGAACATTTGTCATATTTTCAAAACCACAATATTGAAAGAAAGAAAAATATAAGCAAGCCATAACATACATAATAATAAGCATCACGAAAATTTATGTTGTATAAATTTATGTAATATTTACTTTAAATATATTATCATGTACCATTTGATCCAAGCTAGGTTCGTTTTTGTGGACTTCATTTTACGCCAATACTTGGATTACTTCCATTAATAGTTATTTTACAAGTTCAACATTAATGTATAACACTCATTGTTTTACTATTATTTGCTTCAAAATATCTTGGGTTCATCATGTGATGAATAAATTTTAATCATTTTTTTCAATTAAATGTTGGATGTTGATCAAGATAATTCTAAAATGAATACAATGATGATATATCTTCCAAAACTTATGCAACGAATGGTAAGGATTATATTTGTCAAACATTCCAATAACATTATAATTATATTTCTCAACAATATAAAAATTATGCAAAGGGTGATAAATAAATACAAGATAAAAATAATTATGATCATGCAAAGGTTTTTTTTGGGGATTTGAACTTGTGTTATAATTGTAACTTTATCTAAAATAATGAAACAATTAAGTAGAACATGAAATTAAGATTTCTTTTAGTTAACAAATAAACGAGGAAATTTTATGTACATTGGATATGAAAGTAGACTTTTCATATTTACCACACACATACTTGTCATTATATATTGAATATGAACACATGGATCTAAAAGGTATGATTTGTGCCAAACTTTATGTATGTGTGTATTTATTATGGTTAGATGGATATGTTAGATGTTTCAAATATACATTTGAAGGTGTCCATCAAGTTCACATTCCAAATGAATGGGTTAATCCTACAATAAGTACTGTTAGTTTAATTATTTAATTATGCTTTAGAAAAGAGGGTCGTTTTCTTCAAAACAATGCTATAATATATAACTTTTCACACAAAGATTTGATTTGATTTGTTTATGTAACATAATTAGAACTTATCATGTTCATGAACTTCAAGAGATTTGATAATTAGACCTTTCAACAAAAGAACATCCCGCATTAAAACCCCTTTTAGGATAACCATGGATGTGCAATAACTAGGTATACTTTTAAGAGGTAACATTTAGTTTTACAACACTAAGATTCTTGGATGTTGGCCACACATCCCAATATTTTTTCCACATGCAAAATTTTAGAGTTCTTGTAGGATATAATGTATCTAGTGGTGGATTTTGCTCATTAAATTATTCACATTTATAAGGCTATGCACATAGAAAACACAATCTCCTTGAATGAATTTTATAATTTCAAGTTGTTACACAATTCACATTTCCTTGTAACAACCACAAAATCATTCAAAGAATGCATAGTTATTTAAATTGTTGCGCAATAGAAGAAGGAAAAATGACCAACATGTCAACTTTCATTGACCAAGGTAGTAAGATTCAAAGTTTTAATAAATAAATTTTTGTTTTGATTGCATATAAACTATAAAAAAATTCATTTCCACAAATATACACATAAAATAACTTAGTGTATAAATGTACATTAAGAAAAAAAATAGTCACAAGTAAAATAACATGAAAAAATAGAGAAAAAAATACAATGTTGTTGCATTAAAAACAACAAAAAGAAAAAAAGAAAAAAGATGATGACTTCACCGTTTCACAACAAGAAGATGATGAAGGTGGGGAAGCTCCTTGCCCTTTAAGGTCCTTGTTCCTTGTAACAAGAGGAGGATGACAATGTGAAATGGAGGTCCTCGCCTTTTGGAACAAAAAGATGATGATTTTAGGGAATGTAAGTCCTTTGCTTTTCTATAATGTGAAGATAATGATGGAGAAGCCATTTGCAACAAGAAGATGATAATGGTGGGAAGCTCCCCACCTTTTCCTTCTACAACAAGAAGATGATGGTGGAGAAAATAATTATTTCATTTTTCTTGCATAAGAAGACAATGATAGTAGCGGGGAATAAAATTATTTGTCCTTTTACAATAAGAGAAGCAAACTACTACATGAGCTTAAAGCTTGAGCCTAGAGTTTAAAATTGGAACTTGGGATGGTAAAATGTTTTTTCCCCTATACACATGCAAATAAAACCTACGAATTTAACGACAAAATGAATGTTGTACCAATAAATTTAGAAAAAAACATAGGTATGAATGTAAACATTCATCTTCATTATGGATGAATGATTTTTCCCATTCATCTAATATATGGATGATTTTTTTTGGCATTTACATGTTTTTAATAAATAAAACTTCCATTCAAATGATATATGAATTATTTTATTATTAAGTTTTCATGGATAAATTTTTTCCCCTAATTTTATTTAACTAGAGATTCATGAAATGATTTAAATATATATGATATAACATTTGTTGAACAATATAATATAAATTCCATTATAGATGTATTTCATGGCTATGGTCTAAAATGCCATTATTTTCAAAATGTTTTAACAATATTACTATTATTATGCTAACATCCACCCCGTGGTCATTGTTGTTTTTAAAAATAAAAATAAAAATAAAATTCTAGGCAAATTGACCTAGTGTTGTTGATGACAATGGATTTTTTCCTCCCTTTATTCTAACCTATTTATAAATGTCGTTGGCAACAATGGGGGTTTTTTTTGTTTTGTTTTTCGTCGAAGGTGCCATGATTTTTTCAAATTTAACCAATGTTGTTGACAACAATGGGTTTAGGATGTTTTAAATTTTTTAAAATTGCATAATGTCATTGGTGATAATGAGTTTTTGAATTAAACTTAAATTCAATTTTAAGACCTTAATTAACTTTTTTCAAACAACGTACTATCAAAGATGACAATGGAAGGCTTATTTATTCATTATTTGTCAAGGGTGTTATGACTTTCTTCAAATTAATTAATGTTATTGATAACAATGGGTTTTGAATGTTTTAGATATCTTTAAACTATGTAATCTCATTAGTGATAATGGGTTTTTGAAATATACAAAAATTCAATTTTAAGCATCTTAATTAACATAATCAAACAACCTATTATCATAGATGACAATGAGGGTTTTTAAAGAATTATTTATTTTCAAGGCACCCCAATTTTCCATAAAGTAAATATAATGTTGTTGACAACAATTAAATGGGGGGGAGGGGTGACATTCATTTCATGACAATATTTCTTGAATTGTTTAACATTGTTCATGATTTCTTAAACAATTTTTTTAAAATTATTTTCGTCCCATCATCATATTTTTCCTTATTATCACAATTTTATTATCTTTCATTATTAAGTGACATTCAAATTTGAGATATTAATATTTGGACAACAAATGAAGATGGATATAAATAATTTTGAATTTATTTATCTTTTAACCATGGATGAATTTCATCGATATGAAATCATTCATCTTTGAACATATTCATCCATGTAGGTGGATTAAATCACATTAAGCTTTAAGTTCCAAGCTCAAAGCTTCAAACTCAAGCTTTAGAGTCATATTCAAGCCATCCTCTATAATAAGAAGATGATGACAATGAGGAGTGAAACAATGGACCCTTTTGGACCTATTGAGGAACTAATGGGGGATGATGGAAGAACTTTAATTAGTAGAACAATGGAAATGGAACTCATTGGTGGGAGGGAGTCATCAAACGAGGGCAATAAATATAGTAGATAATTAGGGAAGAGCTTTGTGGGAGGTAGGAAGTATGTATATACTTGGGTGATTTACAAAGGTCAAGGTTGGAGGCAATAAATACAAGAGGAATTGTTATTAAAATAAAAAATCAACCTAGGTAAAAATAAGTGGCTTAAAGTTGGGATTCATCCAATTGAACCCCAAAGTGGGTAAAACAAACATAGGTCTCCTATGTTCTCATGACATTCCTTGCTTTTAATATTAAAAAGTGGGTTACTAGTGTTCTTATAATGTTCCTTGTCTTTTAACTCCAAAAAAATGAGCCTAAAAAAACACAATAGTTAGCACTTAGACTCTACCAAGTGCACACATTCCATGCTTGCCTTATTGGTCTCACTTAGGACATGTTTACATAGCATACTTTGCCATTTACAACCCACTTTCAAATATATGTAAGGGATTGATAGATTTTATTTATTTTTGTCATGTATATGGTTTATCTTTTTTATTACTTTTGTTAAAAAAAAAAGGATACCACCTTTCACATAAGGTTCCTCATTTTAAATGAAAATCCTTTCCTTTCAAATGAATAATTACCATCTCTTTATAAAAGAAAATTTCTTCCCATTTTTTTACATTGTATAACGACCTCAATGGGGCTATACTTGGTAATTCAAGTCCCGAATGAAGCATGGGTCCAAATTCCCTAGAATATCCCCCTTTTTGATAATTACCCAATACATAATACCCAAGCCAAATTGTTTTAGTTGGCACTTTAGATAGTAAAAAAAATAGAGCCAATGTTTGTGAGGATGGCACCCCCACATAAAGGTTCCACCCATCGAGGAATAGTCCTTAAAAAATCCATGGATCTTGATGTTTGTAAGGTAGGTCCCTTTTTCTCACAATAAAGAAGATTTGTTTAGTTCTAAAGGTTTCAAAATAGTTCGAATGAAGATTTGTTTAGTTCTAAAGGTTTCAAATAGTTCAAATGAAGATTTGTCCAATTCTACGGTCTTTGGACAATAATAAACTTAGTTTGTTAAGTTTGTAAGGGTTTTAGTAAAGGTGTTATATGGTATGAATTTTTCTTTCCCCCCCAATTCTAAGGGCCTCGGTAAGGGTTTTAAAAACAATATGAAACAATAGTTGTCCAATTCTAAAAGCCTTTGTAAGGACTTCAAATGGTACAAAAGAAGAGTTTTCCAGTTCTAAGGGCCTCTGAGATGATGCACAAGAAGATTTGTTCATTTCTATCGGCCTCTACAAGGGCATTAGATGGTACCAAAGAAGATTTGTCCAGTTCTAAGGGCCTCTGTAAGGGCCTCGGGGCGGGTACGGAAGAAGATTTGTCCAGTTCGAAGGGCCTGGGACGGGGTACGAGAAGGGAGAGCCGATTAGGGTTTCTACTTTTTGCCCTGGAGGGAGGGAGGAACGGCAAAGCTCTAACTGTGGAGTGTTTTGGTTGTTGCGGGAGGAGGTGGTGGAGGACGAGGAGCAGCAGCCATGACGAGCGCACTGGACATGTCCTTGGATGATCTGATCAAGAACAATAAGCAGGTGGGGCGTGGAGGAGGAGGAGGAGGAGGAGGAGGAGGAGCGGGAGGCAGAGGAGGCCGAGGTGGTGGAGTCCGGCGAAGCACGGCTAACAATGGCGCTGGCTATGGTGGTGGTGGTAACATGGGCCCTTCTCGGAGGCAAGTCGCGCGATCTGCTGCTCGACCTACTCCTTACGCCACAGCCAAGGTAAACATGTTGTATCCTGTCCGAAGTTTCATACAACTAGTAGCCATTCGGTTGCAAGAGGGAATACGAAAAAGAAGAAGGGAGAGGAGGAGGATTGCACTTGTGCTATAGTCATACGCCGTAGCTGTCTTAGGTTATGTTGCATCATCGCTTGGTTAAACCCTAGGGGTTTTTTTTTTCTTTTTTTGGCGTTGAGAATGGGGGCAGTTTTAGCACCTTAGACATTGTGCTTTGATTATCTTGAAAATAAGAGATGAAACCACGTTGCAGCGGCTCAACCTTAGTGCATATTTGGGAGGAAAAGATGAACAACTGCATTGATCTTTTCATGTCTTTGATCCTATTCTGACTCATTTGTATTGCCAACAAAGAAGAAGAAAAAAGAACTGCAGGAGAAAATGAAGAAAACGATTTTAATTTTTTTTTGGGTATCTCATGTGGATTATCTTTCCATTCGTTCCATGAATCCTAATCAAATCTTTCGCTGTTGGCAAAGAGGAAAGCAGACCAAGAAGAAAGGTGCTGTGGCGTAGCCCTAGTCCAGGCCATACGTCACAGCCAAGGTAAGCCTCTGCCATCCTTCTTTCCATTTCACCTATCTTCCTCATTCCTGTGCAGTTGAAAAGAACCTAAGGGCCACAGGTGGAGAAGGAGGATGTGAAGCCAACCCTGGCCAATTATGGCCAGGGTCATGAGAGACAGAATAATGCAGTGGCTCAACTTGAATGCTTCTTGGTGATGTGGAACAGAATAATTATGTGGCTTCGAACTCTAGACCATTCTTTGCCATTTGCTCTCTACTGAAAGAAGAAGAATGGCTTGATGGAATCGTTTAAAGATATGCTGTTCATGGTTTTGCATAGTAGGAGAAGAATGAGTCTAACCTGAGCCATACTTTGGTGTAGTGAAAACAACAGGAAAAGGAAAAGGAAAAGGATCTTAAATGTGATCATTCTTGTGTGTGGGAAACGAGAACAAGAAGAGTGTCTCTGTGGATGCATATACCATGTGTTTTATCTCCAGCCCTTGAGCTAATAACTTGAGCTACTATTTTGCTTAGCAGAGGTCTACACTGCTAGAAAGGAAAAATAGTCACAGAGACATAATGGAAACTGGAAGAAAAGCCTGCTCTAAGGTACAGATTCTGTGGAAGTGCATTTGAAGTTTTAATAGTCATTCAGTGTATGTGAGTGTAGGTGGGGTGAGGTGTTAGTGTGCATCTTCTGCTCACAATGTGAAAGATCCAGGTTGTTTTTTAGGAGAGGTGGATTAAAAGGCTATATTCCTGAAATATTGCTGCATCTAGGGGAAGCCAGGTTTTGTGGTGTGTCCTTTTCAATTCTAGCCATTGAACTGTGTGGAATGGTGTGGACCAGCCCACACTAATGAAATGTACCATGCTCCAAGGGAACATAGTTTTTCTCCTGACTTGTGAAGTGAAGCCAACAATGCATGGAAGGTATCTGGACATGCTATGCAGCTACCTTGGGAAGGATGTGGTGTTTTACTATGCCTCTATTTATGGCCTTTGTATCGATCCTTATGGCTACTGGTCCCTTCCAGAGGTGGCAACATGGTTGTTTAGTTTTTCCACAAAGAGATTAAGAAGCCCTGAAGTATTACAATTTAGACAACTGGTTAACTTTGAATAGAGCTAGATTAGTTGATTCTTGCACATGTGAACCCAGTACTGAGTCTCTGCCATGTTCACATATACTGGAAAGAGGATGTGGAGCTGAAGCTTTGGACAATATGGCTGCATCCTTGGCTCCAATTCTGTGTTGTCCCTATGATATATTCAGTGTCGAAACGAATGTTGGATTGTGACTGATGGTCGTGTGCCTGGTGCCTATGTGTTTGGGTGGTGAGAGCAGGCTGTGCACCGTGCACCAACAGATGGTGCATGGCAGCATGATTTGTATGATGAGGCTGCAGCTGTCGTCCCATCATCCAGGTCTTTGGGAATTGAAACAGGGACCAAGCTTTACATCTCCAATCTTGATTATGGAGTCTCCAATGATGACATAAAGGTCAGCCTCATCACTCTTCAGGCATTTTCACTTATTGAATTGGAATTTAGATTGCAAGAGGCACATTAGCTATTTCCCTATGGGCCCCTTGCATTAATCAGTTTCAAATTTGAGTGCAGCCTGTGTAGCACATTTGGATTCTCTGTTCAGCAGTTGTACTGAGTGAGAGTTGCAGAGTTCTATGTCATGACAACAGAAATGTTCCTCACAATTAAGCTGAGAATGTGCTGATAAGGCCATTTTCTATACTTGTTTCCAGTTCCATATGCACACTCTTAAATGTCTCTCAGAAGGTTGCATGGCATCACCCTCACTAGATTCTTCATCATTTGTCTCATACAATGGCAACTTATACCTGAGCATCTAGATAGCCTGTTTGCATACCAGTCAGGGGTGATCTGTTAGATTTCTTGGTGCTAATTCTTCTATGAAGGATTTGGCTGCAAATTGAAAACATCCATTAAACATGTTTGGTGTGTGCTTATCAGGAGCTGTTCTCAGAAGTAGGCGATCTGAAGCGTTGCTCCATAAACTATGACCGAAGTGGTCGATCCAAGGTTGGTTAGTGTTTGCAGTTTAACTCAACACTCTCTACACTAGGTACTTGGTGCTGTTCTTTGATGGAGCACATTCCTTGTGCTAAGGCATCTTGATCAAATTAGTCAGCAAATGAGTGTTTTGCCATTTGGTTTTCCCAGTACCTGGATGCTTTGCAGGGGTCACATAGATTGCCTAAGTTTGAACTCGTGAATTGCAGTTATAGTTATCATAAGACAGCAACTGTCCCCTGCAGAGCCAGTTCAGTGAAAGGACTTTCTAATCAAACATCCCACCCTGCCATGAACTTGCTTTCTCGATGATCTATTTTTCAGCTTGAAACTGGTAGATTAGTTGTTTTATGTTACGGTAAATCTGGCACATCTTGACCTTTGGTCTATCACCTGTATTGTCACCTCAGGGTACAGCAGAGGTGGTGCTCTCAAGGAAAGCTGATGCTATTGCTGCATTGAAGCGATATAACAATGTCCAGCTGGATGGGAAGCCAATGAAGATTGAGCTCATTGGTACCAATCTGACTACTCCTGTTCCAGCAACTGTGGCTCGAGTTTCAAATGGGGCAGTTGCTGTCAACCCTGGCCAAGTGCGGCCTCTTGTCATGGCAGTGTATGGGTCTCTCTACCTGGCTTATGAATTTGTGCACAGTTTTCTGGATTTTGGGGCAGATGTGTTTTGAAAGGTCATTTTTGAGGGAATGTGCCCTCAGCTAACCACCCTGGTGCAGATACCTATGAACAAAGTCCCAGTTGGTTGTGGAAACTACAAAGCATTTATAAGGCTTTTAAATTCCTGTCAGAGAGCATCTTGTAGAGTATAGAATGAACCAGTCACTCTGGAATTGCACCTGGTTTTGGATACCTGAAAGAAGAGGACAAGTTGCTTGAGGTGAATATATACCACTGAAATTGTTGTCAGCTGCAGTCAATGTGACTACAAGGCTCTTGGCATAGCCAGTTAGGTAGAGAAATTGAGTAGTGATCTTGCAACGTATGTAAGTCTAGACTTGTCTCCTGTAACCTGATTACTTCCAACAGAATACTGAATACACAGATATTATAGCCAGTGAGGTTCCTGGTAAACAGATTTGAGTTGGGTATGCAGACCTGCAGCTCGAGGGCGTGGGGGTGTGGGAGGCAGACGCGGTGGTGGTGGTGCCAGCACCTATCGGGGACGTGGGAGAGGTCAAGGCACTGGACGTGGTCGAGGATCCCTAGCTCCAGAAAAGAGTGTGGAAGATCTGGATGCTGATTTGGAAAATTATCATGCAGAGGCTATGCAGACAAACTAGGAGAGATTTGTATTACGTCCAAAAGAGATATTTCCATACAGTGAGCTTATATTAAGTCCAAAAAAGATGAGTGGAAGTGGTAGCTGACTATTCACTCAGAGCTGCAGCATCAGGGCATGTGTTTCATTGGTGTTTACATGTAAAAACTGGTTGTGATATGTGTGAGGTTACTGAAGATAATCGAGCTTGTTCCTTGGAGCAAGATGGAGTAGTGGAGGGATGGGTTGGCCACCTTTTGGTCTATTTTCCGGGTACACCAGGTCCAACAGAAGTGTTGTTGTTTGAATAGGAAGGCTCTATGAGACATTTTGATCACTGCACTTCATTCTTTGTCAGCCTCCTGTTGTGTGGTGTTTGTGTACTCATCTAGACCATTATCAGACACTGAGTTATTTTGAATCTGTCAGCACTTTATTTGTTTACTACATTTGAATGCCTGGTGCAACCTAGAATTACTCGACTGCCAGTCAATTTGTATCTGCTTTGTGAGAGTTTTTGTTGGATGTGGCAGCTTGTTTGATGATGTTTTAAGCAAGCCAATTTCTGAGTTCTTTGAGGATGTGCTAGGTACTTCATTGGCTTTGCCTTTAAGGGAGAGAGTATGGAATGATGTAATTCTCATTTGGTCCCAGATTTTGAAGAAAATTCACTCACTGGGTTTTACTGCAAAACAGGAGTTCATTTTTTGGGAAGTTCATTGAACATTTCCTTTTTTTAACTGTTGCTTGTTTGAACTTGGCATAAGTGGTAGAGCCATGATGCAATGGGCCACTTTGTTCTTGGAAGGTTTGTGTGGAAGACATACCTATTGGCTCAATTCCAAGGGAAGGTAGGGTAGTTTTTGTGGTGAATTTAGTGATAAATGGCACTCAGGTTCAAGTTGCAGCTTGTGGGTGATGGGTGGAAGTTCTGGTTTTGTGCCTGGACATGCTGATTATTGGTGGAAGGAGATATGGTTTGAGGTGATTATGTATATCTGATTCCAAGGCAATCATGGTAAGGGATTGCACACCCACTGATAACTTATCATAAGGACTATTGTGTACAATTCCACTATAGTCAAATGATCACAATTGGGAACTTTGAAACAGGGAGGTGTACTGCAACAGGCTCACCTGACCATGAAGAGATGATGATGCAGCTTTTTGTGCCTGATTGTTGATGTGGTTGATTGAGCAGCACCTGACCTTGATGAGATGGTAACGCAGCTTTCTGTGCTTAACTGTTGATGTGGTTGATTGAGCAGCAACCCTCCTCTTAGCACTCTTCATTTTGTGCGATCCATCTGTGGACAGCAATCAGTTGATGTTAACAGAACCCAAAAACAAGAAGCAAAACCCAAGGTACCCATCTTTAAGTTGCCTCTTCTTCTTCTGCACTTTTGCCCTTGGGAATGTAGGCTCTCTTGCAGAAATTGTGCTTCTGCTTGCTTTGTGCAGGAAAGTGAAAACATAATTCAGGGGCTGCAGATGTATCTGAGTGACTGCTGCAGAGATCCATCACACCAATGAATGAGGTAAAGCATTTCTCATTTTTCTGGGTCTTTCAACTATGATCCAGGTTCTGACGGTGCAAGTACAGTGTTTCCTGCAACTTGAAATTTGATGAGCACTCCCTCCATGAAGACCGAGAAGATGTGAAATTCTTGCCAGATACAAAGCATAAAGAAACTTGTTGCAATACAATCACAGATCAGAATCTCTTGCTCTCATTTGCTGTTATCTCCAGTCAAAACCTGCTTAACAAGTATTGGAATTACTAGCAATAACATGGAGGAGACTCTGCAATACTTGAGAGTGCAGAAGACTTGTGTACCTAGTAGGAACATGTAGAAGCAGAAGAAGAGATCTTCCTTCAGACGTTTCTTTTGGATGTAGAAAAGACCCTGCAGATGCTGAAAAACAGAAGAAGAAAAAACGAAAAACCGTGTTAGTAATCACAAAGCTCTGTGAGTGAGATTTGATCAGCTCGGATTGGAAAAAAGGTTTGAAGCCAGAAACAATACCAGAGGAGCTACAGAGTTGTAGTTTCTAACAGCTTCTCCAACCTCAAAAGAAAAGAAAACACGGAGGAAGGAAGGAAGGAGCTAGCCATCTCGGATTTGCAACAGAAGGCAGCTAGCAGGAGGACGTTTGCAACTTGAAGAAAGCCAATCTGCCAACAGAAATCCTAACAAATGAAGAAGCCTAAGACAGCAATCTCCTCAGGAAGCCACTGGTTAGGCACCTACCTGCCGAGAGATGGCGGCTTGCTTTTGAAGTCAACTCTAAGAAGCCGTCTCTACTGGCGGGTGCCGGGAGTCCTAAAGAAGGCGCACTGGATCCGCCACCATTTCCCTGTGGAGAAGGCGGAAGGCCTGCGCACATGCACAGGAAAACGTCCGCTCAGCCGCAAAGCAAAGGCGCCCTGACAGCCGGGCTTCCGCTCCACTCAGAGGCCGAACTGCAGGCGTCTGAGGGTCTATATTGGAGGAGACAAGGAATTCCCCTTAGGTTGCTGCTGCAAAGACATGTAGGGCTTCAGGTACAAGAGCCGAGCTCCTTCTTTGTGCAGATGATTCCTTAGTTCATTGATCCAGTGACGCGATGAGCAAAGAGTTCTTCCGCCTCATGATTCGCATCCCGCTCGTCGTATGGTTCTTCTGGCCGGATCCATAGTATCCGCATACTGTCTTCTATTGGATTCATACCATCCACATCCCGTCTTTTGTCGGATCCTTTGCATCGCCAGCACCTGCTTTTCCACGCGATGCAACTCCCTTCTTACATGCACATTTTCACCTCGATACCAACTGCGAACACTCAGGTCGCCGTATCCATGCTCTTTGTTGACACGAGTGGTTTTCCCCCAACCTTCTTCAATGATCGGGTCGGGGGCAGAAGGAGCAACGAGATTGTTTGCTCGAGGAGTAAACGGCCGCAGAGTCGGGTGAGCTTCTCAAGGTCGACGGTGTCAGCACCGAGGGAGAACGGCTCGTCAACAAGAAGCTGCAGCTGTGCTCTTCATGAGTCCGGAGAGGTGTCGGTTTGTGAGGAGAGGAGTGGCTTTGTCGAGACAGGAGAGAGCTCGTGGCGTGAAAGGAGGAGGGAAAATAGGCGATACATCAGACCGCAATCTCGTCGCCTTGCTGAGAAATCATCATCGCAGGTTTGCAATCACAATGCGGACTCTTTGCTGTGCTCTGTGTTTTGCACTAGAGTGCTTAGAGCGATATGTTGATCGATTTCTTTGGTTTTGTTCTGAAATGAAGCGATGAAAAGTTTGAACGACATGCAAGTGTGTTTCTTCCTTCGTTGTGTTTGCCTTCTTGCAACAACAATGCAGTTGTATTATGTCTGCAATAGAAGAACATCAACAGCTTTGTTTTCTTCTTGCCTTTTTGGAAAGCAGAAAAAAAGTAAGAAGAAGGATCGTGAGAATGACGAGAAGACTGATGATGAAGGCGACGACACAGGAGCATCGGCTTCGTCGTGGTCAAGCATAGCTGGTTCTCGTCCTCCTCTTACTCCTGAGGAAGAGATTGCACATGCTTTAGATATCCAGGTCTGTCTGGCACCATACCTGCAATGATTCTTGTACAGCTTCTGCTTTGCAGCTGCCACAAGGTTTCAGAATGTGCACGCTTTGTGGCATAATAATTGTGATGGTGTTCTTGCCCCAACCCACAGGACCTGCTGAGTCTCCAGGAGAAGCGCAATGAGCTTGAGAAGCATATTGAACGCATTCCAACTGACCAAGAATGGGCTGATTCTGTTGGAATTTCTCTTGTAAAGCTCTATGCCAGGTTGAACACACATCCCTTGTAATCAATTCTGAACACAACAGATCCTTGAGTTGAGAGAGGACAATTGAGAGAGGATTGAGAAAAACAGGACAATTGTGAATCCAGGTTCTGTAATGCAATCTGCTTATGAAAAATAACATCATGCATTTATATGTGTTGTCAGTTGTACTCAAGAATCTTCTTCTTCTTCTCTTCTGTACCATCTGGCAATGGTGTGAGGAATTACACTTACATGAAGATTTATGATCCTTAGGCTTGAATTGCAACTCTGTTTCCTGTGTGCAGGGTTGGAAAGGGAAGAGCAGCCAAGAGAAAGATGGTGGCAGCAAACCTTCGGTTAGTTGAATCAGTGGCCCGAAAGTTTCATGGCCGAGGACTCTCTCATTGGGAGCTTTGCCAGGTGCATTGCAGCTCACTCAATCTGGGATGATGATCTGAATGTGTTTCTTCTCAGAAATCATATGATATATCTTCTTGTGACTGATACTACCAAGCTATGGGGGTCATGCAGGAGGGTGCTTTCGGTCTCCTGAAGAGCACTGAAAAGTTTGATGGCAATTGCAGAACCAAGTTTTCCTCCTATGCTTTCTTCTGGATCCAAGAGGTGGGTGCTTTTCCTTTTGGGGTATTCATTGCTCAGTGTTTCCCCAAATTGTGGCAGTCTTTTGTTTCTATGCCTTTGAGCTTAGGTGTTTGCTTGTTCAGGGACAAAGCAAAATGGAATGAAGCTTATCCTCACAAGCTTATTGCAGCTTGAATGAGGGTGCTCAATTTTTTTGTTGCTATAATGTCTCTTGAGTGCTAGCCAGAATCATGACTTGAGTCATCCTTTTTCACTCCACAACTGAGGTTTTCACTCATTGCATCCAAGATCTTACACCACAATTTGTAACTTTGCAGCGGATGGCTGCAGCAGCAAAGAAATTTCGACACGTACTAAGAATTGGTCGACCTGTGTATCAGACTGCATCATTGATATTGCAACAGAAAGATGTAAGTTCCTGGATTTCTTGCACACTGTTTAGAAGTGTGTAAGCTTGCTGTTTAGGTCTGGCAGGCAATCATAATTACACTTAAACAACAAACTTACAAATCTGACCAGGTGATATAGTCCTTAGCAGATGTTCTTCCTTTCTTCTGTTTGATACCGCCAAAAGGTTTTGAATTTTTTTCTGGACCTGTCAGTTATTTCAAGAGCAGCACAATCGACCACCCACATGCCAGGAGCTTGCTGCAGTCACCAATGTGGATCCTGAGAAGGTCTGCTGGTTGCAGTGTAGTTGGTAGCTTTTTTCTGCACTTTCCATCTTCTTGATAAGCCTATGTTGGTGAAAACTTCTCTAATTATTTTGTATTGTTTTGTTTGGCTTCTTCACCATTTGTAAAATGCTATTCTTTCTCTAAAATTACACTGGACACCTACAGATACGAGATGTGCTACGGATCACAACACCAGTGAAGTCACTGGATGTAGTGATCGCTTCAGAAGCGACTGGTGATGGAAAAAATCATGACTGCAGGCAGTTGTCCGATGCATCTCCAGCAGTTCAACCATGGCTTGTACTTATTCTCCCCCTGTTGTACATGTTCTTGGCCCCAGTGTTGTGTGTGTGCCTAAGTTGGTTTTGCTGTTTCTGATGGGTTGTAAGGAAGTAAAACACCAGCTTTGTTTCTTCTATATGCAGTGGATTGGGGCAGGTTTCTATGCCTCAAATCCACCTTGAGGTTCTGCAGACTAGTAGTGACTGATGTTGCAAATTGGAGATTAAACTTGCCAACCTGACCACAAATTTGAAGGACTGTGTAAGAGCTTTATGCCCAGAAAGCAATGCAAATCAGACATGTAGGACACTCTCCATTGTGCATTTCATAGACAGGCTTACCAAGTGATTCAACTTCTATTGGTTGCAGTTTATGAGAGAATCTGAGCTGAGGAAGGAGGTGGTTGCTGCTCTAAACAGTCTCAAATCACGAGAGCAACAGGTAGGGAATGCTTTGACAGTAAGAAGTATTTGAACAAAAGCTCATGGTCGGTTACTTTTATGTATGAGGTATCTCAAAATGTTGTGGACTTCTTAAGTAAAGTGATTCAAAGTTGAGGATCAATGACTTGGTTAAAAGACTCTTGCATGTGAAAGACTTTGGATCATCGGGCCAATTTATACTAAGCATGTGGTGAGCCAGACCTTTTGAGTAGATTAACTATCAAACTACCACGTCCAAAATCCATGTAAGGTGAGAGAGACAAGCATCTCAATTTGAATTGGAATTTTATAGCGGGCAAAGTTTCCCCCTTCCAATAATACCTCTCTCAAAGTATGTAAAGTCCAGCCGACTGATGCCAAAGTAAAAATGGCAGGATATATAACGTGACCAGAAAGTCTTTGGATGTGATAAATAATGATGCAAACTCTGTGCTCATGTTTTATCTAGGTGATGCAATTGCGGTATGGCCTGGATGGGAAACCTCCTCTTTCAAGGCATGAGGTATTCAACTCTCTGTTCTTAAACTCTATTTGCCACAATACAGTTTGTGCGCTGACACAAGCTCGCTATCCTATTACTCAACTAGGTTATAATGCTGAACATGAACCATTGCTGTCACTAATGAAAAATGAAAATAAACTCCTGATATGATTTGTCTGAACATGGTGTTGGATCCTGCAAAGTTCTGGAGAAGCCTGAAGTTTATGGCTGTAGTTGAAACATTGTCACAGCTGACAATTGACTAGCTTAACCTCAAGCTGGTCACCAAGAGTTAAAACTCCCAAAGTCATGTAATTATCAGAGTCAATGACAACTGTGCAGTGATGTATTGAATGCTGCCATCAGAGCTTACAGTTCTAGGATTCAATCATCTTTACATACATAACTGATGTGCTTGTTATATATGAATCAGATATCAGATCTGCTAGGAGTGACCACCCAGACTATCCGAACTGATGAGGTATGCAATTCTGTTTGTTGGGAACTTTCATTATGTCTTATGTTTTGATGTTCAGGAATTGTAAAATTCTGCTGGAAGTGAGGCTGTGTCTTCTTAATTGCATGATGGACATAGATCCAACAGGAAATGTTTAAAGTGCATGTTAATTCTGGCACACCTGCTCACACCTTTCCAGAAACAGACATAAGTTCTATATTTGTATTTTCTTTGTGCAAGTCCACAAGAAACATCACCAAACACACAAGAATTATATCATCCTGAATTTTTGCACTGCTACAAATTGCCATATTTGTCAGTAACCACCTCATGTTCAACAGTTGTGGATGATTGGTCCCTTATCCTTCAACTTCTATCGTGATGTTAAGTTTTGTGAAGCTGTGCAGAAGGGAGCTCTTGAAAAGTTGCGACTCTTATCAGCAGAAGATGGATTTCAGCAGTACCTATCTGACAATTTCTGGTCACAATAACATGCGGTGATAAAACTCCCTGGAGGGAACTTACCATTCCTTTGCTCCCTGCTTTCAATCTTTGGCCAAAATAACAATATTTTCAACGGTCCTCTCTTCCATTCAAAAACAACTTGTGGCTGTATAGCATCACAAGCTACATTTGTTTGCTGATGTGTTATGCAAGCCCTACTTGCCCTCTCAATAAACAACACAAACTGGGGGATTTCTTGGCATCCTCATATTTTGAGTGATTTTTTTCAAATTTCTTTCAAAAAATAGTGAAAATAAACCTTTGAAAACATCATTTTGTGTGTTTTTTCCAGTTTTTTAAAAATCATTTGCCACAAGGTGATTAATGAATGATTAATTAATGATTTGTTTTGTGATTTAACTCCAGTCTAATGTCCATGGGTGTGGGCATTCTGAAATGCAAGACTAGGCTTGGCTATTGCCTCACCTAGGCCCTTTAATTTGTGCATCGACCCACAATTGGGGCATAACTCTACACATAAAGCATTGGGAGTAAAAGTTTTGAGTGCATTTCGAGGGCAATCTTATACACATCAACATGCCTCCCAGAAAAGAATAAAAAGACAGTGCTAGCTATTGATTGAGTAGCACCAGTTTTTTGTTCTTAACTTGTCAACCATCCAAGGTCGGGTTGAAGTTGATCAAGTCATGCCTAGTTGATGGCAGGCTATAGTAAGAATATTTTCCCACTGAGTATTAATGGGAAAATATCCATACCACACAATGGCCTTTCATTCCATTAGTGGCCTACTACTCGACGCAAGGTACCCACATCAGCTTTCATTGCCCCAATGACTCTGGAGCCCACCTATCTCAACATTTCAAAAGTGCAAACTGACATTACAGAATAGTACATACATACATACATACATATATACATATGTGCATATATACATATTACAGACCTAGCTGCAATACACAACCATAGAAAAAGAGCCAGGCCAAGAAATCTGTGCTTACAAAATGGAGGTCTTCAGTTTGACAGACAGTCAGTCATGTCCACCTTGTCAAATGTTGTTCTGAAATACTCATATGCTATATACAAACACCACGGCCGAAAAAAGACAAAAAGAAAAACAACCATCCATCTTTGAAAGCTTGTCAAGAACCAACTAACATGGTACCCCAGAAGTAGAACGACAGCAGCTCATATTCTACCAAATGCACAGAGAAGGGGATACAAAGCTGTTGATCGGATTTACTCTAGGTGGCAGATATTGCTAGATCTTTCTCTTACGCTCTCTTACAAATGGAGTTAAGGCCACAAAGATGATGATGCCGAGCAAGAATTTGTGAGAGTACACTTTTAACAAAAAGAGAACCTCAGTGGGCTGATTTGGAGGAGATTTGTACCAGAGATGACAAGATGAAGTGCCGAATTCAAAAGTGGGTGAAGGAAGGCTATACATGTTGCAGTTGTAAAGTCATGCTGCTAGTATTGACTTGATGATGGGTAGCTCTCTGTCTCATGAGGTTGGTCACCCTGGCACTTGCTGCTTGGTGTCCTTACAGTCATTTGTGTCAATTGAGATGATTGGCAAGTCCTGGACACTGCTGCTGCCTGCATGACATAAATGATATTTCTAGTTATTGTTGCTCTGGCCTACCCCATCAACACAGGAATATCCTCAACGGCTGAGCTCATATCATAACTCATGTATGTAGTCTTGGCAGAATACAAGACCAAACAAACATATTGTTATTGGGAAAGGCAAGAAGAATGTCCAGACATACTGGCAAAAGCTTCCTAAAAGCTCAGTGGACTAACGTGGTTGTATGAACTCCTGAAAGTGCTTTGAGACCTACCATTCTCATGGTCAGGGTACAGGCTCTCAGGGGCAATCTCAAGTTCCAGAACATGCTCCTCAAAATCAAGAAACTCATCATCATCTTCAAGGCCAGCCAGCCCATCCAGCTCTTCAGCCATGAAGTCGTCTTCATCATAAGTGGCAAGATGTTCCTTCATCCAATACTCTTCAAAGTCTGAGGATGTCTGAATGAGCCTCCACCATTCTGGTGAGAAATCCTCAGCTGCCAAATATGCTGCTGGAACAAATAGTGGTGCATTTGGATTCAATGTCGACACAAATGGCATCTTCATAGCCATCTTGCCAAACTGTGTTGATCCCTCTCCTGTAATGGACTTGCTGAAAAGTTAAGTATTCTGTCACAACACATCCACAAACAAGAATGAGACAAGGATCCCCAAACCTTTGTCCTGCATGCACACTTGTACAGAAATTCAACTCTTCTCTCGCCAGTGTACCTTTTTCCCATGCAAGGTTTCTCTTAGAGTCCAACCAGAAACATCATCATCATCATCATGGAGCTCAAATGATTCTAAGAAACTGCAGTGACAGACACTTCCATCAAGCAATGAAGTCATTGCAATATCTTCTCTGTTCAATTTCACCAAGATTTCCAATGATGCTGCATCCCAGATATTATAAGCAAACCTTGCCTCTGTGTCAGAATTGTGCTTTCAAACTTTCATTGATTTGAGAAAGTTTTGTGCCAGAAGAAAGCTTCTGAAGAAGAAGAGGTAACTCTCTGTGCAATGTGTCATCTCACCAAGAGCCTCTCACAAGCACTAGCAACAGTTTTTGGCAGCAGTTCTTGTTGCTACTACACAAGCTGAAGGCCAGATTTTCCTGGACAGCATCGTAGTTCTTCTTAGTAACAAAACAAAAGTGTAGCAACGATGCCACAAAAAAAGCCTCAGCATATAGTATTAACCTCATGGTATGTCTTGTATGCTAGCTGAAGTTCCTTCCAGCATGAAGTTCCATACAATCAATGCATGGAAGAACATCACCATTGCTTTTTCTATTTGCGGGTATTCACCTCATTGCGTGCGGATCGCTCTTTCCCGGACAGCAGCAGTTCTCAGCAACGAAAAAAAAACAAATGTCTAGCGATGATGCTACAGGAAAGCCTCGGGGCACAGCTTCGAACTCAGTGCTCTGTTCGGTCTTGTCTGCTAGCTAAAGTCCCTTCCAGAATGATCACCAGTATTCTACACAATGCATGGAAGAACATCGCAATACCTCAATGCTTGCACTGAAGCAGAGATCACTCCTGTACAGGTCCTTTCACAATGCTTGCGCTGAAGCAGAGATCGCACGTGAACAGGTCCTTTCACGATGCTTGCTGCATCTGCTGAGAGAGATTCTGCACCAAAATTGCAATGGAGTTTTGGTTAGGATCTTTCAACCAAATCTCTCGCCTATTCCACCACAATCGCGCCAAGACTTTCGCTCATTGAAGCAACTCTCTTCACACAAGAAGAGCAAACTGCGAGGTTTCAAAAGGCTCACGCAGATCTCTCCCTCTCTCTGTGCCTCTCTCGTGTTGCAATGTTTCTATACCAATATCGCACCTCTTTTCGACAAAATCTGAGTATTACAAGAATGTTGCGATTTAGAACTGAGCTTGTGTCTCGCCAAGTAAAGACAAGCTTCAACAAGAGTCATTTTCCAGCCGAAGTTCTCAATTCTTACCTCAAATTGTGCGCAAATCGTTCGTGGCACGCACTTCAGTAACCTTAGCGACTACGTTTCTGCAACAAAATGTAGCGGATACTTATGAACAAGACAAAGAAAAGGATGAGCGAGCAGCAGCTGCTTGCACTAACAAACAAACCCCCCGGCTCCCTTTACCCCGCAGTAAGACAAAATGAAGAGAGAATTGAAAGAAATGTACTCCACCATCTCAATCGAGTCGTCCCTCTCTCTGCACACGGATTGCGTGACGACGTCACACGAATCAAGAGAGAGACGACGGGCGCGAAACAAGCGAGGCATAGAAAGCTTACATACTGCTCCAATTCAGAATCGTATCCAACTTCCCGCTCAATCTTCTTCCCCGCCGCTTCCGCCTTCGTAAGCTCTCTGGTGATGGCACTGCTCTTCTGCCTTCCCAACGCTGTCTTCCCCCTTCGCCTTTTGCTCTCTTGTTGTTCGGATTCTTCCCCTGATTCTTCGTATTCTAGTCAATTCTGTTTTACTCTTTTCTCCTCTATATGGATTCTGCTTTGGTCTTCTCTAGTTTTCTCCTCACGCTGTAGCTCCCTTCTCCCGCAAGATCTCGACTCGCTCTTCGCATTTCTTCGCATTTTCTCTTCCCTTTACTGTTTTTTTGGTTTTTTCCTCCTTTTCTTAGCTGCTAAACTTCTCTGAACGTCTTCTCTTTGTAATTGGCTGTCTATCTTGACTCGTTCTCTCCTCTGCACTCTGTTCCCTTGGCTTCTCTGGCCCTTTTGAGCCCCCTTATTTACTCATCTCTTTCCTCCTTATTTGCTCTCGCCAGACGGTAGGGAGACTCTTGAAGAAGGGGAGAATTTCAACGCCGTTACAACGTCAGTTCTGCGTCCTTTCTGCTCCAACAGGGGGGATGTCCTTCAAATGGGGAAAGAGTTGCTCAACGCAGGCAAAAAAGAGGATGGGTTCCCAGGCTTCAAACATGATGCAAAATGCAAAGGCGTGATGCACTTTTTTCCAAGGTTTCTTCTCCTATCTCTGGTATGTTATCTGGGGGGTTCATTTGTTCGGTCCTTTGTTGGTCTAGTGACTGCTGTCGAAAATCCAGGAAGGGTCTAAATATGCACCCTTCACCCACTGAAAGAAACACCACAGCTCTTTCTCTTTCTTCTGAAAAACGGATGCTTATGAATTTGTAAGGTCCTATTCACTGGTCAGCTAGATCTTATGCAGGTTGTAAAGATCTCCTGTTAGATTACGCATGAGATTACATGTGAGAGGTGATGAGAAAATACACTGTCAAAATTTTGACGATTGCTTATAGGTAGTAGTTTGAAATCCACCAAGATGTTAAGAAATGTAAGTGTAGAACTTGGGTCCTCAAAGTTGCATCCCAATGGGTCTTTCTATGATTCCACTTGGGTGTGTGGTCTGAATTTGTAAGGTCTTCTTGACTGGTCAGTGAGATCTTATGTGGGTTGTAAAGATCTCACATGACATAGATTACACATGAGATTGCGTGTGAGAGGTGATGAGAAAATACGTTGTCAAAATTTCGAGTGTTCCTCACAGTAGTTCAAAAATCCACCAAGATGTTAAGAATTGTAAGTGTCGAACTTTGGTCCTCAAAGTTGCATCCCAATGGGTCTCACTATGATTCCACTTGGGTGTGCAATACAAATTTGTAAGGTCTTGTTGATTGGTTAGCAACATCTTTTGCAAGTTGTAAAATCTTGCACAAGATTACGCATAAGATTATGTGTGAGAAGCTATGAGAAAATACCCTTTCAAAATTTTGATGGTTCTTTGCAATAGTTCAAAATCCACCAATATGTTAAAGAATGTAGAACTTTGATCTTCAAAGTTGCATCCCAATGCGTCTTTATACAATTCCACTTGGATGTGTGGTATTATCAAAGCATGCAAAGTGTGCTAAGTTGCACCATAATTTGTGCTCATGTCATGTAATGAGGAAACATCATGTTCGTCATGTGTTAATAAGAATAAAGTTTTATTTCAATAAGTTTTTTAATGTGCTTTGTGTTTATGATTGTGTTCATAATCTATTGTCCAAAGGCTTTAAAACTTCACATTTGAATTCAGCATGCATCAAGGGGAAAGTATTCTTGCATTTTTTTCCTTTGTATATTTTGGTCCCTCATTGAGTTAAAGAAATCATGTTTTTTGCAAGAATGTTAACTTACACAATTTGAACGATGTTGTAAGAACAATAACTCACACAATTTAAAAATTATTTTTAAATATATTAAAGTAACTTCCATTAGATGGAGATTATTCACTAGCCTATCCCCTCCTCAATGTGTTTATCATTATAATGTTATTGTCACGTCAACATTTTATGTAAGAATTTTTTTGCTAATAAACCTTTCTCTTATGCAAAATAATGTTGTGACAATGACACTATAAAAGGATAGCGTTGCAATGACAAGAATAACGAAAAAGCGCATGCTAATTGGATAATTTCCACTCGGTGGAAATTACTTTGATAAGTTGGAAAATATATTTGAATTGTGTAGGTTACATTCCTATGACATTATTATGATGTCAACGAATATGAATTCTTTAACCCCAATGAAAGACCAAAATATACAAAGGAAAAAATGCGATGATGTTTACATATGGAAAAAAAATTACACAACTTTTCATCCATCAACAAAAAGGTTACATAATTTTTCATTTATTAACAACTAATGAATTTTCATCGATTATTTAGTCTATATGATTTCAATGGGCTTTGAATTTTGCAAGCTCCCCCTTGAAGTAAGTTAAAACATTGACCCTCTTAATTGTATGACAGAAATTATAAAACATTTTTTTTTTCAAATTGGTTTGCTTCAATCACTAGGTATGTGAAATAATGCTTTAATAACAAAGGGCACTACATCTTGGACCCAAATTTCCAAGTCCAACTTAGCCAACTTTTGTTAAAAAATGAAATTAAAAGTTAAAAATTGAAATGATATTAGTGGTTTTCAATTGCCATAAAGGAAAAGAAAACAATATAAAATAACATATTTTTATGACATTTGGATTTAAAAGTGTACTTGAATATACAAAAGCATGGTTAAATATTTGCATTTCTTATGTGGTTTATAAATAAATTTGGCGAAATCTTCCTATGGACAATTATCATATTTAAACATCTTATGAATGATCACCACTTGGGCTAGGAACAAATGTTTTCAAAAAGACAATTGTGAATTGATAAAGTGGAATGCCTTAATACCAAAAGATTATTATACACTTCAACAAAGAAGAGAAGAACATGCATTTAAAATCCAAGCTTTTGCCATTTGTGAAATGGATTCCCATTTATCATTATCATTCTTCATTCATACATCACACATGAAAGTGATGTGATTTGAAAAAACAATGTTGTGATCCATACACAATACATCTTTTGAAACATTGGCATATTTATCTTTTATCCTTTAATAAATTAAAACAAAGTAGTAAAAAATGTTCCTCCAATCATGTCTTTGAATTATTCTCTTGTTTTTCCTTGGGTGAAGTTTTAATTTTGTAACATGTAGGTTGTACAATGGTGTGTTTGGTTGGTTAGGATGATATAAATCAATGTTAAGAAATTTTTAATGGATCTAGAAGGTATTTTACATGGAAGCCAGTTTATTTAACAAAATTTCTTTTTAGCAAAAAATGTGAAACATATTAAAAAGTGAAGCATGCATTTTTTTTAAAAAAAAATTGTTTATGATACCCAATGGATACCCATAAGGTATTATGGGATTATAAATAAATAAAAATAAATTGTTGATGTTTTATGTTTAATAATGCCTTTTAAAATGGGGTGTTTTCAAAATAAGCATCTTTAGATTTTGTTTCGAACAAAACATTTATGTCAAGGATGTTTTGCTTTAATGTTTACCTTAAAATGTTATAATATTAATAAAATTGAATTGGAATTTGCACAATAATTATTATTTGTAACCTACCTAATCCTTTCATGACATGATGAGAATGGGGTATTTTACAAAATTTCAAGAATTGAATTTTTTTGTTAAATGAAGGAAAAAAATTTCTATCTTTTAGTGGCTAATGGCTTGGATGCTAATAGGGCATCTCAAAAATCTTATTTGCATAGGGGTTTGGTTTACAAAAAATTGATCGTGTATTTTCAATTGTTTCAATAACAACCAAATAAAGGTTATATAATCTCAATAGCTAGTTATTCCAAACAATGGTTATCTAGAGATATGGGTTGTTGATAAACTAAGGTTAGCAATTTAAATAAAGGCTAGTAGTGTAGAGAAATAATATGACATTTCATTCATGAACAATTATTAATAATCTTGAATCAAGGCAAACTTTAAGTGGTGGTTTATGTGAAATATATTTGGGTTAAGGTTTTCAAAGAAGTGGAGAGAAAAGTAAATTGGGTGTGGACAATTGGACGACTTTCACTAAAGTGTTACTTGTGGAGTATCTTAATCAAGGTGCATTTTGTGGAGGGACCCTGTGGAAGTGTAATAAATGGAAGCAATTCATGAAAATGCTTTCTTTTGTTAAGTAGGAGGTGATTTTGGGATTTTTGATGTAACTTTATTTTTTGAAACATGTAGAGGATGGAAAATCTATAAGATAAAACATTTATGATCTATTGCATGCAATGTTTTATTTTTGACAATCAAACTTGGGAAGGTGAGGAGTGAATCCATTTGTGGAATAAATTATTTTATGATCATTATCAATAGACATTTGTAACAATCACAACATGGTCCCAAGAAGTATTTTCCTTGGCAACCCATGAAATGAAAAACAAAGCCATGAATCAAAAAAATAAAATTGAAATATGTGTTGATTACAATCACACCTAATTTTAGTACCCATGACAACACTCATGATGTCATAATTCCAAGGTCATTGAATAGCTAGTAGGTTGGTCTTTAAAAATGTAATTTTTGTGTTTATTCAAAATCAAACCTATGAATATATAAATATTTTACATGTCAAACCTTAAATTTACCCTAGAACCTAAAATAAGGCAATTGGTTGATTTGTGTGAATGGATGAAGAGGAATGAAAATTTCACAATATAAAATAAGTTACAACATGTACAATAAAAATTTGTTGCATGAATGAAATTGTATGCAACATTTAATCGCAAATGATGATTTAACATAATATCATCACATTTCACATGTATGATGTATATGGTCAATATATACACCTTTATCTATTGACCATTTGTATAAAGTTTGCAACTAACACCATTATTTGCAACTATGTTATAACCCATTGTAAAATGCAATGTGCCAACATAATAATAATAATTTTTTTAATTTTGTTTTAAAAATATATAATGGATCCTATGGCATTACATCATGCCACATGACATAATAAAAAAATTGTCATGTGACATGTTTATTGAATTTTAGCCAAAACAAATCTAAATCAATATTTAAATAAGTAGGTATGAAATAGGTAGGTAGGATTAAGTGGGTTGGTAGGTAGGACTAGATAAGTAGGTGGGTAGGTAATTTAAGAAGTAGATATATAAACATTTTTTTTAAATTTTAACTTTAACCTTTAAGGTTACACTTCTTTGATTCATTCATTCCAAATTACACATTTTTTACTATAAAAATGTAAGGCAAAACACCTTCATTATAATCTTTTACAAAATGAAAATGGAAGACAAAACATTTAAAATAATTTTAAAGTTGCAATTGAATTTGCGACTAAGTGACAACAAAAAACTTTATCCCATATATATATACATACATATATATTTCAATTTTGTAAATTATATATATGATAAGTAAATAAGTAACTCAAACTAACTAATTAAGTGGGTATTAACTAATTATTTACCCACTTACCAACCTACCTATTATTTATTACGACCCATTAATTAGATAGCAGCTAATAGTAACATAAACTAATAAATAATTGAATTTAAGTAAAAATGATAGTGCATTATTACTCATTAATCATATTTTATTATATATATATAGTACTTTTTAACAATAAAAACTTAAATTAATCGATTAAATTTTAGTTAATCAATTTAGGTATGAAATTATTTATTTACTAATATTAACCAAATAATTAAATAACTAACAACTGGTAGCATAAAATATTTATGTTACTAAATAAAATAATAAAATTTTGGATAACAGTAAATTTCAGTAAATAATAAACTAATAAGTAATTACATTGCAATAAAATTATTTATAATTAAAATAATGCATTATTACTGAATTATTTATTCATTATTAGTTAAATGTTATTAGTAAAAACATAATTTATGCTTTTATTATTATATATATATAATAACTAATAGGTATATATTAATAAATGATTAACTATGTAATTAAATAATTATTACTATGAACTAATTAATTAACTTGTAACTAGTGCTAGCTAATATTTATATTAAATATAATATGTAATTTTACTTACTTAACAATTTAATTATTTACTTACCGATTTACTTAGCTTATGTAATATAATTTGCCTTATTATATAATTAGATTCATAAAAATATAAGTATACCCCTAATATATTCCAAAAACTTTAATATATATTAAAGGTATATGTACATCATATAAAGTTGAATGTAAAGTTCCCAAAAAAAAGTCAACATGGAAGGATGTAAAATTTAATAGTTGCAATTATTACACCATAGTCATAAGAAAAGTAATGAATTGAAATGAATGATGATTAGTTGTAAAAATGACAAAATATAATTACAAATGACATTTAGTTGCAAATTGAATGGTTGCATAATACAAGAATTTTTTTAATGAATCTCGCATTGCTTACTAATTTATATCTCAATAGGATACTCAAAATGTTTTAATTAATTTTTACCAATCATTTTGCTATTAATAATTCAAGAATTAAACATCTATATCCATCCTTCATTATTTAACATCTTAAAACATTCATTTTGCTTCAAACACAAGAAATAAAACAAAACTATCTTATGAATCATGTTGTGGTAGGTCAAGTATGAATGCGCATGTTAAAAAAAATTGAGAATTATTATATCATATTATGCTTGAAATTAATTTAGAAGATGATACCATATGATGAATTAAAACAATAGTTCCTTTTTTGTATCAAGAATGATTTCAACTATATAACCACATTAAAAAACAATTGCAATTAGGTTATTTTGCAAATATGATCCTCCAATCAATCAAGATCCTCCAAGGAGACATTATTACAATGGTTTAAAATTACAGTAAAACTATATTAAATTTTCTTCTTTTTGATGAAAAGCTATGTTTAAACTATATATATCTTTACACTAAAAATGATGATTGTGCATAGTACAAAATTTCGAAAATCAAGGACTTTCTTCAAGCATGGAACATATTTCCTATATTATATTTTATATTTGTAATAAAATACAATTATATCCTTATCTTTTGGGTGTAGAGCCAATTTAATAAAATATCCGAAAAAGATGATCAAAGTTTGATTATCTTAAAAATAAAAATATTAAGCAACCAGTATCTTCCAATTTCCAAGAATGCCCAAAATTTTATCATTTTGACAAGTTAAAGTTCAATTTAATATATATTATTCTTGTAACTTACTTCACAAATAGAAATTTAAATACCATATATTAAAGTTATTCGTAAGTCATCCTCTCTTTCACCCACAACATACACAGACTTTTGAGTAGTTGGAGCTTGCAGAGCTTGTACATTTGAACAGGAATGCTACAAGGCAATGGACTTCTTCTTCAGTCTGCTTCGAGGTTTCATGTGCTGCATCCCAGGCAGGATGAATTACTTGGAGTTGATGAGTTTGGCACAGATCTTCACTTATAGGACCTGCACTAAGATTATTTTCCTAGCTATAACTCTTTCAACTATAAAGTGTTCTGGTGCCTAAAAGTTGCTGTGGCATGGGGCAGGTCACTGAATGTTTGTTTGTAGCTCAAAGCTATATGCATCATGTGAAGTGCGATTATGTCAACTCCTCTGAGAAGGTGAGGCAACTCTTGTTCTTTATGTACAAGGTCAAATCTCTCACTGCAGAGGCTGCTGCAGGAAAAGCACTAGTGGTTTGATTTAGTAGACTCTTGTGCATGCAGATGGGAAGGTCTTTTAAGAACATCTGGAGTGTAAGATGAACGAATTAGAAGAAATATGGACTGATGAGTGCATATAGTTGCTTGGATATGGCAGGTTAATGAACTTATGGAAAAGGTGGAGTTCACAATATTTACAGAGCACTTCACCTCAGGAAATTTGCAAAAGGCCATTGCAGCACTGAGACCAATGCAGCAGACAACCTCTCAGGGTGTGACATGTCTTCTGGGTACACTTACACTCTTATTTCATTTGGTACAGTGTCACACATATTTCTGCCTCTAGTGATTTTGTACAGACACCTTCCTTTGACCTTATAAGAATGATATCCAAGTGCAGAAATTGCCACAATCAAGATGTACATGGGAGTGATACATTCATAAGGCAAGAATAATCAGAGCCTCTTGTTGGGTATTTGAGGTCTTCCTACATACTGAGAAAGTGAAGCTCAATGAGAACTCACATGATTCTGTGATGTACTATCAGCTCTGGAATTTATTTCCCTCTTTGCTCCTGTGCAGGGTTTTGTACTCGGTGCTCATTGAACCTCATTGCAGCATCTGGCATCATACTCCAAGTAGATGGGGATTACAGAAGCATTGACAAACTGACACATATGCAGAGCATTTTCCCAACTTTCAGGCACCATCTTATCTCTTAACTCTCACCCATCTTCTCTACAGACCATTTTATTCAATCATAGACATCAAATACATAGAGGGACAAAGGCAATCTGCTTTGCATTTGCCTAGCTTTACTTTCAGAGGTCCTTGTGATGGGCAGAAAAGCTACAGTGCCCCTCCTATAGGGCATGCAATAATGTGGTTTGATGGGTGGACAGCACGGTGGCACTAGTGCTTATCTGTAGGTACATGTATGGGTGAAACCTATACGTGTGGAGGTGTGCTTGCATCAACTAACTATGCCTTCATCTTTGAGTTTTCTCCTGGATTGGAACTTCATTGTAAGAGAAGTCCTCCAGGTTTGTACAGAAATGACAACTACACTATATTTGGAGCTATGGTGGTGCATTTGGGCATCCATTCAACTCTCATTCATGCACATGCATCTCTGCTTATGCTGATCTCATTCCTCTTGCAGTTGTGTTGGTCAGTCTTTTGCAAAACTGGATACCCTCACATTCTAGAATTGAAGAAGCACTTGAGGCAAAACTGGCTGGGAAGTTCAAATCATTATTTCAAGTAATTTGCACAATCTTCTTGATCGGTCGACGTTGGGACATTGTAGCTGGGTCTCAGTGAAATGAAACAAAGATGTTGCCAATGGTATTATGTACATCTACTCACGTAATAGCAGGTGCAATAGCAAGCATCCATATGAGAACTAGTGAAATTATTCAGATTGTAGCATGTGATAAGTATGATAGTTTTCAACGTCTCAAACTTCATATTTTCATGAAAACTTGCTTCAGAAGATTATTTCATGATGAGATTCACCTGAGTGTACAAAAGTATGACATTAGACTGTGATGGATGGATCAATAATGTCAACATGAAACTTTGAGTCCAGTTGGTTTTTTGACATGTATATGATTTTGAGCAAGATTCTTGAAAAACTTGCACAGACCAAATCTCCTATTTTGGAGCTTCAAATGACATGTTATTATAGACACAACACATTGCAACTCAATCAAATGTCATTTTATTATAGACACAACACATTGCAACCCAATGTAGTTGATACAAACTCTTATATGGACTTTCTACAAAGGATTCTACCGTCTCCCCTCCACACTAGTAACTTATTATTCTGGATCTTCATCAACAATCTCCCACATGCTGTTGGCCCCTCCAAATCGCACTATGCAAAAGATCACACAACCTGAAAGCTAATTTGCAATAATAAGCAAAAACACTTGAGAGAAGTTTTGTTAGTGTATTTGGAGGGCAAATTTGTATAAACAGTACCTTCTCCTATACTAAAAGATTCATCAAATCTGCGACAAATTGGAGGAAAGTAGAAAATTTTAAGGTTCCCCTTATAATTTTCTACTTTCTACTTTCAAATTTGTCAAATTTCGACCTGAAAAATATGATTTCAACCTATACAAAGGATTTTTCATGGAAAATTAGCCAGATTTCAAAGGAAAAGAAATTTCAAATCGCCATATTTTTATGATAAGTTCCAGTAGTTGGTAGTCAAGAATATAAAAGGGTTTTTTTTTTCCTACTTTCACATCTAGAATAAAGCCAAATATGGCTAAATTATTTTCTGCATGGTCGCCACAAAATCCTTTAAAGAAACCCTGGGGTGGAGACGCTCTAAACTCTGGCACGAAAAAAATTAGGGTTGAGGACGCAGATGAAACTGGATGAAACTGGATGAAACTGGATGAAACTGACGAAAGTTGCAAGAGCTAGGTCAGTTGCAGCAGGCACGGCACTGCGATTTCTCCGTCCTTCGGTTGGGAAGAACAAAGGCCGTTGCAGTTGTGAGTAGGGATCTAAATTGCTGTCGAAACTGTTGCTGGATTTGTGGAGTTTCTGAATGTTGTTGCAGAATCTTTGAGGCATGTAAGCAGGATTTTTTTTGGAAAAAAAATTTCAAGGATGAAACAGCAGCTACAAGTAGGTTGAGGGAAAGCTCACGCAGCAGTCACCTGCATTGGCCATGGAGCTCACGGAGACTGTCATGCGCAGTATGGGCATCGGTGCCACCTTCAAAGACTATGTAAGCTTTTTCACTTTTGTGCAAGCACGAAAGTCCCGCTTCTCTTCTGGTTCCTTTCTTGCAAACACTTTTTCCCGTTTTCAGGATTTCTGTCATTGAATTCATGGTTTTCTCCACCTTCCATCCGTTCGTCTCTGCATGGAAGTGAAATCAATCTCTGTTGGATGGCCTCCGTTGGCAAGCTCTCTTTGCATTCTCCAACTGACGATATCCAGAATTTTGCCACAAGTGGATTGTGTATGGTTTTGGTACAGCTCCAGAGACTGATTCTCAGATTGTAGGAGTTTAGGGTTTTGTGCGGAAATGGTTTTTTGTTACCACTTGATGAAACGATATGTCAAGATCATCTTGTGCACCTGGCAAGTTCTTTGTATTCTCAAAGTCAGGTGGAACATTCCAACTGACACTGTCCAGAATTTTGCCACAAGTGGATTGTGTATGGTTTTGGTAAAGCTCCAGAGACCGATTCTCGGATTGTAGGGGTTTAGGGTTTTGTGTGGAAGTGAATTTCTGTTACCAAATGACAAAACTTCATGTCATTAGATCATCTTGTGCTCCTGGCAAGCTCTTTGCATTTGCAAAGTCAGGTGGAACATTCCAGCTTACGCCATAGAGAATATTGCCACAAGTGGCTTGTGTATGTTTTGGTAAAGCTCCAGAGACAGATTCTCAGATTGTAGGGGTTTAGGGTTTTGTGTGGAAGTGAATTTCTGTTACCAAATGACAAAACTTCATGTCATTAGATCATCTTGTGCTCCTGGCAAGCTCTTTGCATTTGCAAAGTCAGGTGGAACATTCC
>Ga0209208_10001320_pt1 | contig 34690 bp, 27 predicted proteins | sample S1TSphfallax_3_FD_187694 | JGI IMG/M metagenome (GOLD analysis project Ga0209208, IMG submission 187694) | Host-associated microbial communities from peat moss isolated from Minnesota, USA - S1T2_Fd - Sphagnum fallax MG (SPAdes) (version 2) | ecosystem: Host-associated > Plants > Peat moss >...
ACGAATTATTATATAATAATAATATTATTAAAAATTTTGTGATTCATCGTCTATGATAAATATTTTATAGTAATTTTACAGTAATTATGAAAATTAATGTTATGTTTAACAAATTATTGTATTTATATGTTAAAGGTTTTAATGCAACATATGAACTAACATATGAAGTGATGGGTATTATCCAGCAAGGTCTTGAAGCACATATATTGGCTAACGCAAATGAAGACTAATTTATTCCCATACATTTTGTGCTTAGTAAAGGTAATCTAATTTGGCTATTGAAGTAGTCCATTAAAGATAGTCCAATGTGGCTAGTTTATAATGTGGTAGCTCAATAAAAGTAGACCAATTTTGTTGACTACAATGTAAATTATGTAGTTGTTATAACATTTGATTGCATTAATTTATTAAATGTTCCAACATTATTATTATCTTGTGTTATTGATGTGTTGATTGATTTGTATTTGCAACCCCTTAGAGGTTTTGTATTAGACCTAAGACAAATTTATAAAACCTAAACTTTATAATTTTGTAGTGTTTCAAAGTGTATTTGGTAGTACAAATTTTCACAAAGAGGAGGAGATATTGGATTTTCATATTTAGAGGTTGTTCAAGTGAATAAGGGATTAAATTTGGCCTATGGCAGGTTTTCTATTCTAATAATGAAGGTCTAGTCTTGAGATTTAGGGTTAACAATGGACTGCCTTCCAATGTTACATTTGATGACCTATATCAAGAGTAGAATGCAAGTTCAAAGGGGTAAAAACACAATGAAGGGAGCCACTAAGGGTGTGGACAATGCTTAAAATTATATTAATTAATTTTTGAAAAATCATAAGTGAAGCACAACAATTTGGATTGTCATATTTCCTTTTGGAATAGGTTCCATTAATAACAAAGTTTCAATAATCAAAGATTGAAAAAAATTGATGATGATTGAAGAGTCCTTTTACATGTTTAAAGCATTCAAAACTTGCTTGTGGGCAGTTCTTTTTTTTTTCAAATGTCATTTTCCATATTAATTGTGCACCATTTTTAAAAAAAAATGGAAAGGATCTTCATAATGATCATTGAAAGCACAACATAATTTGAAATTGGTGCTTTTGGTTCAAAAGTGCTTTTAACCTTGAGAATTATGAATTTTGAGAATGTGTCTTGAACAAAAGTTATTTATTTTTAGGTGATAAATGCATGGATGCATAATATATATGATATAGTATCAAGATGTAGTAAAAAACTATTTTTATCTAGCACACAGTTGTAAACTAGGTATGAAAAATGCAGTATTTAAAGTAATAAACAAACACATGAATGCCATGTGTCCAATGTAGTCCTTTGAAAAGGATTGCAACCTTGGTTCGACTGACTCATCATACAATGTTTTCACCTAAAGGCCTTTCTGAATGTACTAGAGCTTTAGAGGTGAAAATTGGAGTCAATATGTTCACCTTGATAATAGTAGTCTTGTGATCACCTAGCACTTTTGTTTGTTGCATGGAAATGTATGTTGAAATGTTTGTATTGTGACAATTTGGGTTTTCCTTACATGTTCCATCTTATAGATGAACTTCGTTACCTATATAGATTTGAACTTGTACATTGCAAAACATTATAATCTTTGATGTGAATAGAAGCCAAGAAGATCATGAAATGCATCTAGAAAAGTTGTGAAGTGGTCACTGCTTGGCATCTAGGTGGTTGGGACGAGTTGAGGTAGTTGGAAAGATGATGATGATATTATGGCAAACTTGAATTTTTTCTTTACCAAGAATATATATCACTTGGAGCTATGTCCTTAGTTAAAACTTACATCATTGTTCATACTCTTATTTTGCAACTTATAAATTAGATCATTATTAAAAATACAAAGCTCCTTATTCTCCAAAGTTTAATTAAAAAGAAGTAGGAGCCAAATGAATATTACAAAGTTTTAATAACTTGCTTAACAATCAAGATCCAATAAATGTCTTTTAGGAAAGTTGTTGGGACCATTTAGAAATTTCCAAACGAAACAAATGCAAAAGTTCTAGGATAACATATAAGTACTAAGCTTCATTGAGATATGGACCATCTAAACAAATTGTACATGATTAATAAACTAAACATGTAGATTATTTAAACAAATTAAACATGATTAAAAAATTGAACATGTGGACTGTTTGAACAAACTGATCATGTGACATAATATTCTCCAATCTATAAGCTTAGAATATGGCCAGAAGCTTCTACAAACCCTATACAATCAACCCAAATGAAAAATTATAGCCCTAAAAATCATATGTAAAAACTCCAAAATTAATGTCAATTATGTTTTGGTGCAAATTTCTCAAGTTCCAAAGGTTATAGATTGATTGCATTGAAGAATTCAAAAGAAGTCCAACTATATCATAAGCCTAAAATTTGAATGTTGTAATACAACCCAAGGGGATTCCATATATAAGTTAATAAATTTTCTTATATAAAATGTACATAAGTTTAATTATTTTGTCAAAACATGTCAGCCCTTTGACCTTGTGGTTACCCCTTTCATGTTTGAAACCTCCTTTATGGTTGAAACCTCTTTTGAACATGTCTTTCTTCTAGGTGTGGTAGAGTGAACTTTTGGTAGTTTTGTAAGCTTAGCAACTTGAGCATTACTACTCTTTATCCCCAAATCTTTTGCTCTAGTTAACAACTAATTCATATGCAATTATGATAGTTTGCTCTTTTGAGTTGATATTTACCACATCATGGACCAAGGTTTTCAAGATAAATGATGTCACATCTTCTTTTTCTAATGTTCCTTTGATGTGGGGGAATTCTCTAAACTTATTACATGGCTATGTCCATTGCTTGAATCCTTTCTAACTTGTTTAATCTTTTCAACAAATAATGCTACTACTACCTTAGAAACCTTATTACATATTGGTGATGTTGGCTTAAAAGTCACCAACACCTACACAACAACATTGATTTAATATATTAGCTTTGAATTGGAACTTAATAAAAACATGTAAATGACTAACTTGATGTTCAAGTCATGTGGACATGTTTGATGTATTATTAAATTGTGGATTGTAATATAAAGTTCAAAGAACAAAAACAAGGGAATGTACTTGTTGCCTCCTCATGTATGATAACTTGTGCTAATTCCTTAGATTCACATCCTTATTATTTATCAAGTAATGAACTGAGAAGCATCATCCTTTTTGTTGTTGGCTTTTCAATATATTTTCCAATTTTCCTTTTCGAGATAACAATAGAATTTGGATTGTTTACCTTTTATGCATCATGCTTCTTTATAAATGTTTAGTGGAGTGATGATTTGGACTATGTTGTGGATTTGCTATGGGAGGACATGGGGATTTTTTTGGATTTGAGCATGATGCTAAAGCAAATGGACTTAATGTGTTGTTAATATGAGGTTTCCAAGATATGCCAAGGGCACTAGAGCTAATGGAACCATATTTAATCTACCTCACTTCTATTGGTTCACTTATAACCACAAAAATAGTAAAACATGTGTATTGTATGGCTAAAATCAATTAACAACTACCACAAAAAGACTATGTTTTGATTCACACAAAGATTATATTCACATATGAATAATTATAAGTTGATAAGTTGATGCAATCATTTGCTATAAAAAAACTTAAGTTTTATTTAAAACACATTTAAAAATGTATATAATGTCAGCATGGATACCAAAACATTACATTTGCATTATATTGGGCATGGATAGATAATTTGCATGGGTGGAATCTTTGGAGTTCAAAAAGGACATGGGAAATTACTTGTGAAATTTTACAAAAATTGGTTGCACATAATTTGGACCATACCTTTTGATTTCAAATCAAGTTTAAATTTTGGAGCTTTTTTGGCTTTCTTCACTATGTCTTCCCATATTTGTTCAAGATTCATTAGATGTGCCAAATATTCATTAGATATGAATAAAACATTTATTTAGGTTATGGGTAAGCTCCACAAATAGCTACAATGACATGTTGAGTCCTAGGCTATGCCACAATGATAGTTCATAACTGTAAAAAATCTAAAATGTGTTGAATGGTGTGAACTAAATAATTTACCTTGTTATTAAAAAGTAGTTGACGAATCAAATCATGCAACCAACAATAGTGTCCAACACCGGGAATTGAAGACCATGCAAAGATGGAGCTATTTTTAATTTCGTAAAAACCTTCGTAGATAGTTTCAAGTTCATCATCAAAAGTGAAATTGATTTGCAACAAAATCACCAAGGTGCGAAAGTTTGGAGAAATGCGATAGGACCAAGTTCAAGGAGGTTCAATTTCAAGACGAGGGTGCACTTCTTGTGGTTTGGGACCTTCATCACGAGCATGTTGCGTTAATGTCAAATTTAAGGATGATTATCGAGGCAAATTTTCATTCATTTGTGCAATTTGAGGCATGTAAGATGTGGTCATACGCGATGCCATAATTTCAAGGAAGGGAAAAAAAATCTTCAATCAAAATCAAATCGATGAATGTGTGAAAAACTTGTTACATCGAAATGTGTGGTTGTAATTTATAGGTTAAGGAAAAGGAAGGAAAGGCGTAAGCAATGACCTAGAATCATGGTAAAGTAAAACTTTAAGATCAATGAAAAAATGAAGGTTTAAGTAAAATTTGTTGGGGGGAGAGTGAAAAGAGGTGAAAAGGATGTTTTTCCTTCTCCTTCCATTGGCCACCAAAAATTGGAACCTTCTAAGGGCCATCAAGTATTGGAACCTTCCATTGGCCACCAAACATTGGAACCTTTTAAGGGCCATCAAGTATTGGAACCTTCCATTGGCCATTAAACATTGGAACCTTTTATTGGCCACCAAACATTGGAACCTTCCATAGGCCACCAAGTTGGGGTCTTCCTTCACCTCCTTCCTTCTCCTTTTTCTTTAAATGGCAATTCGGATCATTTGGGGTGCTATTTTTCAGACATAATTTTCAATTTGAATCTTAAGAAAACTTGTTCTTACAACTTTCTTAAATAATGATTAATCTTAGTAGATGTTGGAAAAAGGGAGAATAAATTGGATGATTGTGGTACTTTTGAAAGAATGGAAGTGAATAGGGATAATGTTGGGACCTTGAAATCTTAAAGAAATTTCACAAACCCTTTCGGGTTTTGTAACACATTTTTTTATTGATTTGGGTATAGAGCTTGGGAATTTGGTAAATAGATGCGACTTATAGCTAGCTTTTTAATGAGCTAAGGCAAGCTATATTTGGATAATGTATGTGATGAGAACAATATTTTAAGTGACTAGAGGTCTGCATCTAAGTTCAATTTTCTACCTTTGTGAAACCCTTTTGGGTTTTGTAGCATAACTTTTTATTGATTTAGGTACAAGGCTTGGAATTTGATAGGCAAATGCACCCTATAACTAACTTTCCAACGAACTAAGGAAAGCTAGATTTGAATAATGTATGTGATAGGAATAATATTTTAAGTGACTGGAGGTTTATTGCCAGTTGAACATGGTGTCAAATCCTTAAAAGTTGGTTTAAGTGGGTGACAATTTAACATAAAATTTTAGGATTTGAAGTGTTTGAACTGAGAAAATATATCTATCAATTCCTAATCATAAATAATGATAGGAAATAAGTTATTTGGTTTCAACTACAAATGCAATTTAACATCTAGAGATACACTTTGCATTTTTTCCTTCACCTATAACATATGTACCTTTGAGTATAATTACTTCATAGAACTGGGAATAAAGGGATAGAAAGTCACTTCACACACCCCGCTAGCTAAGCTTGGGAATGAATTTGGCCATTGCTGAAACCTCCTCATGAACCTGATGCAAGAATGAGCTCGGCCATCATTGAAATTCCTTACATAATTGGCCTAAGAGCAAAGTTGGTAGCCATCGCTCGCCCCTCGCGAACTTGATTTGGGAACAAGGTCAACCATTATTGAATCCTTGCTACAAGTCTAGCTAGGGAATGAGGTTGACCATCATCAAGATCCCTTAGCAAGCTTGGCCTAGGAATGGCCTCAGCCATTGCTGAAACCTCCCCATGAGCTCGGCCTAGAAACCATTGTGCACCATGATTTCAATTTGACATTAAGTTGGGCCACCATTGCTGGGGTACCCTTTGCTTTTTGACGGTAGAAAAGGAACACATCTTGGGAACAAAGTTTTTGAAAGCCCATTGCTCGAGAGCTCCCTTGAACTCGTAGGTGCCATCACTCATTTGAGTTTTGGCTCGGGCTTGTTGGGGCTCCTCAAATGCATTTCCTTTGACATTTAAAGAAAAAAAACAAAGCATCAAATTGAAGGAGGAAACATAAGCTTACTTCTTAGCTTGTGATCATTTGTGTTGGAGAATCCTCAACCTAAAAACGAAGAAGAATCACATATTATACACATTGAAACCTTAAGAGATACTACCTTTTGCAAAAAGTGAACCATAAATACTTGAGAAGTTAACAACTTCTTTACCTCCTTTTCTATTTCTTCTTAATGTTGCAACATGAGGTTCCTCCTTTTTACTTGTGCCATTTTTTTTCTTCTCCTGCATTATTTAGAGTTTTGTCCATAGATTGGTCAGGCAATAGTGCAATGGTTGCAACTTTTACTCGTCCTTCTACATAGTTCTTCAATATTGCCCAATTTAATAAAGTTTGGAAAATCTTAAAATCGCAGCCGAAGTGTTTTAGGTGACCTAACATGTAATATTGAGTAATTGTGGAAATTTTGGCATGAGAAAGGAGGAAAGGCTTGCATGGGTATCTATGTGAGTGTTGGTGTTCGAGGAAACTTGGTTTATAGGGTTATTCTTATTGGCTAAATGTCAAGAAAAAGCTTAAAATATAATTTAAAATTGGAAAATTAAATTATTATCAAGGTTTTTATCACCAATGTGAAAAATAGTACATTTAGAATCCCCAAAATATTTTTTTCGATGTTTATTCTATAACTAAAAATCATGATGTTTAAAAAATTACAATGGTAAAAAATTGCACTTCATAGAAATTTTAAGCCAATGCAATCTTTAAGTAAATGGTTTCTTTTCTCACCTTGATTTCATGAATTTGTAATAGTTTTGCAATTTTATCTACCCAAGGAAATATAATTAAATAATCCACACATGATAGTGCCTATAAATCCCACTTTAAATTTTTTATCTTTCATTTACCTTAAAAATGGAACTTGGTACCTTCTTCACATTCACAACAATTATCTATTTCATTTAAATACATGCTTCATACTATTGATCTTTAATAAAAATATAATTGGCTTAGGATTGGTTGCCACAATTCCCCATATCAAACAATATCCCTCTCTTTATCCATGTATGGTGATCTCGATGAAGTGTGATTAAGGCTTAATTAATTAATCCAAAGATCATATCAAATATAAATTTTATTGGATAAATTGTTTAATTTAGTTCTTTGAATTTTTTCTTGATGATAATGGTCATCAATGATAAACATATCTATCTTTTGCATATGTCCCTCCAACTTTTGAAAGTTTTTTCAAAACAAATTTGATTCAAAAAGGATTTTATCACTTGTGCATTTGAAACATAAATCAAAACATGTTTCCAATATTGTATGGTGTAGTTCGTTTTCATCAACCTAATTTATTTCAATGAGTATAATTGTCCCTTGCATTTCATGGCAATTGTCCAAATCTCCAATTTCAATTTATCCTTTAGAAAAAAAATGTTGCATATGATTTCATAAGCATCTTCATTTTAAATTTCCGCATTACTTATATCTATTAGACATTTTGTAGGACATTCCTTTCAAAGTAATGCTTTATTTCCAATAACATTTTGGTTTATTGAATTTCCAAATAATCCACGTTTTTTCAAATGCGGCCTACAATCTTGCTGGAACGGCCTTTCACTTGATATTAAATAATCCACTTGCAATGCTACATCCGATATTTCAAAACAATTGTGCTCGTCACCACACCTTTAGAAATGATAGAATCAAGTTTGACCAACATGTTTGGAAATTCCTACTTTGGAGCTTTGTTGCATTTTGTATATATAAACCATGTTGTTATGGATGTGTGTTCGTTCTATTAGTACATGTCATGATCATCCCCACCATGTTTTTTAAAGATCTCAAAAGGAAATGAATCATTTGAGTAATATATATATATATATATATATTAGTCCCATGTTCACCCATATATGTGGGGTGATGATAACTTATGTGTGTGTTGTGTGATATATCCAAATTTCCAATTATTGAATAATTAAATGTAAAATACGCATGTGAGTTTTAATCATAATGTGACTAGCACATGTTCTATCTTCATCTCATGATACATTTGCCATATTTACACATGGTGCATATACAAATTGTTTTAGTGGATGTGCATATGCCACATATAGCTAAATATGTTATAGCTTCTCACATGCATATTTCCTTGGAGAACTTTATTGGTGCTTAAATATTAATTGCACATACATTAAATACATGCTTCTTGTACATGTAGATGGTAGATCTGTATAGAACATTCACATGCTTGGTATAATCACATATGTGGGATGTACATTTACACCATATCCAAATTCAGAATACTTCAAATATTTAAATGTTAGATGCACAAAATCTCTTTTATATGCTGGAAAATTACCACATTGCATATGTGTTGGAATCCCAATGGGTTGTGATTTGTTTACGATATATGATTCTTATATTAATTGTCTTTTCCCATGAAAATGCAGTTCTTTTTGGATAAAATATATCATTTTATTTATGCTGATTTATGACATCTAATTTTGAATAAAATATCTTGGTCTTGTTGGAATCCCATCAACAGTGTGCTTACTATTTTTTGTTTATGACATGTTCTATTTCCAATTATATCCTGTATTGTTATAATCATGCCAATAGTAGGTCACATGATTTGATTAGTCTATGTCAGAGTTATGACTTCAAAAATCATCATTGTATTCTATATTAATTACCTTTCCTTCACACTTCTTTCTATGGTCTTCCACCTATCTCCTCGTTTCTCTATTTCCTTTGAAATTTTAAATGAAGCCAAATTGATTCATCATTATGTCATTAGCAATTCCCATAAGATTGACCTCACTTTTATCTTCTTATTGCCAAAGTCAATTCTTGTGGTGATGGTATATTATTTTTTTGTTTCATGTCTTTTCAAATGCAAATATGTCAAATTGTGGTTATTAGTGATCAGGGAATCAATTGAATGCAAAATCTTTTTGATTGTTCCACTTTTTAAAACTCCATTCAACAAGTCATTTCATTTTTCATTTGTTTCCTAGTCTCGGGAATAGTTATGGAATTCAAGTAATGGAATCCAACTAAGGTTTTGAATTATGGTGGTTTCAATTTGATCACCTCGTTTCACTTTTAATATGTTTCTTGGAATCCCATAATCTTTGGCTACAATAATCTTTTAGTGATTTTTTTTTTATGTGCGTCAAATTGATGTTGTTTTTTGTCCAATTCCATATTCATCTTGCTTCATTTTTTGAACATATTGCCAAGTTTATCTTAATATGCATTCTACTTGTTGTCTTCCCCACTCCCTGTCCTCTGTAATATTTAGATTCATGCTTTGCATTTGATTGCATTTCATTATGTGTTACCTTTTTTCTTTTTCATTACTAGTTGTGTGTCCTTGGTAACATGGTGACATTTCATGTTGTTGGACATTTAGAGCTAACCATCGTGGTCGATGATTTAGGGACAACTTTAGTCTTTAAACAATGTTTGTGCACTATGTTTTCTTTTCAGCTAAGATCCTTGCATGTATCCAAGGATGTTTCATATGATTCTAATAACTTGGTCTTGAATTTGTTGTATTAGATTCCTATGACCTCCTTTCAAGGGAGACAGTGGGTGGTTGGTTGTGGGTGTCATCACATTGTTAGCAATAGTTTTATTCATAACTTTCAAGAAACAACCTTGATGTTAAGAACAATAAGCTCTATGGTCAAGATTGTGAAACAAGAACATGAAATTAACGACATTCAACTTTTATTTTTAGACAAACCTTCTTCATATGTTTTCATTGAGTTGTTTTATTTTTCTTCGAGTAACGATTTGATACCCCATTCTTCATCCACAATATCACCAAATTTGATTTCTCAATTTGGTTCCCTACAACCATAATCTCCATCATCATGATTGTTTTTTGCCTTGTCATCACAACCTTCCACCTTTTAAAAAAAAAATTCAGTCTATGGTTTCTTGCTTATGTGCAATGGTGCTTTCGAGATAGAGCTCCAACAAGCTGTGGAATTTGGATTATCACAAAATACTTGTTCAAAAAGTTGTCAACTATTTTTGATGGGGATGTTTTGTTTGAATTGCTACCTTTGTTTCCCAATGTTCACGACTTTTCAAAAATGCAGGGCATGGATAAAAAAAATGATGGCCATGCTTGGTGTAAGGTGATCACCACCAATATTAAAAATAGTTTTGGGCTAAACTTCAGGAAGATGTTTTGCTTGGGTAACTTTTATTGTGTGCAAGATGATTGTGAGAACTTTGTGCATTCTATCTTTCGTAAAGAAACCTTTTGGTGCAATGAGAGCGTTCATATTCCAATCATAGGTCAAATGCAACTAATTTCATTCGCTTCTTCGCTTGATGCAAATTTTGTCATGTTCATGGACCTTCTATATTGTTGGTTATAGTGGGAAAATCAATTATGTTATGCATAAACTCCAATCTCTATCGAAAGTGATAATTCATCTAGGGGTACACAACCATCTTGGTGCGGATGGTAAGTGCAAGGAGTCTCTGGAGGAGACTAAAAGGTTGATTGCAGAGGAGGACATTTGCATGCTTGATGTGAAGATGTTTGTGATTTCCATGACTATTAACAAGACCTTGGTTAGGCATTTGCTCAATGATTGTAATTATGGCATAGTGGAGTTTTTCAAAGGTGAACAATTAGAGCACATCCATGACAAATTCTATGAATTGAATTTTCCCAACTTTCGTAACCTCATTGCTTTTTTCAAGCATTGTCCAAGTGGTGGTTACATTGATAACATCTTTGAATTGAAGTCCAAGAGTTAATATGACTACATCCAAGAATGTTTGCTTCCTTGAATAAGTTTTGGACAAAAGGTGTTCATTTTCAAGATGTCCATAAATGATGTGGGGAATGGAGTGAGTCTTGTCACAAGAATGTAGCCTACAAGGGATTTGCAAAATGCTTGGATCATGTTTGATCATGTGAAGCGTGTGGCTAGTTGGACAATTATGGCTTGTCATGTGTACAATTTGGCCTATTACAAAGTGATGACCATTGTAGTTTGTGACATGCAGTTTGAGGACATGGAGGCTCAACAAGTAATGTGGACAAAGCTCAATGACATGATGTAAAAGCACGACTTTCCAAAATTGAATTTGAAAGGATTCATGGCTAACAATGCATAAGCTAATTGGAATGTAGTCAAAATTGTCTATGGATCAAGGGTCCCCTTTGTGAAGATGGTTGATAATGGGCACACATGTCTATTTGGACTCAATTGCTTGATAGGCACACCAAAAAATTGATCAAACCTGAATTTCAAAATCAACACATTTGCTTTTGTTGATAGTACAAGGGCACAAAATCCCTTGGGGAGGTTGATAGTTTGTATGCTCTAATTTGTTGTTGGTGGCTTTCGTTAGGGGGCTACTTCTGAGTTAGGTGTCCATGAGTTTGGCAATTGGTTTAACTTCTTGTATATCTATGTCAAACAATGGGGAGGGTTCATGGTCCATATATGTGAGTATTTCATCTCTAAGCTTTTTATGATTTTTCTTTTCTTGTTTGCATTCAAAATAAGATTTCCATTTGCTTTCTAATTCTATTTGCACTTTCACTCCAACTTTGTTATGACATTTAAAAAAAATTTGATGTTTTTTTTCCCTTGACCTACAAAAGTTCAATGACGAGGAATGGGCATACATGCCCATTTGCAATTTGGTAGAAATTATGCATAACATCTAGTTGCAATAATTGGGAAAATGGGGGACTTATTTATACACAACGACATTCGATGACTATGTTCATGCTTTCAAATACTCTACATTGTATAGATAATATTTGCAAGGTGGTTCATTTGGTCATGGACCCGATAAAAATGAATTGTTGTTGAAGAGGGCATAAGGATTAATGATCCTACTAGACTTGTGGCTATTGTGGCAAATTACACATTTAGGTCATCTGTCACAAATTGCTTTCTGCACCACCCACCTCCAAGGATAAGAGGTGTTTGGGTCTGCTAAACAACTTGCTAATTGTCCTCACGTGTAAACAAAGATTCGCATCATTTTGATTGTGTGAATTTCTCTCATCCATAGGTAATCATTCCTATTATTGAACCCAATATTATGGAAAATATACACATTCAACAACTACCATTTGGTTCTAGTAATTTGCTACCTTTTGTATCTTGACGTGGTTTAGAGTTGAAGGAAAATATTTGTGTTAATGGCCATTGGTGTATTGAACGTTGCCCACCCAAATTCGCAATTCAATGTATTGCACTCCAAAAAACCATGGCATTGAAATGTAAAGCAAGGATCAACTTTTACAAATCAATAAATGGAATTCCTAATCCATGTTATTCAGGTTTCTGGTTTGAATATCATAGTGGATCACTTGAGCACCATAACACTAGTTTTGTTTTGATGACTTGAGCCATTGTGTGGGTGGGACAACTCGAAAATTTGCAGTTGCTAGGCTTGCAATTCCAACCATATGGCCCATCTAAGAAGGTACTAATGCGACCCAAAATGAGGTAACAACTTTAGAAGAGGTAAGGTTTTCTTTTGGTTGCTTACTTAGAAACAACATTTGAAGTTTATTTGGCTTCTAATCTTCTAGTTCAAGCAATCCCATGTGCATGTTGTGAGTTGTCACATCCTTGTGAAGTTGTCTAATGCAAGTTGTTGGCTTCCAACTTGTGGTGGCAAGAAGGTGAGATGGCTTTCCATGTTCAAAATAACATAACATCACACCAACAATTAGCAAGTTACTTTTCCAATGCATTATTTTATGCAATGTAAACATGTGTATCGTGTCTTATAGATGATTATGTTTTGTGGGTTCACGAAAGAGTTCATTCATTACTGCATGTGGAGTTAGGATGAAGTTCAGTGTTTGTTAAAACACCCTAAAGCCTCTGGAGTTTAATGATAGTACATAACAATTGCATTTGTTTCAAATTAGTTATGTTTTTCTCAATCATCAAGCTTGCTATACTTGCCTCCACTATGTAGGAAGTTTAGTTTCAAGTTACGGCTAAACAATGTTTTCTCCACTATGTATTATTTCAATCATTCTTATGAGATGTATATGTTCTTTTGTTCTAGTGATTATACATAAGTAGTGTGGCATCAAAGTATGTGACTTGATAAAATTGTATACATTTTATTTGCAATAAACCCATTGATTGTCATAACATGCTTTTATGTATATTTTTATTCTATAGAATATTGTAGTACCTTGCCATTGTAGCACATGTTTGTCAAATTTTTTTTTTTATTAATTTAAATTTATCAAATTTCTTCAAACATGCAATTTTTCATCATTTCAACAATTCTGAAAATATTGAAAGTATTATATAAAAGCCTTAGATATTTGGAGCATTGGTTGCACCAGGAATGATAATATGCATCTTTGTATTTGTTTTTTACTTTAAACCTTCACATGATGATATTGTTGATAGTTATGTTAGTTAAATTTTTGTTAAAATTCAATAAATCATTGTTGATTCCCCAAAAAATCATGCATGTGATGTGGTAAAATATTCCACACCTTGTCATGGAATTTTTTACCACATCATATGTATTATTTCCACATGGTAGACAAATATATTAGGAATATTCTATGATGTGGCATGGAATATTCCTTAATATTCCTTGCTCACATTCACCTATTCATTTGGTCATTCGCTCACTTGTTAGTGCCATTGCCAAAAGAGGACAAACATGATTAAGATCACGACTCAGCTGGAGAACTAGGAGGCACTAAAAGTTAGGAACCAAAGGAGGACGAACATGATTAAGGAAGAACCATTAGGACTTAGGAACCGAGAGGTACAGGAGGATGAACATAATCAAGGTCATGAACCAGTCAGAACTAAGAGTTAGGAAGAGCCAGGATGAACCATGGGCGAGAAACCAAGCATAATGGAGGATGAACATGATCAAGATCACGATGATGGGGGATTGGAAGCTCCAAAAGAAAATGAACACAATCAAAATCACAACAACAAAGTTGGGCCCACATCTGATGACAATCACCAAGAGGAGGACTATGATGGAAGGAGGAGTTGGACCTACATTTGAGTGTTTAAGCGATGAAGATCATGATGAAGACCTCCTGCACACCATCACCATCGCTTGTACAATAGAAGGCATAACCAATATTAATTTTTTCAATAGAAGAAAACAAATTTATTTCAAACACCATTGAAAATTGAGGACAAAACCCAAATGAACACCCATGGAGATGATGATGATCAACAAATCCTTGGCACTAATTTTTAGCTACAACCAACAAACTCCAAAGTTTGACCATCCAAAATCCAAACTCCAAACCAAGGAATGTTGATAGCCAAAACCTAGAATGGGGTGCAGCATCACATGGAAATTTAGGGTTGGAAAACATAGGGTTTTGTATGACCATAATTTTCTTCATGTTTTTGTAAACGTTGATTTTGGAAGTAGATTTATGATGAACCTTTTTGCATTATGTATCCAACAAGCTTCATTCCCATTCCATTCGATCAAGGGTCAAAATTTGTCCATGTTTCAATTGTTGACACCTCTTTCATAAGCCAAAACATGTTTGGTTATCGTGATGACAAGTGTTTGTTTTAGTTTTTCCTAGTAAGTTGACCCCCCTTCATTTTGGGGGAGCATATCTTGGTCGTTCCTTGACCAAATCACATGATCTAAACATCTATGAGTGCGCCTAGAGATGGGCCACAACTTCTTTTGAAAACTTAACCCCAAAAAATCAACATATCTAGCACACACTTCTTCACTGAGTCCTTATATGTTTAGTCATTGGTCTATCTACCTTAGTACTGGTTAAAATCAATGTTTTTGATATACCCCATGATAAGGGTATATACAAAATGTTAAATTATTTATTCAATGGGTAAATGTATATTACGATTTTTTCATTAAAGTAAGGTTTGGGTAAATATTTTTATAATTTTTGGTACATGGGTAAGGTTTGGGTGCCCCTTATCATATACCCCTAGTTACGATTAAAAATAAATAAATATATGGTAATTTTTTATTTAATAAATAATGAGATTTTTCACATTGAAATTTTTATTTAAACAACTTTCATAAGACTAAATCTAGTGGGACAATGCACACATATGATATCAAATTATAACAATATAATTATGTAAAAATATTTCAATTTCTACTTGTAAACATACATAAAATGAAAGACCATTAAGATCACATTGGACAACATGTCATTTACTTTATTAAACATAAATGCAAATTTAAAAATAAAAATTTACTATATCAACAAGCTCAACATAATGGTTTTCAAACTTTTAAATCTAATCTAAGAAACTTGCTTCACCATCCCCAAGTGCTCAAGAGGCACATTCTTTCTCAATACAAGACACCTTGCACAACAATCAAACATAACATTGGCAACAATTTTAAGGTTTAGGTTGGGGTTATAAGGCTTAGATGACCTTTACCATAATGAGATTTACTTGGGTTTGAAAACATACCCAATTTTGGGTATGAACATTTGTGAAATATATCCAAGGTTATGAAATGAATATATATTTCAAATTTATATACCTTTCAATATACATTTAATTAGGTATATTGATTTTTGAAAAAATAGAACAAAATTAATAATATATCCTACATGTACTTAGTAGGTATACATGATATACTTGCACAACACTAGTGAAAAGACTTCAAATGTAAACTTGAAATAACATTTTGATGCACTTGACAAATTATTTCAACACTTTAGTTACAATAGCATAGGGGTTCAGTTTGTTTTTGAAAAAATAAGGACCTTGTAGGGCAAACATCCCATGAGCAATCACTTAATCACTTAGGATAGGTTGGATCCAAGGGGAGGGCTCCATTGTTTCTTGTGTCCAAATGAAACTTGAACCCTTCCTATTGGCGCATCTATTGCACTAAAGATTGTTTAAAAAAAAAAAGAATTGGGAAGTTACAGGCCCCTAAAGTAGAGGGGGTCAAGAATTGAGAAAAAACAAACCACCAAACATTACAAAGCTGGTTCCCAATCACCCAAAAAATTCATTGTATGTTTCTTTGTTGCTATGAGAGTTTAAACACAATTTGTAAAATTGAAGGTGGTGGTCCTATAACACTTTAAATCACTTAAAATGAACAAGAAATGAGAAAGTTAGAAGCTTTGAAAGTAGGAGGGGTCCAAAGAGAAGAAAAAAGAAAAAAATGTTTTTTGAGAGTTGGAAAGCTTATTTTTCTTCTTGCTATTTTTCATTACTCCTTTTCATTGGCACTTTAAAGATGATTTCTAGAGCTTGACGTAGCGTTCTCATAACATTTTAAATCAGTCACAATGAAGCACAGATGACGAAGATCTAAAGAAGTGATCAGTGATAGCGTAGTGATCACTGATGGGCAGTTCTACCCTAGTACTTCTACTTCCACAAAACCGAGCAAAAGCAAGCAGGGGATGGGCCCACCTAGAAGAAAATACATGAGGCATCATACATACCATCTGTCTTCTGTTTTCTGAAAGATGTACAAGTTTAACAAGAATCTCAAGAAAGCCTTGTGTTTGATTTTCTTTTCTTGTTTCTTGTTTATGAGTGGAAATCCAAACTCCATGAATGGTTTCCCTATACATATGATACTGAATGTGTATGTGAAGGGCAGGTAATATGGGGGTTTATGTGTAAGGTGGGGGCATTCTCAAAGAAAGGCATTTTGGGAACGTCCCTGACTTATTTTGAGGATGCCTCAACCTCTAGGCTTTACCTATTGTATGGAACTGCTAGAAATTCTTGTTAGTGTATGTTGAGGATGCCCTAAATTGCAGAATGGGATCTTATAGTGATTCCCACGTAAGACAATCTTGTAGAGGATTTCCCTGCAAGACAATTTCAACTGCTTGAAATTTTACCTGTTCTTACTTAAAGCAGGAGGCTATTATAAACCTAAACACACATTAGATCATGAGGCATAGGAAGGGGATGGTTCTTTAAACCTAATCATTAAGAGTGAGAGAGATCTTGTAGGCTTGCAGGCATAAGATTCGTCGCACTCTTAAGGAGTAGCATAACATCCCTTCCCTTTTCCAGTAGTCCATTCATGGATGTAAAGTGCTCTCCAAACAGTCAATGAATTTTATCCAAGTGCTTTAAGCATAGGGTAACTCCTCAGGCCATGGGCATAATTGGAATAAGGGCCCACATGAGGTGAAGCTAAGGCAGTCCCGATTCCAATAATGCCCATGGTTGAAGATTTTACACAACATAAAAATGGATGTGATGGTAATTTTTTTCAATTATGATATTTGGCGGATATCACAACATAAATGAAAAAGTAAAATGATCATTTCAAAAAGCAAAACACCCACAAAGGCAAGCATTTCACTTTCTGAAATGCCCGGCCATAGCTGACACCAGATTAAGTCAGGTAAGGTGTCCTCCATTTGCACTGCTGGAAATCGTGGAGGTTTTTATGTTGTTTGAGGGCATGGAAACAAGCCTGGTAGTCATGTTCTCAAGCCCAAGAACAATATAATCCCCAATGTGACCTGTCGTTTCTCACACAAAAACCTGACCAAATTTGATTCTGTAGCACTGGAAGAACATTGTAGATTTGTGAGTTGCCTCAGAGGCATGCTTCGTCAGGTATCTCCAAATAGAGAACAAATATTAGGTTAGGTTTTGATGGTCATAATCGGCTATACCCGGATCATGCATGCAATATTTAATTCCTTGAAAACTTTCAACTCAGAAACCACCAAGTGGATATTAGCTCTTTCTGGAACACAATCTTGAAAGTGTAACAGGATGCCGGTATCTCTCCAGTACCTAAACCTGCAGTTGTTGGCATCTATTTACAATGCAAATAACGGCAAGGAGATGAAGGAAATTTAGGGTCTCTTGCGTGCCTAGCGACCTACCTCTTTTCACTTTTTCCACCCATATAACGCAAAGCCAGGCTATGCCCTGGGGGTGCTAAAAAAACTGGGGATGAAACGACTAACCCTGATTCACAGAGGTACGCACGGATGTAGAACTGGTGTTCCAAATTTGCACTTTCCACTTCCCCACTTACCTTTTGTTCGTGACCTGAATGACTTTTAGCTAGCACACCCACATGGAAATACTCCAAAAATGCTGTTAAGCTTGTGCAGTATTCTGTAATACAACTACTTTCAATATCTTCATGATGCAGACAGCGGTACTTAGTAAAAGTTCAATTGCTACTTTCTTGTTGCAATTTTCTCAGATAAATTAATTGGGGGGCGGGGGGAAGCGCCGGGGGGGTGGGTTGTTCAATATGGGTTGATCAATCAATCAATCAATCCCTGGACCAAATCATGGAGGCAAATCTTTGCTAAACCTTAAATCACCCCAAATATCAAAGTCCTTATTATGACTTATAGTCAATTTTTCCAGCAATGTAAATGAGTTTTTCCCATTAAATGGGGCCTTATTTATTATGCAGACTGTACTGACTTGCAATCACCTGATGCACACTAATAATATTCTACAGGAACACAATGAATGTGCTCGTTTGCTATTGATTGTGCAGCCTAATATTCCTGGTTTTTAGTACTTCTTGGAGCATTTAATCTTGCAAGTTGCTACTGGTATCGGTTTCCTACACTATCATTATTAGTGTTATTATTATTCTTTAATGGGTGATTATGGACCTGATAGGTTTTCAAAACTTTGCTTGCTTCTTCTTTTCTATGTGTTTTTTTCCTGACATTTTTTTTCCCAAGGATCATCAGCATCACACACGATGCCATAATTATGTAGGGTTTTGGCTACATCCCTTCTTCTTTTAATAGTACCACAGCCCTGTCTGTAAGTATATGACAACCATCCCCATCTTCTAAGTACAAGGCCACTAGTAGCTAGCATGAGGGCCAATGTTTGCATGTTGCCAGCATATTTTTTGTTGCAAGTGGGTGAGTCAAGTGGTCCAAGCCAAACTCAAATTCCCAGGAAAGCTTCGTCCCTGCTGCTGCACGTTAGACTTTTCCCCCGGAATAGTCCAATGGGAGGTTGGGGACCACATTGGGTAGGATGTGGGTCATGCCATGTGAGAGTGGAACCTAGTGGCTTTGGAATCCTGCAGAAATTTGGGTACAACATCCAAGTCTCCTTTTGGGTTTGTAGACCGACAGCGTGTTGTTGGTGTTCTTGTTGGGGCCAACACTTGTGGGCTACAAGTGTTTAGTTCAACGGTAGTCCTGCAAAATCTTGTACAGAGATATTTATCCCCCTAAAAAGTAGGTAAATTGTTCTAATGAAAGGCGAAGGGGGCAAAATGACCCGAGTGGGTCCACTTCACCTAACCCTTTTTTGAATGTAATGCCTTTGTGTGGGCCACACCTCCATCCCCTAGCATGTGAACAGGTAGCCCCTCGTCCCAGAATAACGTGATGTAGGTAATTGTTCCAAGGAGGTAGACAGGTGGGTCCTCTTACCTAACCCACTACTGGTTGGAGGCTGGTCTCATGTGGGGTATGGGGGGCGAGGGACCTGCACTGTACATTGGTAGGTGAAATTGACAACAGATGTGACAACAAAGTTAAAAGTATTAAAAATGCATACTGCTGAGCTGTGATGGATGCATGGATGGATAGATGGATGGATGGATGGATGGAAGATAATGCACTTTCCATACGTCCTCTTTACTTCAACAGTTGAGTGCAGACTATACTGGACTTCTAATCCTTTGTGGGCATGTTTAATTCCATTCTGATCCATTGATTTAGAATGTGTGAATACTATCTCTACTTGGTTTAATCCATCCCCTGGGGATCATAGCTTGTAATGCATACTCTTTTGTGCACAATTGTCTGTTCCTTGTTTCCCCTTCTTTGCTGAATTTCTTTTTCTGGGGTAATCATCTTGAGCTTAAGGTCTAAATTATTAGTGACCAAAAGTGATGGCCCCAATCCTTGTTGTATGTATTCCAAATCCACCCTTAGAATGCAGAGAGAGGTTAATGACCATGTATGTCTCCCATATATGGAAGTCCATGATTCGGCATCTGTTTAGTGTTGTTGAAAAAGAAAGGTTACCAGGTTAAACATTTTCAGTGTATGAGAGACAGAATAAATAACTAAAGTCCAGATTAAAAACAAGAATGAATAGTTACCCGACATCTGTCTTTCTCGGTTGTCCTTTTGACGTCTTGACCTACCCTGTAGAGCTTCTGGTACCAGGTGAACAGCCGTACCAAGGGAGCAACTTGGGGCCAACTTTGGAAACATGGTTGGAACTTGGGACCCCATCATTCTTCTCACCATAGTTACTTGGAATCAATCCCCTTATGTATCTACTATGAACTCACTCCCCTCACCCGTTCCAGATCATGCTTAGAATTAAACCCGAATAACAATACATAGTTACCCTCCCAAAATCATACGCTTTCATCTCTCATATAATTAATCAGAACCTCCTACTTTGAAGGGTAAATTAGTGATCATCTCTTGAGTCTTGACAACAGGTGCTCAAGGTCATTTACTCATTTACTGGCAACAGACTGCGCTACTCTGCCCACAAAAGTTCAGTTCAGTTCAGGTAAACATTTAACAGACTATCTCCCGGGGACCTTGGCCCCATAACCCCTTTCTTAATTAGGCCTCAGGCTTTTTATTGTTTGCCATCCCGCTTCTTGGGTGGAATAAGTAACCAAAGCTGTATAGGAGAAAAACACCCAAACTCTAACTCCTACTCCATCATCTCTCTATTGTCCACGGGCCCCCTCCCCCGCCCCCCCAAATCAGGCTACATGATTACCCCAAACCCAAAGACCTGCAACCAAAGAACCAGAGGAGCTTAAGCTGCTAAACTGTACTGTGGAAAGCAAACTGAATCGAATATGTCTCTCTGCGTCTGAACAAAGCAAGGACAAGCAAAAAGAAGTAGTAAGTAGATCATCCTGGAAAACACACCCCCATGAAGTGAGTGAGTGACCCAATGAGTCCCTGCAAGATTAGAACTTGCATGATTTCAACAACATCAGTGAAACAGCCCAGTTGCTAATTACAGAAAAGGTCGAAATTTATCTAATGTATTCTGGACACTAATATTAATTATGATGAACTAATGAGCAGATAGATTTCCACTCTCTCATATGCATGATCCCTCCCCCCCCTCCCCAAAAGCCCAAAGTTAGTATTAATGCAAGAGCCTTTAAACATACCCACAGCGGCACCAAAATTATATACGTAGCTTTCTGCACAGACAGTTTTAATGGGCTGGTGTTTCGTCCTCTGAAAAAAAGAACACTGCCCAGTGCCAAGTGACCAGGCAGGCGTTCAGAGAGAGATCTATACTCTTCCTAACTAATAATCGGTTGTGAAGTGAAGAAACCCCCCCCTTCCCACGCCTCCCGCCCCCCAAGTGAATTTATCATCAATGTAGCTTTTACTTGTTACAACGTTGGGCCAGAGTGAACCAGCGCCCACCACGAAGGATGGATGGTAAGCTGTCACTAAGCAGTTTCCTGTTGGGCTCCGGTTGAACCAGCGCACACCACGAAGGATGGATGGTAAGCTGTCACTAAGCAGTCTTCTGTTGGGTTCCGGTTCCCTAGATAACCATGGTAGTTAGGTCAGTTGCTTTTACCAACAACCTACTAATAACCTTCTTGGTTAGGTAGTAAAAACAGTCCTTACCTATGGATTGACCATTTACTCACGTACCGGTCACGTAATTATTTACCTATACATCATGGACCTACAGATTGGGTTACCGAGATGAAATCAGTTATTAACTCAGTTGAGGTTCATCCAAACCGAGTCATAACGGGCATCCAATGGATGATACGCCGGTGGGTGCTGGCTCATCTTGCCACAAAATTGTACAAATTACAAACCGCAGCAGCAGATGATGAAGTATGTGTGAGTACTTACTGACTGGCATTTTTAACTGTGGTCACGTCGTTTTTTTCTGTGTTCCGTTGCAGCCTCACAGTGATCTAGTTGAAAAGGGTTTTGAAGTATATATACAACTGCACAGGTTTCCAATAACGACGCTGATGATGACAGTAGCTAGAGGCCTGCAAGCTACAATGGCAATCAAGCATTTAGATAATTTCGGTGCAGCAGGAACAGATCAGTGTTTCTTTCTTTCACTGGTCACGGTCCCCCCTCGAAAACATAAAGTCGCTGAAAATCTTATTCAAGAAAGAATAAAAAAGAAAGTATTATATATCCTAATAGAGGTCATCTGTATAATAATGATTTAATCTGTGTGTTTTTTGAAATATCGTAATTGAGGATGAATGAATATGTGTGTGCAGCATATATACACAGTTTAATAGTAGTGAATTTAATGCGGGAGTTGATAGATCAGGAAGTAAAATTATGTGTGGAGTTCATAATCAATAATGTTCGCAATCTTAAGATTACGAGCCCATTTGTTTTTCCTTTTTTTTGTGTGGTGACAATCAGACTTCCAGGGGCTGGTTATTTGCTGTGTTGACATCTTAAATTCGAAGTTCTGGGTCGTCCGATCGTTGAAGTAATTGACAAGGCCTTCTGGATCGCTCTAGACAATTTATTATCCCGTGAACTTACCTAGTAGTCTTTGGGAATATATTGAGATCGACATGAGCCCATTCCTCACGTTTTAAATTAGAAATCATCACTACTTACCATGTGGCAAAAATTATCGGAAGTAAAACATTACTGCTCCTGTATAAGTAACTGGACTTTCTCCTTTTTCCTTTGAAGTACGGTTTGGCGAGCTCTAGGAATTTTGTTGTTGTTGTTGTTGGGAGAGCAGCACTTGGGTCATCCATATAAGGACAGATCATCCACAACCCCTTTTTGAAGTCAATGATTTAAATGAAATTTGATCATCAGGTGCTACTGTGGTGACCTTGAAAGTATCATCAAATTTTAGTACTTATTAGTCGTCGCACAACATGATTTGAAGTAGAAATTAAAATAGTGTTTTTAAAGCAGTTTTCAGTGTGCAGTTGCTTCGTTCAATTATATAATTTTGAAGTTGAGGCTAATATATGATAATCGGTGAAGTGTGCAGGAAATAAAATGATGATGCGTAACTTCAGATTTTGAACTTTGAACTTATATATATCGGCACTGTTGTTTTGTGCTTGGTTCATTCATCCGTAGTTTTAGTCGCACATGGTCCTTGCAGATGATTACACTCTTTCTTAATTCTACATATTGTGTGTGTGTGTGTGTGTGTGTTTATATGTATAACTGTTGCAACAGGCAGCCTTGGCGGGAGCTTGATGTGATCCGAGCCTGTAAATTAGTACCCCGAAATGCAAAGCAAACATCTGTACGATTTGACGTTTGACCTTGGAAAACTTTTAAACAATCGACTTATTAGGTGGAACAAGAAAATTTCAAACAAAGTTTTAAATGGGGGCCCCAGGCTGCGAGATCCTTGCACGAGTCAGGTCACCACAGAAAATTCCGGAAAAGTCTTTTGAATTATTAGATCTTATATAGTATAAGTAATCGAGTAATCTATAATCCCCAGGCTCTCATATCTTTGTCCTTTCAATGAGCAACAGTGCCTTCATCCTCAGTAACAGCAGCAGCTCGTAGCTACAGTAGTGCGGCTACGCGAGATTTGTGAAAAAGGACTGCTGCATTTGATTATAAATCTCCGTACTCAGCAGGGAATTTTGACATCATGATGCTCCAAAGTCGAGACTAAACTTGGAAACCGCTTCGAACGACTCAGGTGGACGGACGGACGGACGGAAGGACTCAAGGTTGTTCAAATTAGTAACACGGCTGGCGTCCCTAATTAGGTAGGTGGATTTCCACTAACCTTGGATTGACGAACTAAATCCAGAGTCTTCTAAAGATGATTGCTACATTTGGGATTCCAACATGATGATTGTTAATGTCGATCCGAATTCTACTTGGTACTATCCTAGCTCGGACAAAGAATATCAGATATGTACAGATTACGCCCATACCCACATTGCTAAATTTATCATCGCCTCAAGGCATTTGGAGATTCGCAATTACGAAACTAACAAACTACCACAGCTAAGCACTGAGGTACAGAGCACGAAGTCAGACTTGTGCGTACAACCACGATGTTAGATGTGCAGCAGGTGCACCCTGGACTAAATTAGATATATTTCACATTCTGTAATATATAATTTTCTAATTTATCGTAGTCTACTGAAGGCGTTAGAATTCTTCACGGGATTCGCTCAAGCCTGCTGATGTTATTGGCAAACATAAAATATCGTCTTGACGCTCAGTGTTGGATGATCACTCAGGACTAATTAATAGATTTCAAAGTACTTGAAGTTTGGAGCCTTGAAACGGTTGTTTCTTAAAAAAGTTATGAAATGGCTTCTAGCTGCTAATAATTTGTCGCCAGTTGACTCCGAAACCACACGATCATTTGCTGGAAATGAGATCAGAGACCATGGAAGATCTATCAATTTCTGAACCTCCACATCAATTGTCCAAATGTTGCAACCAATTACTTGAATACAAATTACAAGAACTTAATTAGCTGATAGTATGCAAACAAACGAGGTACAGGGGAGCACGAAATTAAGGGAAACTTAAATAAGGAGGATCGGTGATCGGCTGAGCTTGGAAATTTTTAATCATGCAAGTTTAGCTGCAGAACAAGGAGCCATGGTCGTGAAAGCTAAAGGTCTGTAGGTGCTGATGAATGAATTTTTTTGGTGTGACGACAAACATGACACTTGACTTGAAGGACAGACTCGAGATGAACTTGACATCAACTGTGGATGATCAGGATACGGCCATGGATAATCTTGGGAGCTATAAAGGAGGGTCCACGACGTTGCTGCAATGGGGCCCCGAAAAGAACATATCTTCGTCGTCGTGCGAGCAGACTTTCCCACATGAGCATCAGGTGGGTGGGCAATCATCTTTTTGCTGGTTCCCTCATTTGGTACCCAGCTTTTTCTTGGTGTTCCTGCATGGCTTGCTAGCTATGGCTTCGCCTAAAGTTCACATGCATTTCACGCGGCGCAATCTCTGTGGGCTGACGGATGATCCAAACCCTGGTCTGATCATCGGCATATGTCATGGTTCATCACCATCATCCAGCACCACGATGAGCCTCAATTAGTGAAAAATGTCTTCGCAGCTCTGGATCATCTGAGAAATCTACAATCGGTACTTAAAGGAAGACGGCTTCGATTATATAAAGGTATGATAAACAAGGGGAAAGATTCAGAGTGTAATTGGGGCCGTAATTATCAACCGCGCAAGCGCGACTCCCTCGAGAATTGCTAGCTAGGTTCGTCAATGAACTAGACTATCAGAACCAATGGAGTTTTCCCCGACTAGAGATTCAACTAAGTAGCCTGAGGTGAAATCTTGTGCTCACTGAATAAATGTTGAAAAGGCCCGATTTGACAAAAAGTCTCGATTTGACAAGCTACACTCAAAATTTCTAGGCTGGATTCCTTGTCTGCTGTATATAGAATTGCTGCCGAATTATCACAGTTCTCGGATCGATCCAACATTTATAACTTCACCGCTCAATTCAATTCTTAAGCTGATCAGGTCTACACGACTGAAGAAATCAAATAATTGGACATAGAGCGTTGATCGAGGCGGTGTCATCCTTGTGCTTTCTCTTGTCACAGTGTCTATGGATCTTAACAAGTGTCATAGTATTGACATTCATTCCTAAACTCATCCGGACACCGACAATCCAGCTGGAGCCGTATAGCCGGGAACTAGTATCATGAGGCTGTACTCTGATTGACCTCATAGGGTCGAATGGGAAACTGGCCTCAATATAGTAATATAAGTGAACTTGAAGACAAATTTCAAGTCAAGAGTAGTGTTCCTGAACGCGTGTATGCCTATTAAAAAATTTCGAACAATACGACCATACTTCATATAAGATTATCTCTGGATCTGTCCATAACTATCTTGCCATAAAGCTCGACCTGATCTATGCCAAAAGGAAATTTAGCACCTGACCTGCATATGGAGAAAGGACACAGAATAGATCTGATCACACTAACTTTTAGTAATTTACTATCCGATCTTAGTAATACCCAAGTTCTACAATAATTACTGAACCAGAAGCTGCTAATCCGTCCTTCAAATCTGTCCACGAACTCTTAAATTTCATAAAAGAGGTACTGAAGAGCAATCTGAAGCATTCAATGTGAAAGCTGGCTGGTAGTCCATGTTCAGGAGGATCCAATGAACGACTAAACTTTGGAGGAGTGCATTGAAGCGATCGATTTGCAGCTTTGCCTGCCAGGCCGCTTCGAGTTGATTTGACCCCAAAGCAGCTCACCAAGTGACAGATCTTGCCCCTCCAGAAAAGATTTGGATCGCAGGCAGTTCACTGCAATCTTGCGCCATCAGTCCGCACCGAAGCCGGTTGCCATGGATAAATTAATGACTGCTTCCAATCGTACTAAAGTTGTAGATATCTGCAATTACCAGTTCAAAAAAGCCATCTAGTTAGTCTGCACATAGAGGAAATTACATAAATGCACGCAGCTAATACTCGTGGTCGATCCACTGTGCGACCCTCTATTTATCCGAGTTCTAAACTAGAGGTTTGAATCAGTTTAATGCTCATTTAGATCATGTGCAAAACCAAGATGCTACAATCTCACCTTAATCTACATCTAGAACAATTCATTAGCTAGGACTGTTATCACATCTAACTAGCATAATTCAGACACTACTCTACTAGAAGCCCAGCTAGGTTAGAAGCCCAAAATCCTAGAAATAACGAATAAAATGTTCGAGCGAGTTGTGGTCAGTCCACAAGCCACAAGCTGCTGGTGCGTACAGCTCCTGATGATGCATGTTGTTCAAGGCCTATGTTTACAAACCGAGTTCAACTACTAGCTTGTGAGCGGCCAGTTTCAATAAATCCTGTGCAGTTTAGGATCAATCCAGGTTCACTAAGCCTGCCTGCATCACCTATGACATGTATTATTCAGTTAGGATCTGAGATGATCATACAGACCTGACAGAATATTCTTCAGACTTGATGTAGTGAAGCTTAAAGAGGTGCCTTCAAGACCAGTATTACATCATTGAGCTCGTATCATTGACTGTTGAAGCCTAAGAGTATGCAGCTATCCTGGATGAGAAGACAGACACCATGAATTGGGCTCCATGGCGCCCGAAGTGTGGGTTACCTGAGCTGCACATGACAGTTTGCCACCCGTGTAAAATATGGACTAAGCTAGATTTGAGTAGCTTGGAACACATGCAGACTCAAGTTTTGCTGTAGATCATGAAGGTCTAAACAAAAAATACTTCTTGCACAAACATGAATTCAGACTCTCTTAGAAAACTGATTTGACCACACAGTGAGCTGATCCCCTATCAAAGACCCAGATCTTGTGGACTCTTGATTGATTACACTTTTAAAGTCTTTTGCATTTTCCACACTTGATGGTTCGACCTCCTTTAGGCAGTAGTACTGTAATCTACCACTGTTGATATAGAGGTCTACCCATTCTCCATCTACTGACTGTAGCCAGTGCAGACATTATGGACTCAGGACAATGTAACAATAATGTGTTCATGTAAATAGCATATATGAAAAGCTTCCTGATCAAGGCTGTAATGCTGACATTGGCCTCACATCTATCATGGAACTGATCCCTGAGAGAGAAAGTCTTGTGGCAAATTGCGATGCTTATTAATTAGGTTGGATGTGAACTGAACGAGCTGGGTATTCAAGATCAAGATTCAAGTACCAACCAACAGCATATCCATCTCACCCTGAGTATAGCAGTTTGCTGTATAGATCATCTAGATACTGGACGAATCAAAAGCTTCAAAGGAGAAGTTGCTGAACGATGTCAGGAAGTCTGGACTCTGTACCACATTCTAATGCAGGTTCGTTCTACAGATCTCTCTACTAATTCCTACTGATTTCTGATAACAGAGAATTTAAGCCCTATTGTCAATGTGAGACTCAAGATCTTTGATTGCTGCAGAAGTAGTACTGGCATACCTGCAAAGACCCATGAGAGCTGCCACAAGTGGTCCAAATATTGGCACCTCAATGTCCTGCAGCATCCTAGGCTTTCCACAATCCAATCCCAATAGCAGAAGCTGGACCAAATCTCGAATTTGGTTTGATTTCACCCTGTAGATTCAGCAAGTCACGGCTATGCAAAAAAATAAAGCGCCAAACATCATTATGTGAGTGGTAACGTATCATGTGCTCAAATGCTAAGCAAAGCTAGATCACCATGAATGTGTATGGACAGTTCAGCAGAAGCTGCTAAGTACTAACTCCCTTTTATCTCACCAGGTTAGAAAGTGTTGTTCATAACATGCTTGGAAATCAGGAAAAAATGGGAATTTTGGAGGATTCAAGGTTTGCACTTACCTCTCGAGGATTGTGCACAATACAGGCTACTGTTGAATTGATGTCTGTGGTGCATATATATCTTAGTAACTATTTCTAGTTTCATGGAACACCTGCATGTTTCCTAAACAGCCTGAAGCACAGTTGCTGATCGATCTCTTCTTACAAAACTTGCGGTTCATTTCGTGCAGCTGTTAGCACTCGCATTACAAGATCCAACTCAGCATATAAGCCCTATCATATTAACCTGCAGCAGCCTCCTCGAGCATTGCACATTATCACAACAATAAGAAGCATGTCGCATGAAATCTTACAAGTACAAAAGAGGATTTAAAACTTGGTGTAACTTCTCGAAATGTCAACAGCTTAATCCTACAGCAGAAGATAGAAGCAAGTGTTGATAGGGATTTTGGATCCTCGCATTGGTCCTGAAGACACCATGACCGTGAGCACAGCAAGTCATACCCGAGAACATCTTGAACTAGTGGAATTCATACAATCGCGTGTCTCAAATACCTGTGGAAATTGAGCTTTGAATTACGAGGAAGCTCTGAACATGGACATTTCTCAATCTTCACTCACTGTGCACAGTACATGAACATCAAGCTTGTCGCAAAACTTGCAGGTGCCTTGCTAGGTGTCCAGTGAGCATCAAATGTGACTAGTTTCCCGGATCTGAAATGTTGCGAACCCTTTACTGGATAAGAGGCTAACTCGACAACCCCTTTCTACATGTACACTACCAAAAATTTCTCAGGTGAAGGTGTGACCTAGAAAGGTTTGCTCTGCTGTGGGGTACTAGATCATCTCAAGTCTCGCATCTAAACCTATCTACATGGACAGTCGGGCTGAAGTCACGAGAGTTCACTTGACACCAAATAATGCTCGCTGCAGATCATCATCACTCACCTTATTAAGAATTGGAACTCTGAACCGCAGCTATAACATTTTGACCACATGATTCACCTCGATCGCCTTTAGAATAGTAAAGGAGCCTTGATACTGGAAGACTAAGTCTAGGTTCCTCTAATGCGCTATGAAATCGCGTGAACGTCTTCAAGTCCTTCAAGCTGGGTATTGCTGACAAACCCCGAATGATGTGTATTCACACTCCATGGATGACGATGTGGAGACGACAGAAGGAGACAGAGACAGAGACATCTGGACAGAGAGACAGAGAGCGCGAAAGAGTGGAAGGTTTGAAGAAATTTGTAGTCAGAGGGAAAAATTTAAGATTGGCCTTGAACTAGTAATCAACGATAAACATGAAGAATCGATCTACAATTTACATCAACGCTTCTACAAGAATCTGCAAATTGCACTGATCGCATCGCTGATCCAGACAGAGGCATGCGGAAGAGGAGGAGGTGCGCGGCCGCATACGAATCTTTTCACTGGCCTGAAATGGCGATAGATCTCCGACCTGAGCTCATGTGGAGCAGCTCGGCTGATGAGAGCTGAACAGCAGCAGCTAGCTAATTAAAACCCACTTGAAACCAGTTCGTGACCTGGAGATCCAGCTCGAAGGCACCTTGAAAACTGCAGAAGAGGAGGATCCATAGCCAGCCATGTTTGACATCAGTACGGAGGGGGCCGTTGAGTGTGACTATGACTACTGCCAGCGGCCCACTGGCTTAGAACATCTTGTGTGGACATGTGAGGGTTGCTGAGGTTTGGGTTTTGAGGTACGATGTTGTAGAGCGATTGTAGGGCAGGGTAGGAAGGTTCAAGCTGCTGCTGCTGCTGGTGCTGCTGCTGGTGCATAGCTCCTTGGGGTACAGCTGCCGAAGTCGCGACCATAGCCAGGCCTTCCTGCTCGTCGTCGAGCGGGAGACGGTCGTAAGTTGCGCCCAGAAACGAAGCCACGACGATCAGAACCGGGCCGGCTGCCGTGAGAGTGCCCACCACATTGCCACCCAGCACTTGTCCAGCTGCTCCCGCGAGGGAGACTGTGAATCCGGTAGTGGGCGCAGGGGCTGGCGGGGGTAAGAAGGCGCCTGAGAGCGAGATGATCTCGAACCGGCCATGGAACGTGACAGTCGCACCCGGCGTAGTGGGTTGTCGCAACGTGACGTTAGAAACGGTTCCGCTGGCGCTCATCACGCACACGCCTCTCTGTCGCCTCCGAGCGAAGGAGGCAACGCTCTCTCCGACGTCGCATCCTCCGGCCACCTCCAGTACATGCGGCCGCATCGCATTCCCGTTGTCGCGGGTGATGATAATAGGAGGCTTTGGCTTGTTCTTGGAGCCTGGAGGTCTTCCTCTTGGCTTCCGACCAGCCTCGCCTGGATGAGACCCACTTTCACCGTGCCCCTTGCCTCGCCTCCGTGCGCCTCGTCCTCCGCTGCTTCCACTCTGCAGCTCCTCGTCAGAAGTGGCGCCCGCTTGCGCGGCCCGAGCTCCCACTTCTTGCACCCCGGCCATGCACACATACCCGTCCACCTCCCCTTGTCTCTTCTTCAAGTTCTGGCCCCTTCCCTACCTTTCCTCCTTTCCCTTTTCTTTCAATCCCTTCCAGGTTCTGGTATTTCCCACGAATCCTTAAGTCTTTCTCCTGTCTTCTGTCCGCGTGGGAGTAAATAGTGCCACAGAGGGTAGTCAATAAAGCCTCTTCCTCGTTACGTGTGCAGGCCTTGCGCTGCAGGACGGCTGTCCTGCGGGAACCCGTGGCCCGCTGGGAGCGCGTGCGTAGTTCGTGCGTTAGAACCAGCCGTCCGGTCGGAGTGGTAGATATGTACTCTCTATATACACCTAAAAACGCCGACTCCACACTCGTGCTGTTATTTCACTTTGCCAACACATCATCATTCGGGCTGATGTCCGATCGAATTCCACAGCGCTGCGGCGACGGGATTAGGCATCATCACTCTAATCGTTCGTCATATCCTGATCTCCGATAGCATCAAGCAGAACTCAAATATATTTTGCCGGCTCATCAGCCAAGTCGATCTCTGGCCGACCAGTCATCCTCATATATATATATATAAGCTACTGTTATGTGCACCAGCAGGAGATCGAGGAAGGTTTGAACATACCAGCAGGCCTGGAGAGATTATGAGATATAAGTACCTACTGACGATCGTCCTGCAGGCAGGAAGCACAACAGCTGCTTATCTCGAGAAAAGGTTCAGGCCCATAATTCCCCCTCTTAAACCCCATGAGGCCTGTGCGTACTTATGCATTCCAGAAGCTGCCTGATCACGTTCCAGACGACATAGCAGGAAGGCCGAGAAAGCGAGAGCATGAACACAGACTTTGTACAGGCTGATCGACAATATAGAAACCCCCATCCCCCCCAAACAAAACCCCCCCCCAAAAAAAAATCCCTCTAAGGTAGGAAACGCAGAAACAACCCTTAGCAGAGTAAATTATGAATGCTGCTTCTGCTGGTCCTCTCGACTCCTTTCCCCTTGCCTTCCAGTCAGCTTGCCCGCCCAGACAAGTTGGCTGTGTTATCCACGGTGTCAGATCCAATTCTAGACTTCTTCCCTTAGCTTTATATAATCCCCTTGCTCCGACACACACTTCCCCAAACGGTCACTCCCTAAACGTTTGCGAGCACCCTATTTTAATCTTCTGCTAGAGCACACCTCCCCCCCCCGCCCCCCCGGGTCGCCCCATCTAGCCCTCACCCTCCAGATGTCTTTCTAGATCATTTACTAGTCGTCCTCAAGTAAAAACTCTGATTTTTTTTTTTAACACACTAATTTCTTCGTACTGCAGCAGCAGCAAAGCGCCAGTGATCCTCAAAAAGCTCAGCAGCAGTTAATTAGTGTGTGACTTTGAAACCTGTTGCTGCAGGTGAATCCACAAAAAACCCATTTACTTACTTGAGGCTGCACGACAGTGTGTCGAGATTTTAAAACAAAGTGTCCAGCATATAACCTTCTGGCGGAGTTTATAATTACTGCCCCCATGAAATCTACCCGTGCAACAAGAACAACTACTACTAAAACGACACTGACGTTATGCAGGATAATCAGGCGCTGTCGGTTACTCTCACTAGCTAGTGAAGATGAGTTCGCGGATCGTAAAGCCACCTAGCCAGTGGCACCTACAGACTTCTACTCTGGGGGTGGACATATGGAAGTGTAAAGATGACAGCTCTAGGGCACCAAGTAAAGTAAAACCTCGAGTAGCGCTAGAGGGGGAAAAAAACAAACAAACCCAAAGGAACAAGCTTTTACTCCTCTGCCACCGTTCCAAAAGTTGTGTACCCGGCATGGTCGTACTTACTCAGGACTCCCCCAAGTGTTCGTGCTTGAAACCTACACCGGAGCTACTTACAAGCCTACCATCTATAGCCAATAGCCAATCCTTCAGTTGGGGAAAAGCACCGAATCTTGGTAAGTAACTGTCCGTCCCAACAACAGTGCTGATGATCCAGAGTCCATACGTCCACACGTAAGAGAAGGAGTCCTAATCCTCCTGCTAATGTTTCTAGCTTACGAAATTAGGGGTTAATCCATCCTCTAGGTCATTAAGGATTAATCCTGATACAGCTCAGCGCACGGCTCCCAAAAAAGGATAAAATAACTCACTCGTTATTAATAGTAATCCAGTTCTTAATGGCGCTCTTAAGCTATTATACAAGCTGTTAGTGCTTTGATGAGAGCAATCAACAAGCTGCCTCGTTGAACGTCGAATCAAAATAAATAACAGGAGGCCGGCCCTGTTGGTAATAAAACTGAGTAAGTCGCAGCCGTAGTTAATCCTAGTCCTTTTTCTAGCAGTCGTTGCTGCCCGTTTATTTCGCTATTAAGTTAGTACATGTAAAGATGCCGTTTGGAAAGAAAAAAAATGAAAACGAAAAAAACACAACTGGGTGGACGCTCCTCATGAGACCAAAAATAAACCCTGTTTTAGTTATTGATCCCTGAGAGATTTGTTTTTTTAATCGGCTATGAAAAAAAATTAGTTTTTTACTTGCCAAATTTCCAAAAATCTAAATTTAAAATTAGCCAGAGTCCATCCCAAGTTGTAGCAGGTAGCCAAACATATAGAAGGATGTTCGAATTTTATTGACATTCATATTTTTATCCCCTAATCTCGCTAAATTGCCTTATGGATGATCGTCACGTCAGCTACATCACAAAATTGAAAAAAAAACCCTGACCCTCAGTCCCTCTCCCCAAATCCTCCCCGCCACCCTCCATGGACATTTCTCCAAACCCACCCCGGGAACACGTGCATGGCAACGAAAACAACAAAATTAATCAAAACAATCGTAAGTGAAGAATAAATAATGCTAGGGCAGTGATAAATGAATGAATCTGAATATTGATGAGTGCCTGATGATATACTGGGAACTCTCTCTCTCTCTATCAGTCTCTCTGCCAGACCTTCCTGAATCCTGCTGGCCTCGCCTGCCCTGGCTGCCTACCTAGTACCTGCTTAGTGATTAAGTTCCAAATGGAAACAAAATCTGTAAAGTCCACCATAGACACTGGCTCCAATACCCTCCCTTCATCCCCCCACGTGGAATTCACGGTCCAACGAAGTGGCGTAGGATCATCCTCATCTACCCAAAGTCGGCGCAGACTTACTGGTGGGCAGTGGGCAGGGAGAAGCGGGAAGAGAAGGACTCCTTCAGGAAGGGGTGTGATTTTTCTTCCTAACAGCAATGCTGTAGGTGTAATGTAAATGGCTCCATTAATCATAATTCAGTGCATAATCAGCTAGTAAAAATCCCAACTTCCCCCCCTTTTTCCTCTGCTGTCTGTCATCAACGCGCGTAGGCTACTCACGGCCATGTCTGTAGCTAGCTGTAGCGCGCGACCTGCGGCGAGTGGAGCAAGTATCGCGCCGATGTTTCTGCTATTGCTCACTGTTACACTGTTCAGCGCGGACCCTCGTATTCACATGTTTCCCCTCTGCATGCGCGCCCTGCCCTACGCTGCCCTCACTCACTTACTATCCATTAATTTAAACCTTTGTTATGTTTTTTTTTTTTTTCAACGGTACAAGGTTGAAAGAAAGCTAGCTACTACACCACTTTACGAATATTGTGTGTTTTTTATATCACCAACTTCATCATCTTTTATTGCTAGGTCCGTTTTTTATAACCCCCCCAGAAAAAAGGCTACTTTGGGTCATAGTACATGAGAAGGTAATGCCATGTTTTCTGTCCCCCCCCCCCCCCCCCCCCCCCCCC
>Ga0209208_10001321_pt1 | contig 34687 bp, 27 predicted proteins | sample S1TSphfallax_3_FD_187694 | JGI IMG/M metagenome (GOLD analysis project Ga0209208, IMG submission 187694) | Host-associated microbial communities from peat moss isolated from Minnesota, USA - S1T2_Fd - Sphagnum fallax MG (SPAdes) (version 2) | ecosystem: Host-associated > Plants > Peat moss >...
TCAATTTATTTCTTTTTTTTTACATGTAAATACCAATTAGTATGCACAAGGGTTGGTTTTTGCAAAACCCTATTGAAAACTAACCAAAATAATGCATAGGTCAATTATCAAACAATATATATATATATTTTTAAACAAAAATTTTCCCATTCTTTTTATTTTCATTCTTTCACATTTTTAATTTTTTTTATCATTTTCTTTTTTTTCTTTTTTTCTTTTTTTTCCACATTTTTGGATCTCACATTTCACATTTCAAGATTTTAATTTTTTATCATGATCTTTTGATTTGAGAAGAAAAATGGTAGTAGTTGTGTGAGATCCTAGAATGTTATGCCTACTCTATATCATAAAATGATGTCAAAAAGCTCAAGCAAAGGAAGAATATGAATGTAACATCAAAAAGTTTGAGTAATGAGTTTAAAATCCAAATGTGTTGAAAGATAAAGGATTTTGGTTTTCTATCACAATCTTTTGATATGAAAAGAAAAATGGTACCATTTGTGTGAAATCTTTGAAAACCATAGATTAGGGGAATTGGAAGTCCATTGATACAATGGTATGCCACCATTTAAATATAGGGGCAAAGGCAAAGTTGGCCAAAAAGCTCCACTTGCAAATCATTATAAAATCCACACATGCACACAATTAGTTAAAATTAAAAAATGGAACGAATGTGGCAACTGGTATAATAAGGAATGTGATTGGGACATTGGACATTTTACCAACTTCTAAAAAATTAAAAACAAAAAACTAATCCCATGCATAAATAGAATTAGCTAACTTAACTGACCAATATAGTCAGCAACTTGCACATTCACCTCAAAAATCTACTTAATGGCAAAACAAATTTGCAAAAAATAAAACAAAATGTTCATCAACATTCACATCCATCACTATAACTCATGATCAACATTGAAATAATTAATTGCATTCAAAAGTGTATCACTTCATCAATGATATTTGCATTTTCTTTAAGGAATTCATTAATTGATTATTGTTCTTGTGCACAATTTAATCCTGCATAAACCGACCAAATTTTCATTATCATCACTAGCTTGTCCAAATTGTCAACTCCCAGCCTATAGCACCGAAGGCTTGTCAACACTCTAGTTATATTAAAAATTCTTTCAATTTCAATTTGGGACCTAAAAATCCCTATAATTTATTGAACCATAAAAGAAACATTTGGAAATTGTGCTTCATGGGACTTCCACCAAGTCAAAGGCAATGTAAAATCTTTTTAGTTCACATGTGAATGGCAGAATATGCCAAATTATTCTCTAGCAACCTTTGCAAAGTGGTTTCATTTGAAGTCATTACCCCAAAGATGGAATCATCATCAATTGGAGTTGCTTGAACAAGGCCATCACTGGTAGGATTTAGGAAATGAAAAGCAACCACCAACAATGGTAATATAGTCTTGTTGTCATATTCAACCACAATTTGTATCACTTTCGTTTGTCCAATAAACACCTTCACCACATCAAGGGATTTAAAACGTAGGCCAACATTAATGTTAGCATGTTGTGAACCTTCCTAACATTGTAAGAAGATGTAAATGCTAGAAATGGAACCAATACAACCTAAGCTTTTACCATCATATGCATTCACAATGCCCCCAATTAAGATTCAAAATCCCCCTTCACAAAATTGAGGGGGGTAATATTAGATTGTTGAATTTGATTTTGCATACACACATTGATTGAAAGGGTGGCATTTAAGGCATAAAAAAAAACCAATATTTTCGGGTTTGATTAAGGATACATTGCTTTACAACAAGAAACATAATTTTATCAATCACATTACAAACTGTCCATGTGTGTGCATTCGACACACAACCTTGTAATTCTTGAATTTCTTGCCTTCCATAAGATAGATTGACGACATTGTAATGTTCTAGGGTTTTTTGAAACATAATCACCTTACTAGCAAACCTGATTTTCATCGGTGTTCTAATTTTCAATGGGAGAGCTTAGTATCAAGCCATGCCTTATGCCATTCATTGCACCTTTGCTACACTTCTTAGTCAATGTAATTATTTTTTGTAATGTAGATTGAGTGGCTTTCAAACTAATCTCCCTAAAACTAACATAAACTTTAGTATCATTACAAGCATATTGGCATGGTTTACTGAAAATGTTACCAAAACATGACCCCTACCAAGGAATTGCAAGTCCTAAAGGACCATAATTGATAATTGAAGTAAGAACTTATGTAAGGGTGGACAAAATTGCCACCTTCATCCTCCACATAGGCAATTAGTTTGTCCAATAAATTATGCAATGACAAGAGAGCTTTGACCTATGTTACCATTGCAATTGTAAACATATTAGTGGCTTAAGAAAATCCCATTGTCACATGGCAAGGCACCCACAATGAATTCATAAAATTAATCACAAAAACAAATGTGTCGTGTCTAAATATGGACATTCATAAATAAAAAAAGGTTGTTGTTGTAACACATGAATCCAAAGCAAGAATTACATATTGTTCCATGGTTTTAGCCACCAATGAAGGGATGGCATGTTGAACCATTTGCCTGCAGTTCAGAAACACAACTCAAGGATTTTGAAACATGTTGTAACACTTCAACCACTAATTTTCTACAATAGAAATAGGCATGTAGGCTTTGGCAACAAACAACAGTAGGTCCTCCATAAATTTTGTTGTTGTGCATCGTCCTTCTTATAAGGATTACCATGCCCAAAATGATTTGTGATGGCCCCATAACCAATGATACAACCTTTTTGGAACTTTTCATGGTGCAACTATTTTGAATCAAAAGTTAGGTTAATATTTTTCCACTTGTGCCAAGTGGTTGGATGCTCACCCAAGATATGTTTATTCATTGAAGTAGTCCCATGTTGCTAGTTGTAAAAAAAATACCTTTCCTCTTTTTGGTGGTACTACCAACATTGTAACTTTGGCAAATAGAATGGCAAATCACATAATGCATAGTTTGAAGCAAAATATGATTTAACTTACTACCATCATTCACCAAAAAAAGATGTCAAGGGAGAAAGAACATGTGGTGAGGGACCCATGTTTTTTTATTCAAGATGAATTGAGCCTTCAAAACCTCCCATGCAATTTTTGTTTCATCATCCAAGTCATTAAACATTGCAATGCTTTCATATGCAGATTGTCCAATTTGGCGTCAAAATTGAACCAACTACTAGCCTAGAATCTTTAGTCAAGTCCCCCATTTCCAAGTGAGCACCATGACAATCAAAATCTTCATGCATATGCACATTCAAACCAAATGTTTAAGTCTAATTTACCATTTGGATTCTGATTTATAATGCGAAAAACAAAAAAGTCTAGAATTAAGTTTAAAAATTGACACTAATGAATTATAAAAAGTTTTCCTTTGATGAATTTAAGAATTCAAAACTTGAAATTGGAACCCTAAAACAATTCATGTTAGTTTGTTTTTATAGCACAACTTCAACATTACACATCTAGTCCCATACACCTAAAAGACGATGCCAAACAAAACAAGAACAAAAATATCAACAACAAGAAACACAAGTGAAACACAACAGAAAGGGGAAAAAAACCTACTTATTTATGGGTGCATCAATTCAATTCTTGTGAGTTGAAAGAAAATTATCATAGACCCCTAATGATGCCTCTATATTCATCCTCAACATTTGCAATAGTATTCAAGGATCTTACAATAACCATTACAGTTGTTAGGATGGATTGTTGTGTTTGGTGACTATTGTAGCCAAACACAACAATTCATCCCAACAAGTAGAAAAACATTGTTGAATGCAAAGTTGAGAGCAGCACATGAGAGAGGGACTTGTGATTTAAAGTTTTGGGTATATGGAAAAAGTGAAACCCTAAATGGATGAAGGTGCTTGGATGAAAAAATTACATGAAAAAAACCGATCAAGGTAAGAAAGACATGTCTAATCAGGGTCTCAATAGGGTACTGATTTTTAAAAAATTAATACCTTGCCAATGGGGTATTTACAAGATATCTAAAATCCTAATACCAGGCCGGGTAGGTTATTGGTCAGGTATTTCTTGGAAATGGAACCGGCAGGTAGGTTATATGATACCCGGACCTGGACCCTGGTGATAGATATGTGAAGGCTGTTTTAACTACCTACCTACTAACAACTTGCTTGTGACCATAGTTAGCTAGGGAACTGAAAGCCAACAGAAAATTGTTTCCTTACCACTTATCATTGATCCTTCATGGTGCACTGGTGGGTACTGGTTCACTGTGGCCCGGACAGAGCTCATTATTGGGTATATAACATCTGCCCATTTTGTTACACATTTCAGTCAGTCTTGATGCAAAGGGGTTCATAAAACCACCAAGTAGAAGGAGTTTCAAACTGCACAGTTTATGTACTAGTTGTTGGCTGGCTTCAGCAGGACAGTTTTTTTTCTTTTGGCTTTGATCTAGTGTTCCCAAAATCTAGTGAATGGAATAGTGGCCATATCATCAGAAACCTAAATTTGTGAAACACCCTGCACTTTGTGGGGTTGTAATTTACTGGAATTTCATAGGATTGTAACCAGACAATAAATCGGTTTTTTGTGTTGCAATACATTTGGATGAATATATATCTCCTCTAATTGGTGGATATTGACGGTTGGGCATCAATTCTAAGGTTTGAATTTTGAAGTAGTAAGACTTGAACCAGTAAAGTGCTTATTTAAATGACTTTTGTGTGAATGTGAAATCCAAAATGTGGCCCACAAACTTTCAAATCTGATGTGCACCAATTGTTGTGGCGACTTACCAAACAAATCAATGGCCGTGATGCTAGATAATCCAATGAGATATCTCAATGCTAGATAAGCCAATGAGCCATCTACTAGAAGTTAAGAATCACAAAATTCAGATTTTGATTTGATGCTTGCACTGCATTACTATTGTTGAGGGTCACACTCTTTCATTTGCACATCACCTCACCCCAAGCTTTTCCTATGATGCTTTTTAATGGCCATACTAGATCTCTACAATATGGATAGCCCTATGTATTTTTGAGATATTCTTAATTGTCTTCAAATAGGTGCATAGTGCCCAACTTTTGTAAAAGTGGTGGAAAAGACGCTTTGTGGACTCTTTGGAGAAAATGTTTAAAAACTCCTTTTTCAATCATGGGAATGTCATTGTGCTATACACAAAGGTTATTTGCCTAGCTCTTGTGCCCCCCCCAAAGCCGTAAACCTCTACACCCTCCAACCAAAAAGCATCTCATTCTGATATAAACATTGGAATGTGGAAGTATGGAGTGTAATAAAGCCTATGTTTTATACTAGCCTACTAAGCCATAGGATCACCGTCCTTCTTGCACCCAAATATCTGAACACAAAGTTGAAATAGTTATGTGATGTTTCAACTTGCAGAGTTGCTGCCCATAATCTTATACTCTTTGCCTCTCCCATTGGCAAATGAGAGAAAGATATGATTGGCCAAAGAGGGAGAGAGAGAGAGAGAGAGAGCAAGTGAGATGGCCAGCATGCAAGAAGGCTAACAGCCAAACAGAGTGGCTTTGAACTAGGGAAGGCTTTGAGAATTTCAGATCTACAAATTGCATACAAAACAAGCTATACTTCAAGTAAAGCTAGTCAGAGAAGCCACAGTGTAGGATGTCTCTTGGTTGGTCTTTTTGGGCAGCATGTACTTTTTTAGTTAAGTACAACTGAGATATGTACTTACTATTACTGGAGAAGTTTTTAAAAAAAATGCGTAGCTGATGATATTCTTTCATATTCTCTCTTTGTTGGGTTTTTCCTTTTTTGGGTTGTTGACTCCAAAATGCGGTCATCATCATGTCCGAGAGATAAGATATCAATGGAAGCTCTAGAACTACTAGTATGCTCCCAACAACTTCTATATTGGAAGGTGCATAATTGAGAAATGACTTGAAAGATCAGGTACAGCCATATCCTATTGGGTGTTTGGAGTTTGGACCTCTATTAGTATTTGTTACATCCAACAAACAAAGAGGGTTAACTCTTCCTCCCACCTGGCCTATGAAATTTTAAAGAGTACAAAGATGAGAGAGACTACTACTATTTGAATGCCATCACTTGGACCAATCATTATGACTCGCTGATGGGAAGTAGTTCTTTCTTTGATGCACAATGCAAAACTTTATTTATAAACACACCATAGATTTGGAAAATGTAAAAAAGTAATAAGATGTCTTTCTTTTCTTTCACTGAGCCTTACGGAGATGAGATGACTGTACTATATCTTGTGGAAATTTGCAGGTTCGCGTGTCCAACTCCAAACCCAATTTCATGCTGTTTGAAGCATGGACACTAAAGTTCAGTGTCCACGTGATGAGGCTTTGATCATTGGAGGAGGATAATCCAAACCCAATTTCATGCTGTTTGAAGCATGTACATTAAAGTTCAGTGTCCACGTGACGAGGCTTTGATCATTGGAGGAGGCATAGAGGAGGAGGTGGTGGAGATGGTGGTGGTGTGGAGGGACCCAATTGCACAATTCAAGATCCTTTGCCACGTTAGCCATATCTTGTTACAAATCCCACTGTGTAAGAGACATAGAGAAGAACATTGGATCCTAACCTTGGGTTGCTTGTGTGGGTCCTTTGCTTCTTTATTTGTCAGTTGCTACTTGTGAAACCTTTCATCGTGTGTGCAGAGACAAAACCCAACAAGTCCTCGAGCATACCCCCCACAACAAGGCTATCTACATAAAGTTTAAGAGAATTTACCTTAGACAAAGGAAAGGAAAGGATTGCAATACTTTTCAATGAAAAGGAGACCCATGTGCAAAATCTCTAAGCCCTCCAATGAGGTTCCCCGGTACCCCTGAAATGTTTTTGAATGAAAGAGGGTCCACGTGCAAAATCTCTAATCCCTCCAATGAGGTTCCCCGGTACCCCTGAAATGTTTTTGAATGAAAAAGGGTCCACGTGCAAAATCTCTAATCCCTCCAATAAGGTTTCCTTGTACCCCACCAATGCAGCATCCATTGGAATGACATGGTTAAGGATGTATTAGGGTTGAGAGTTCCTACTTTGAACCTCACACTAGCTATGTAACTAGCTATGTAACTGGGTATGTATCACAGGGAATTAGGTAGGGAATATGTAAGTGATTCCTATGTAGGTAGGTCACCAGGCACATATCATGTAAAACTCTCCTACTTTCACCTCACATTACATAGGCAACTGGGTATGTATTATAGGGAACTAGGTAGAGAATATGTAAGTGGTTCCTATGTAGGTAGTAGGTAAGGCATTTGCTGACTGTTAGGAAGGTAGATAGTAGATACATGTGGATGGTTAGTACATAGTTATCCACCATGGTTAGCAAAGTAGTTATGGCATTGGATGACTACTACCTAGGTAGATGTAGATACCGCTGTTGTTTGGTGGATATCATACTTTTATGATATTCTGCAAGTTTGATTTTCAAAAAAAGGTTTTAAGAACTAGGTCAGATCTCTTATTCTTTTTTTAAAAATGTCATTTACAATATCCAACAAGGATACGATTTATTTTTTAAAAATTGAAGGCTGGACCTTAGTTTTTCAAATGTTTGGAAAAATAATATCCTTTGGATATTCAAGGTGGTTATCATAGCTCAGATGAAAAATATAATAATTTTATTACAAAAATATATTTATAAGGGGATGAAATTACAAATTACATGTTCACAAGCTCATCTTGTTCAAACTCATTTTCATATTTTTTTTCTTTTTTCTCCTCAAGAAACATTAACTTATCAAGTTAAAAGATAAAATGCAACCCACCATAAGATCATTGAACAATATTTCACTTATAAATATTAACTTACTTAAATTATTTGATTATAATCAACATCTCCTTGAATTCATAAATATGCCATCCAAGGAAAAAACACTTCTCAACTTTCATTTGGGATCCCAAAATGTCAAGATTTTAAGCAAGGAAAATAATAGTTGGAAACAAGGATTGATGTTTTTCCCACCATTCAACTTGGGTACAATTTGCATCAACTTGGTACCTCCTAAACATTTGCAATTCCCTATTCATTAACTCCTTGGTTGCTTCAGGAATCCCAACAAGCATTTCAAAAATGTAAAGACTATAATATTCATCATTTATATGATCTACCACATATTCAAATCTGCCATAAGTTGTAATACATGGCAATATTTCAAAAGCATTGGAAACAAAAAATGTTTATCATAATCTTTCACAATGGAAACAACTCATTCTTAACCAATAAAAGAAGAAACCAATTGAAGAATCTTAATATTGAATCTAACATGTTAGGGTTTTCTTTTTTTCATATTTTTTTGAAATGAAAAACATTCGTTTAAAACTTTTCATACTTCCTTTATGATGGTATTTGCAAGCATTGACAACCCCAAAACCACACCAAAATTATTTTCCATCAAATTATTTATAGATGATACAATATTAAATTCTTATTTAAGTTTCAAGGTCATGATAATTGTTACATGCAAAACCCTAATAAGTAACCAGTGCCCACAAGATTGGTTTAATACACAAGTAATATTAAAGAAAGAACATCAAATTATTAAATGTTTGAGAATACGTGTTATTTCACTTGTTTCATAATATAATACTAGACATTTCTTTGATTTTGTTCTTGGATTAAGGAAAACACAAAATTGGAATAACACAAGGTACAACAAATGATTCCAAGTGCATCAAGTGTAACCTCTGCATTATCATTAACACATAAAATACTAGCATAAGGCATTCCTATTGTGTGGCCTCCACCTTCTTTTTGGAAAATGTAATAGTTCCAAAATTTGCTTAGGTTTTTTTTCATTGTTTTTCACAACCATGTTTCTTTCATCTTACAAACTAGAATTTTCTTGAGTTTCCTCCATTACATCATCTTCAAATTTGATTTCATTCATTATTATTTCACATCCTTCATTTTACATTGGTCAATTTTTTATTTTCACTAAACCTTCCATTTTTCACATGGGAAATTTCAACAAAGCCAAAAGTGGAAAAATTCAAACGAATGAATGTACAAAAATGAATATGGAATGTGTTATTATGCATTACAAGTAAGAATAAATGTTTCATTGATCCTTCATCATAAAGCAAATTTAATGATGTGCAAAATAATGTATTATGCAAAAATATTTGTTACAAATATTGCACAACAAAACACAAAAAAATGAAACACTTCTCCAAATGCAACCTTTAGGAACACCAAAAACAAAAAAAACAATGAAAAAGAACATAAATAACAAAACTCGAACAAAAAAAAAAGAAAAAAAAGAAACTTGCTTCATAAATAAAGATAAAATTGTTAAAATTCCAACTTTTGAGTCCACAAAATGCAAAAAAAGATGCAATACAAGCTAGAAACATGATGAGTGCATACACAATAATAATGCAAAGGAAGAAAATATAACATATCAATAGTGTAAAAAAACATGTACCTAGACAAAATGTAAAGGAAGAACATGGAAGTAGTGGTAGTACGAACACAATATTAACACAAAGGAAAAAAACAAAAAGATAAAAAGAAGAACATAGACATAATAACATTGAAAAAAAAAACATTAGTAGAACAATAACATGAAAGAAGAACATGAATGCAAGAACAATATGAAGGAAAAGCATAATAAAAATGTGAAGAAAAAACATGGACACATTATTAGTGCAAAGGAAGAGCATGGATGCAATAGGAGTGTGAATAAAGGGCACAACAATAGTTCAAAAGAAAAAAAAACACATCAAACCCAAGAAAAAGAGTTTGAAACAAGAAATAATGAAACAATAAATCAAGAAAAAAATAAAAAAATAAAGCCTAAGCTTATGTTTAGGTCTTGTTATACTTATGAGTTTTGAGCTTGAAGCCGATTAAGGGTTTGATGTGACCTCGTTTGAGATAGTTGTTGTCTCAAATTGTAAACCCCTTTTTTTTCCCAAACCTAACTATCCTTTACCTGATATTTGGATTAGAGTAAGGAATTGATATCTTGCATGGATTTTATACTATTGATATCTATAATTAAATTTGAAATATTACATGACTAAATCTCATATCTTTAAAATTCAATGATGAAAATATCACAATTTGTGACATCTAACATGATATTTGCGCATGATATCTTGATGTTCTAAAAGTCCACCCAACACTGGTAGATACATGGGGATGCTTAGTACTAACACTATGGTTAGCTGTGGGATGGTAATGCAACGGAAAATTTGTTACCTATCCACACATCATTCATCCATCCTGCATGGTGCATACTGGTTCACTCTGGCCCACTTGTGTGCAAGACCACATCTAAGCACAAGCCTGTGCGAATCTTGACAGTGGGTACTAGGATAGTGGGAGCAAGTAGGGCCCCCTTAAGTTTTTGCAGTTGTTGTTGTTGTTGTTTATCTCACACATCACTCCTATTTGTTTGTTTGTTTGTTTGTATGTGTGTATGTATGTAGCTTCTTGGGTTCCAAATCCCGGGAAAGTTGAAGCCCGAGCTCAGAAGCAACCATAAGCCATAAGCCTTTTGAGAAGTGACAGAAGGAGTTTTTGTCTTCACGTTACCTAGATTTTTGATTTTGATGTTTTTTAGCTCTTTATTTCATTTTTCTTAGATTAATATGGTGTAGAGGTAGGCTAGCTACTATGTGGAGAGTTAGTATTCCATGGCCTTGAAAGAAAGGATCATGCACTCCAACTGGTACTTCCCCAGCACTCCACCTACTACTACTACTACCACTACTATTATTAATTATTATTATTCCCACCCACAAAAAGCTCCACCACAACCTCCTTTGGTTTTGTGCTCACCCACGTACGGTGGTTTATGACCTCCCACTTCCCGAGGTGCCTAAAGCTTCTTCATAGCCACTAGTATTTAAGCAATATTGTGGATTTAGTTAGAACTTAGAACTTTGGGAGGGTGTGCTAGGCTAGCCTAGCATCTAAAAACAACATTGGGTGTTTTGAAAGTTGTTTGTTGTTGAGTTGAATATAACACCACAAAACTAGGTTATATAACTTGTAACTAAAATTTGTTAGGTAGCATCTGAAACAACATTGGGTAGTTTGAAAGTTGTTTGAACTTGAATTGAATCAACCCACAAAATTAGGTCAAACTCATAACTAAAGTCTAAAAGAACAACAATGTTAGGTAGTTTCAATTAAAAAAAAAGTTGAATTGAATCAACCCCCAAAAATTAGGTCAAATTAATAACTAAGATCTAAAACAAACAAGTTAGGTAGTTTCAATTTTTTTTGAAGTCGAATTCTATCTACCCACAAAATTAGGTTGTAAGCTTGAAAGTTATGTGAAGTTGAATAAAGGGTAGTTTGAAAGTTGTGTGAAGTTGAATTGTATGAAACCCTCAAATTTCAGTCAAAACTAATAATATCTACCATCTAAAACAACAATGCTGGTGGTTTGAAAGGTTAATCCATATACAAAATTAAGCTGAACTAGTTGTTAGTAGCTTAAAAAACATTGGATTATTTCTACATTGTTTGAAGTTCAATGATCAACCCACAAAAATCAGGTCAAGCAACCCTACAAAAATTAGGTTGCAAATTAGGTAGATGAATTCAGCCCCCTCCCCCTCACAAAAATTAGGTCAATAGACCCCATAGAAAAAACACTAATGTAGAGCAAATAATTTAATGACTAAAGATATGCACTAGATTGTAACAACTAGATCCACCAGGAGATGCTTGATGACGAGAGCCCAAGAGGGTATTAAGGCGTACTAGCAAGGATTAGGTTATAATAAGTTAATAACTATTTCCACATTAATATATTTAATTCGTACTGTTCCTGCCACTCAATCTAGGCCTAGCTAAAAACCGTCGGTCAGGTCCGTTATGACTCATGATTTTTAGGACCCCCACCCCACCCCAACGACCTAAGCAAACCCTTTAAATGTGTTTTCTTTAAAAAGGAACAGAAAAATAAGAAATTTCCATAGGGCAACAAGATGTCTTTTAGCCTAAGAAAATTGTCTTAAAAAGTTGTCTTTAGCGTCAGAAGTTGTCGTTTAAGGATCCTTTCTCCTAAAACTAAGGACTTTTTCGCCTTTGAACTAAGGACTCTTAAGGATTCTCTCTCCTGGGAACTACGGACTCTTAAGGATTCTTTCTCCTGGGTACTAAGGACTCTTAAGGATTCTCTGGTTTAGGAACTTAGACTGGCTGTTAAGGATTCTTTCTCCTTAGGGACTCTAAAGATTCTCCCTTGCGGCAACCATGGACTATTAATAATTCTTTCTCCAAGGAGCTATGGACTTTGAAGGACTGTTTAAGAATTCTTTCTCCAGGGAACTGAGAACTCTAAAGGACTGTTAAGAATTCTATCTCCAGGGAATGAGAACTCTTAAGGACTCCACTGGAATCTCTATCCCGGTAAAAACGGACTTTTAAGAATTCTCTCTTCTGGGAACTAAGGACTCTTAAGGATTCTCTCTTCCGGGACCTAACGACTCTTAAGGATTCTTTCTACACTAACTAAGGACTCTTAAGGATTCTTTCTCCAGAGAACTAAGGGCTCTTTCCACTTCGTCGTCATCCTTGGTATCGCGAACTGCGTTTCTGTGGCATGCGCGCGCGGATCGCGGCGCGCGAGCGGATCGTGCCGGGAGGACCGATCCATCCTCGCCGGCCTGTGTTGTTGCTAGTGTAGTGATTCTTGTTGCACACTCCGTGTCGACTGGCGATGGATTTGTAATCAGATTTGATTCGGCTTTTTTTTTTTGGGTGTTTTTTTGTGGTTTTCTTCTTTTTCTGTCTTAAAGAGACCTAGCCAGATGGGCGAGAGAGAGAGAGAGAGAGAGAGAGAGAGAGAGAGCGCGCTAGCTTCTGCCTTGTGGTGGTGGTAGTTGCGACGGACTTGCTGGTCATGTCTCACTAGGTTCGACATTCGTGTACCAGCTATAAAGAGGAGCCTGAGACTTGGAAGAAGAGAAAGCCTGCCTTTCGCATTTTTCATGCGTTTCAGGCGTCTGGCTGCAGATTTGGCTTTGGACGTCATGATGCAGGAAGCTTGCACTCCGTCTCTGTTACAGAGAGCCTTCACTCCCGGTTAAACATCCATTTAAGCTGCTGTTGCTGGTGGTGGTGGTGGTGGTGGGAGTCTTTGTGTCGAAGAATCAGGGGTCATGTTTTGGGTGATCGGTCATTCTCTTTCCGAGCAATTCTGGAATCAGAAGAGGCTCAGATTTTGTTAGCACAATAGCTTTGTCACACTAGTATTGTACTTAATGTTCACGCAAGTGCAGTGCTCTGCAGCTCCATGATTAACTTCCCATGCGGCTAGAACTATGATGCAGATTATCGAAGAGCTTTGGACATCATCAGCTGCCGCTTGAACTTCCGACAATTAGTCCAGTAGTGTGATGCATAGCTGCTGTTGCTGCTTTTGTTGTTTTTGCTGGTAGTTGATCGGCGCTGCTGTGCAGCTGTTGGTGATCATCTTGACCTCCTTTCTGAACAGACCCTGTCGTCGAGGGACTAGTTAGGGTTAGCACCTTATAGGCTGCTGCTGCTGCAGGATATGGAATACCATGCTAATGGTATTCGCCCAAGCTCTGGGCGGTTTGACAGACACCTACACTCCGGAGATTTCTCGACTAGTTATAGTAATCCGTCGACACTCGACTCATATTTCGTCAAGAACTCCGGGGGACTTGAAATGGTCATAGGCGGCAGTGGGCAATTGCGCGATATTTGTCAGACTCCAGCAAGAACAGCAGCTGCAGATCATCATCACGGCTGCAGCTGGCCGGAGTCTGCTGCATCCAGCAGCTTGCAATGGGCAAAGATGCAGCAGCAATTACAACAACATCAAGGAGAGCCGTTTTCGTATAATGTTGCTGCGACGTCTGGTAGCGCAGCAGCTTCTTTAGGCGCGACGGCCATGTCGCTCATGACAGAAGCTCAGGCCGATCGTGTCGTTGGCGACAGGAGATCACTAGGGCTGGTCGAGGCGACAGCAGCGTTGCAACCGTTTCCACTGGATCGTGAGATGCCCGGCAGCTACTCCCCCGTACAGTTTGGATCAGATGCTGGAAGATTCTTGACACACGAGCTTCCATTCCGGCAACAAATGGCAACTCCATTTCCGCCTAGTACTACTGTACCGCTTGCACTTGTGCAGTCACTGCTTGGCACTACTGATCACGATGGCGGCGTGGGTACAACAGTTCCTTCTCCTGCAATTGTGGAAAGTAGTTCAGCTTCGCAGTATAGGATCACCGATCAGCAGCTCGTTGGAGCTGCTGTGGATCGAATGGGTACTTCTGCCGGGGTTGGCACCGCTGGTCTGGATTCGCCTAGTGTGACGACCGGGCTGAAAAGAATTAGGGATAGATCCTCTGACAAAGCTGCACTACTGCATCATCATCATCGCAAGTCGAAGGCCGAGAAGAACGATCTGGGCTTGCCACCAGGTGCTGCCGCTGCAGCTGGGAAGCAGAAGTTCCCCAGTAGCAGCTTGGAACAACCCGAACACATTGTGAGAGAGCGACAACGCCGTGACGACATGGCCAGCAAGTTTGCAGTCTTGGAATCCTTTCTACCACCGAGTTCTAAGGTAGGTCTCCTATGATGATCCGCAGTTTCTTCTTCTTCCCATGTCTAATTCTTCACAAGGGCTGCAATTCTTAAGACTTGACAACAATTAAATCACAGCTGAAATCATGGTGGTAGAAATCATCATGAGCAGTCATGTGTACTGCAGATGGATCGATGGATTGCCAGTTAACAATGTTCTCTTGGGTCGAATTCTGGAAAGCGTGACAGGTCTGCAATTGTTAGCGATTCTGCGGAGTACGTGAAGAATCTGCATCATCGAATTAACGTGCTCAGACAGAGGCGCATGGAGTTGATGAATGTGGCTGCATCTAGTCCTCCTGCGGCAACTTCTCATGGAAACGCTACAACTCAAGATCAACATCATCATCCCAACAGCAATAATAATTCTACCAGGTCCAGACCCCTGGCGCTGCCACCGAGTCCTAGTGCAATTCAGATGCGTTGTAGTACTTCTTCACTCGATGCTGCAATAGGAGGATCTGCTGCTGCAGCTCCTCGATGTTTGTCGAAGCAGGTGGTGCAGCAGCAATATAGTTCAAACAAAATGCTGCAGGATCAATCGTACGACCCACAAGCAGCAGCTGCAGCAGCATGTCATCAGGTTGACTCTAAGAAGTTTAGTAACATGACGTCAGTGTCGAGGAGCTTTCCTACTGAGGAAGAGCTTAGTGAAAGCAACATAGAGCTGAAGAGCTGCGTGGAGAAGTTGGAAGTGTTTGTGGACCTTCCGCATAAACTTGTTATTCATATGATGTGCCGACCACAACCGAAATTCCAGAGCAATATGTTGCAAGGAATGGAGAGTCTGCAGCTGGAGGTTTTGCAAAGTAACATCAGCAGAGTTGCTTTTGGCCATGTTATTTGCATCATTTCGGCCAAGGTATGCACTATGCATGGACCCAAACTGTTTTTTTTTTTCCACGTTTTGTTTCTCTGGAATTTTATCTCCAAGTTTCATGCATGTTGCGGTTGCTCAGAAAGACTTTGTGATTAGCTGCTTGCTTGAAGAGCTTTCCAACAGTAGCTTGATCAATTATGTACTTTTCAAGCTGCTGCAGACTCTTGCAGCAGTTGCAAACGCAGGACAGTTTCAAACCGCACTGTATTGTTTCGGGCTCTGATGATCCTCTTGCAGCCATCATTAATGTTGTGTATGAGCTGGCAATGATCATATGAGAAAACTCTAGAGCACAAAATCTCTGGCAAGTCTAGCTCACAAAAGATATTTGTAAAGTTTTCTTTTCTTGTGTAAAATTTAATTCACATTTTGTTTGTTTGCGGGGGCAACTTTTTTGGTGCTGGTTGCAGCCATGGGATGGTTCTGCTTATGATGCCATGTGCAAGGATAGGATAATAGTGGCTGTGAACTGTGCTCTTGGTCCAGACAGCAGCCAGAAGCAACACCAAACAAAGCAGGGGCCTCAATTGCCACTGCCTTAGTAGCTGCAATCAAAGTGCAGTGCTCAGCTGGAAGTTACTACGCATGCAATAATTAGTAGTTTCAATTTGAAGCTGCTTGAATCTTCAAGTTGATCCCAAACACGCCCTCTGGGGAGTTTTTTTTTTGCCCCCTTGAAAGGTTGATGGTACATTGTCTGTGAGTGTGACATGACTGCGACACCAGCTTGGTACCTTGTCTGTAACTGGAGCACCAGCTTGGTACATTGTCTGTGATTGTGACACCAACTTGGTACATAAATTGCTGTAGCTAGTGCACAAGCATTGTCTATAACTGGGGCACGGCCAGTTTGGTGCATTGTATGTGATTGTAGCACTAGCTTGTTTAGAGCTTTGAATTTATAGGAAGGATCAAAGGGGGATAGTGGATTGACTAGTTCTTCTGGATTTGGTCATGATGCACCACAACAATAATGGGAAAGGGGAATTTAGAAGTGTAAAATGAGAACATAGAACTTATCTTATAGATCCAGTCCATTTCTGGATATACTTTTTTATACCACCCTTTTTGTTTTGGAAGTTTGGACCGTACAATACTTTTTGTTGCTGCAAAGCAAAGAACAGTAGTTGTGCAATTGTGAAGCTCTAGTTTGCTTTTTGTATGGAGGCGAATGCCTCCCTTAATTTCTGCTGCTCCCTGACTCAGGACCCTATGTTGCAGGGTTGCTGCTGTCTTTACACAATAAATTCTTAATACATTGCTTCATATTCTTTGAAGATTTTTTGCGGGTAGTCCTGATAGGTTGCAGCTTGCTCTTTGGAACCATTGAATCCATTGTGCAGTATTTCTGCCGATGACCTCTATAACCTCCTACTCTTTATGTAAACTACTGATATCTAGTGTGCGGCTCTTTAATCATCAAAAACTAGAAGCAAGCTAAAATGCTTTGGTACTAATGATCTTAGTAACAACATTAGTACAATAATCTGCAACACAGGAATTCTAAAAAAATGTTTAGGCAACTGAAATGTTACAATAGATGCAGCAAAACTTCCCCAACAAATCATATGAGAACTTTGAAGTGAGAAACGTGTGAGAATTGCCCATGATCAGTATCTCTGTGGCTGTGACCTTGTGTTTCAAGCAAGCTAGGCATTGTTTATGGGCCAAGCTATGCAGTACCAAGTGTGTGTCCAAAATTCAATGGCATTACCATGACAGCAGCATACATGCAATTTTAGTATCTGCATTCAAAACTCAAAAATCCAAGCTTTCACTAGAACTCTTCATCTGTAAAAAGTTATGTAACCTGCTTTCAACATCATGTACTGTGCAATCCTCACACAAGTTGTACACAAAATGTCTGCACTATACAACACCCTGCAGAGGTCTTTTTGCTCACTAGTTTGACACACTGCAAGCTCTATAATACAACACTCAAGTAGCTAATGAATCACCTGTAATGCCTGAACAGGGTTTACATATATGTTTAGTGTGAAGGATCTGTGTACAGACAATGTCAAGGTATACCATACCATGACATACCATACCAAGTGAAAAAACAAGTTCAAATTGAATGGGACATTCAAGGACAACCAAAATTATCATATTATCTTTCCAGTAGATACATGACACCTGGGTTAAGAATCTCAGGATGGTTAACCAGAAACATTTTCCTGTTTTCAGTCCATCCAGTTGGATGAAACCCAATTTTAGAACCCTCAGCTATGGGAAGGTTAGCAAAAACCCAATGAAAAAAAGTGTCCTGTCCACAGACACATCCATTCATCCATGGTGGTGTGTTTGCAGGTGCTGGTTCACTCTGGCCTCTAAGTCTTCACAATTTTACACACATGCATGTGAGGTGATCTGTACCACACCCATTTCTATAGGTTGTGAATCACACAACTGCAATGCTTGAAGTGCAAACTTCATCAGTTGTTGGTGTGTGAACGTGCAGTGAGTGATGTGCACATATCATGATGTTGATCCAGATTCTAACTGATATATAATAAATGAGAAAAATCTATATATCTAATACTAGGGTGAAGTAATAGAACAATGTGTAACATATTTAATAAAAGGTTACAAAAAAATTCATTCAAATTTTTTTTTGAAGAGGATTATTTGATCTTGGGACAAAAAGGATCCCCTCAATTCTTTTATGAAGTAACAAAGTTGACTGATTTGACTTGTGTTTGAACCCCAAGGTCACAAGGCTTGGGAAATGCTAAAAGACAAACCCCAAGGCAGAGAGAGTTTTTCTCCGTCATAGGACACACTTCAAAACTCTGAAGCTAGCTGGTGCACATAAAGACACCAGAAACTCATGATGATTGTGCAGGATGGCAAGTTTGCAATGCTTAGCAGAGCTCTGATTTGGACCACCGTTTGCAGTATGGTAGGTTGTACTAGTGACTCTTGTAACTGCTAACTGGTTATTCTGACATGAGGATCTAAATGTACTGGCAGCTGGTGAGATATAATGAGTTCATAACAACACTCTGCATGACTGATCCACAGCATCAACTGCTGGCTACAAACTAAACAGCTTCTGATACTCTCCTTACATGGCCTTATAGATTATGATCACTACTACAATCTGCTGCTAGGAAAGCAATTAAGCAGTCAAGGATTGAATATGATGGCATATTTCTGCTTAGTAATTTAGACAATGACTTTTTTCAAGTAGCTGAAACAAAGAAATAATCATAGTGTAATTTACAACGGTTGCACTGGGATCTAACTCTTGTATTTTGGGAATGAAAGTGCTGCATTAATACTGAAGCGATGAAATAGGACGTAAGAGACTTAAATCAAAGTGTGTGTTATTTAACTATTCTTAGACTAGCCAGATTCAGATCTGTGTTACCTGCACTAGTACTAGTGATGGTCTTCATGCCTAAATGAAAAGTGCCACAGCTAAATATTAGAGATTGATGACAACGTTGGAACATTGACGTTGACCACATATGATTACACTCAATATAGATGCAAGTGAAGATCAGCTCCTGTCCAATATGAATGGGACTTATTGGACTTCCTACATCTAGACAGGTTGATTTTATGTCAAATTCACAGACCTACTGCAGCTCCAGGCCTAATGCAATTGATCATCACAGCCTATATAGGTGGACACTGTTAGAACAGAGAGCTTGAGTCTTGACACATATTTAGGCCCACCTTAAAATGCAGGTTAATCTCTAGTCCTGGTCAAGAGGTAATTCAATCCAGGAAGTAGCACAATCAATCAACAGTCACCTCTGGAGTCTGATCTAAGTTTCTTGCTACCTAGCAATTTGGAGAACTTGACTAGCTGGGAAAGCAATCTGTTTGACTTTCAGAATAATGAAAGGATCTATCAGAGTACATACCTTGAAGATTGTCTACTGTTGGGTGACAGAAACGACTGCACAGTATGCATCTGTTGAAACATCATCCGCATGAACCTTTCTTTAAACTCATTGCTGACAGACCTCCGATTTTCACTTCAAATGGGCCAGCTACCACTTTGTCTCCATGCACAAGAACCACTACCTTTGTTAGTCAAGATGTCTTCAGGTTGAAATGCAATATTGATGATCAGCTCTGAAGCAGCTAGTATGTATAATGGATCTATCAAGACAAATAGCAACAAACACAATTTGAAACAAAACAGATACTTACCATGAAACCCATGTAGTGCAGTACATTTGTGCAATCTACAATTCTGCACCTCATGATCACCTGGTTGACTTCATCTCAATAGCATCACATGTGATCAAATGTGTTGCACAGTTTGGAATGCATGTTTTTACATGACAGTAGATCTGAAACTACAACTGCATGGCTGGAGCAGGTAGTCGAATCACACACCACTATATTTAGATGAACATTCAGTTCATTGACATGCATTTCCCATAAAGCTTATATGTGCAAGTGATCATTTGCAGTAGTTGAAATAAGAGCTTGCAAGAAAACATTAAGATCAGTTGTAAGAGCATCCTACAGGCACCCTCATGCTCACCTGACATGCAGAGCTCCCAGAAGTTACTTCATTGTCAAGGAACCTTAGAACTCTGCAGTTTGTTGTCAATCAATCCACCTGCATTAAATCTGCAATGTAAGCCTTATAAGACCTGAAATTAAGTACCATGCAGCTGATCACTTGGTTGATATAGGATCCAAAAAGTCTCACAGAAAGTCTATTTTGAAACACAATAGAATTTCTGCTTCCTTCCTTTAGGAAGATAGCATGAGCAAGTTGAGAATTAGTAGGAAAAAAACTAATAATTAGTACTGTTTGACACCATCCTAATAGATTGATCATGCATCTAATTCCAATGCATTCAACTCAGGACATAATTAGACATGTCTAGAGCATGCGAGCTGCTGCCTTGCCCTCATTCACTATCACAATCTATGGGTCTCTCCTAGACTTGTTGGAAACTACTACAAGCTAGGGTGCACAACTGGGTGCATTCCATAAGATTCCATAAGGTCATGGCTGGAATAGCAGCACTATATATGCACATATATGTTTCTGTTGAAGTTCAAGCCTCTAATTCCCACTCCTGCCCATTAAAACTAATTACTAGGGTTTAGACCAATATAAGGCCAATATGGTAACAACAACTATAAGCATGTTTCTGCAACCTGGAACTGCATCTACTATAATTCCTACTTTATGAATACTAACCAAGATTAAGAATAGAACTAGCATTCTGATGAGGTAATTTCCATAATTATATGCCAGGACTTCACATACACAGAAGTTGCAGATCCAACCCAATATTGAAATGTATTGTGCAAATTAGTGAGGAGCCTAGGCAGAGGAGATCATCTTGGCCTAATTGAACTAGCTAGTGAAATTTATAAGTACAAAAGAAAAGAAAATAGTATTATTTAGAGTACAATCCACATGGATTGGGCAACTCCTGCCGAGCTCCAATTTCCATTGAAAGTTCCCTCTATATTGACATGCAAGCTTTTGATTAGCCTGACCAACTTTTCCTGAACATATCATGTGACCAAATAATTAGGTCATCAATATGCACCATTACCTAATGTCAAATTGCCATTTTAATTTAATATATGCCACAATAAACACCACATATTGTACATTGTAATGGATGAAACCACAAAGTTTACCTCACACATGTGTCATGAGTCACAGTTTTTTGTGTGAAAAAAACCACCTTCTCTTACAGAGTGATTTACAAGTGATGGTTTAAGTTCATCCTAGGATTCTCCAAGACCAACAAGAATGCAGATACTGCACTAGCTAGTCAACAACTGTGATTCAAACTCATGTTGAAATTTTATATCTCAAGATCTTAACAATGCACACCTGGGTCACATCACACGGATCACATCAGTACTCCTACTAATGATCCAATTCAATGGTCACAGCCTATAATAATTCTTAGGTAAGCAAATACTCTTGGATCTGATAAATATTCTGAAAGGTTTAGGAGCTCACTCAAATCACAAAATGAGAAACAAACCTCCAAAACCTAATATTATTACAACAAGACTTTGATCCTTACAGTCTTCCTTGAACTTTTTCCCAGAATGACAGAACTGTTGCATATGGAGCAAGTCCTTTCACAAAGCACAAATCTTCTACATACATTTACAATCTAAACTCGTTAAATAATTTATATCTAATTCCCACCCCTCAGCTCATACTGTCACATCATCATGTCTTTCTTCACCCTTTAGGGCTTTAGAAGTGTTGAATACATTCCTCCATCCAACACTACTTGCTTGACAAGCTGCAACCCTACAATATTTCCCACGCTTTCCTTCATTAAGCTGTATTCTATAAATGGGACCACCACCAAAACTAGCTACTCAGAACTCCACAAACACAAAAACCCAAAGCATCCATAACACCCCTAAAAATTGTGCATATCAACTACTAGGTAGCGAGCATCATAAAAGTATGGGATTAGCTAGTATTACTCTTGCAGCACAAATTGATCCAATAATTTCTATAGTGATTGGTTTGAAGCAACAACTACGTCTAGTAATTGCTAGAAAATCCATAATAATCAGATAATTATATATCCTAAATAACCACAAGCAGCCGCTGCTTGCTTTAATATCAGGCTCATTAAAATCCAAAATATGCAGCAGATGATCTATGCAGCCAACAACATAAACAACTCCAACTACTCATGAACTAGCTAGCTTTGCAGCAGCAGATCAAACTAGTTTTGAGCAAAAGAATATTTACCAGCTTCTCTGCTGCATCATGAGCAGCTGACCGTGGATCGAGCTTTCTTCATAAGGATCAAGCTGTGCAGCTAGCTAGAGCGGATCGTCAGCCACCACCAACTGTGATTGATCCCGGAGCATCTAGAACTGGATCAAGTTGCCACGAGCAGCTGTGCTTGATGGAGTTGCAGACGCCGATCAACAGAGGAGCTATCTAGATCTAGATCCTGTCAGAGTGATGAGAAGGTCATGGAACGCGCCGAGCAGCTTGCTATTGGAACTGCAGCTGGTGTCCCGCGCGATTATTTGTTTCTCTCGTCGTCACTCACACTACACAGAAAGTCCCTGCAGCGAGCTACTCTCGTTACTCGCCCGTTTGCCCTAACACGGCAAACGCATGCAAATGTGCATGCTGTTTGCATGCCACTAAAGTACTATTTACTACTAGTAACTACCTCAGTGTTTTGAATGGGTCCTCAGGCCCGCTTTACACTAGGAGTCAGGGTCAATGTTTTAACCCAAATCCAGCATTCCTATTGGTGCAAAAGTTGAAATCAGCCCCAAGGGATTAACACTAAGAGTCAAGGCTGACATAGAAAAAAAGCTTTTCAATCTGCCCCAAATTACTAATAAATGCTGAAAATTATGGCCTTGTGTTGACCCCAAGGCCGAAAAAAAAAGGATACCATCAAATTTGGGAGGCCAATTTGCAACCCTTTGGGCCAATGTTCCAGCATTTATTAATATCCTGACCTCAATGTTCTAGCGTTTATTAGTAACTTGGGGCCAATTTGCAACCCAAAAATGCTCAAAGTTGGCCCCAAGTTTTTGTGGCCCTGACTCCCAGTGTAAAGGGGCCTTAGTCCTTACCCTTCCCCAAAACCCACTTAAACTCAATTAGGTTTAACTGATCAGTTTCATCAGTGTTAGGCGGTTACTCAGTTTGGCCGGCTAGAATCGCTGGTTTTGGTGGAACCAAAAACTGGAACTGAAACTGGAACCATTGGATTATTTTTTAAAGAACTGGGTCTAGAGGTTCTTAGTAAAAGCCAAGAACTGGGCAACACTGATTTCATCTTATTACTACTGTACAAAGCCAAAAAAGAGGAAAAACAACAAAGTCCCAAACACTAAAGTTTAATTAGGTACCAGGCAGTTTGATATTTTAAAATTTAAAAACCCTAGTAACAAAATGGAATATCTAATATTATTCCAATATCAATGAATATCGTGTTTTCAAACCGGAGTGGTTTTTTCAATTTTGTGATGTAGCCACACTCGCCATCATCCATGAGTGAGGAATTAGCCAAATTTGGGCTACACATTAGAGAGGAAAGCAGAAAACTTGAAGAATCCTACTATATTTTGGAAGACCTGCTGGAACCCATTGTCTGAATATGGTGATTTCCCAAAAAAAAAAATCCTTGAAATCTGGTCGTTTTGGCCCATATTTTTCACAATAATCCTTTGTATGAGCTGCACTTGATACACAATATTCATTGATATGGGAATAATACTACATATTCTGTTTTGTCAATAGGTATTTGTTTCTAAGTGGTGAAAATTCACAAAAAAAGAAAATGCTGATTCAATTTCTAAATGTCAATTGAATCTTAAATGTATTTAACCGTGTTGAGTCTTAAATATAATTATGACTATATATATTGCATTGCTATGTATTTTGAATGTTATATTGAAGTCATATGTATTTTTCAATATGTTGAAAACATATGCATTTTTATTATTACATTCGGATGTTGTGTATTTTTTAATTTATTGACATCTTATGTATTTCTAAGTATATTGAAATCTTTATGTTTTTTTAATATATGTTAAATAATTGAAAGTTTTGATTTATCATTTATCACATCCTGGTAAGAAAACTATGTATACATATGTGCGATTTTTGTTTTCAATTGCGATGGGCCTTAAAGCTAGGCATAACAAGGTAATTTCTTTTTTGTAAATTTACCTTTGTTATTATTTTATTAGGCAAGTAATTCCAAAAAAGTGAGTTATTAATAATGTTCAAAAGTTTGTCACCAAGAGAATAACTGAATGGAAGGAGTCTCAGAATTTGTAAAACAAAAGGCAACATACACTTTTCTCTTCAAGATATGAACTCCAAGTGTTTTCAAATAATAATAACCAAAGAACCGACATTTAAATTTTGTAATAGTAATTTGACATCCAACAATAGCATGTACCACGTACTGCAAATTTTATGACTAAAGTTCAAACCTTGTACACATAAATTTATGGCAAGTTGACATTAGATTATCATAGATTTAATTTAGTTATGCAAGGAACTTAATCAAATAAGCAACACAAGCCATTGCAGCAAACCCAGAAAATAAATTGTTTGATTCCTTCCTTTACCAACAACATAAAGAACTTATGTGTTTCTGAATGCTTATGGTTTAAGAAGTATGGTAATTATTTACAAAATTGTATGCACACACAGTTCACATATAAAAGTAAAAATGATTAGTCCTGACTCCTTGCTTATAAATAAAGCAATCAAACTACAGTAAGAATCTCAGATTTCACAGCATCTTAACAATATTTTACAATCAATTTCTTGATTGCATTAGGATTGATCTAGTTCCCCCAAATGTGTAAGGACCCAGTTAACCTCTTAAAAGTGAATACTCATAAATTCCAACATGGGAAAATAAAAACATAACTAGTTGAAATTTGTCATTTGAAGGTTTTAAAAAAAAACTCAAAATGCTTCCAAAATGCTATCAAGTTTGATGGTGCATTTATGCTGGGCATGAGAAGTAACATTCCATTGTTGAAAAAACGTTTAGCAGAATGCTATGTCATGTCTTTTGGGGGCTGTTTCATGTCACCTTGTTGGACTATCCAAAATCATTAGACATGGAAAGCAGGATAGAAATTATAAATACACAAGTTAAAAGCCAATAAAAATACCGGAGTGGAATTGAACTTGGAAGTGCAAATTGTGTGTCATTTTGTCATTAAAACATTTGCATCAAATTGATGTGATAAGAGTTTGTTAATTAGCATATTATATTGAGAATTACAAATGTTGTGGCTACTGGAGAAAGTAGTGAATTTGCACCATTTTTTGAAATCTGATATCCAAAAACCTGAGATCATTGCAAAGGCCTGGTAGTGACCAAGTGACATCATCAAAGATGGATGATGCCCAGACACAAAATTACTCTACTTACTTTGGCCAAAATGGAAGGTTGTAATCAAGCGTTATGATGGCCAGTGATGGCAAGTTGTGAAAGGAGGAGGATTTTGGGAGGAGATTGGAGCTTCTTTAGTATTGCATTGTTATTTTTCTGTTGTTTGTGTTTGTGCACATTTAGCGGAAACTGACTTTGTCTCAAATTGGGTGTGCGATGAAGATGTGTTGAGTTATGACGATGATGATGCCAAGCTTTGCATATGTGTGGTGTGGAGTGCATGATGCTCAAGAACAAAATGCATCTATCTCTACAAAGGTTGCCCAATGGACGTTGGAAGCTTGCTTTAGAGCTAAATGGACAAACTCGATTTTTAGAATTATTGGTGTGTGTGAGTAATAAGAGCAGAGGAAGGGAATGAGATAGGGAAGCAGTATTGTTTTGTTGTAGGTGGATATCAAGCATTGTTTGATTTATAAGGCTTTTTTTCACTGGAGTATCAGCAATAAACTTTCTACTAGACAACCTCATTGCTATTTCTATTGTAGCCACTATTAGGAAGGGGGCAAGCTTATGATGACAAGTTTGAGATTAGCCATGATTTGAAATGGAAGTGGGGATATCAAGGGAGTTCTATAAGATGTTTGAGAAAGTACCAAACTTGAAGAGAGATGTAATTGCGAGACCGTTATTAGTCAATTTGCCTACTGTGTTGTTGAGTGTCACTTAACCATCTTATTGCCCATTATTCTATCCTCTTAGATAGGAGTAGTATGGAACTATGAGGGGAAGTGTTGGGTAAGAGTCAGAAATTCCAGTGGGAGTGATCCTGTGGGATTATTCTCAGAGCTTTATTCACTTGAGCAATTAAAAATCATGTTCATTATTGGAAGGGTTGAGGAGGTCTTAATGTGGCAACAAACACAAATCCACCAAGCTGGTATGAAAATTGAAAGCTTTAAAATGGACCTGATACTAGTACTATGCTAGTATGTTCAAAAGTCTATACCATATCAACACTAGTTAACAAGTTAAAACTTGGGGTGTGCTGGGCTTTGTTCCTTAATATGTCTTTTCATTCATTGGCAAAGGTGGCCTGGCCAGCTAAATTTTTGTTCATAACTTTCTTTGGTGATATGCATGCCAACTTATTAAGTACATTAAATGTAGGAGAGAATAATTGTTCAATACAAATGAGCATGGAATTGAAATGCTGGTCCCCTCCCTCTTTGTCTAGGAAAGATTTTGTAAAATCAAAATTAAGAATTTGGGTTTGCTATGGATGGTTAGGTGCCATGGCTTGTTGGAAATGAAAATTTCAATTTTCATTAGCCATGTGTAAGGTGACCATGGTGAACCAACACCCACAAATACACTAATTTGAATGAATGGCGATTGGATTGAATTTTTTCATTCTTATCCCAATCAATCGATTGTGTTAACATAATTTATGTCTAATGCTTTACCAAACTTTCATTATGCCAAAACATAACATCCATGACTAAAGATATGATTAGATTTATAATCTTAGAAGACATTTATGCTTATCATGACTATTAATAGTCATAAAGGCCATGTAATTACATATTTGGTCCCATGGTAAATGCCAATCCACTTGTTGTCATTGTGTTTTATCTAACTATAGTCAGTCACTGTTAACAATATATATTTTTAGACTACAATAGAGATGGAAAATGGTTTTTGCAACTACAATATTGGTGGACATTTATTACAATGATAGAAACTCAATCCTAGTTCTTAAATCAAGAAATAAAAATAAGATAAATAGGTAGGATTTATCTTATAATGTGTAAACATGTGGTAGACCATGAGAAGCACAAAATGTCATGTGACTATTTGAGTTTATTTTGTAGTAAATAAAATTTTAAAAATGAAGCATAGCCTAGCCTATCAACCTGAACATGAAGGCTTTTGATGCACCTTTAATACTTTGATAATGTCTAGGATTGCCTACAAAAATCACAATGCTTTTGAAAATGTTTAATCCAGATGCATGTCCATAGTGTGGTCTAATTTTTTACATTGATTTGAAAAGATAGTAAAGGTGGGAGGAAAAGTGTGAACACAAAAGGTGTTAAATATGTGATCCCTTATTGTACACTTGAAGGGTTTTACTAATAGATCACTTAGCCTTGAAGACATCACTAATTTATTAGTCAGCAATGGGGTCAAATGGGGGCCAAAAGTGGTCAATGGTTCTCATAGTTGGCACCAAGATTTCTTGCTCTCAATCCTTATTGTAAGGCAGACCTAAGTACATATACTAAAATTCTTCTATAAGGAACATGTGCAAATTTCGCTCCTTATATAATGCTTCTACCATTTTTTAGAATCCAAAGGATTAGGACATTAACTAGCAACACATTTGAAGAAAAAGCAACAATAGCAATGCATGAAAAGAGAAAAAAACTACTTCTTTTGTTGTATATATATTTTTAAGTTCTATTAATTCTAGAGGAATTGTTATAGCTCCATCTACATGTAAGATTAGTCAATTCCTTTGTTGACTTGTGTTCTTTTTTGGTTATGTTGCGAGGTTAAGGAGGGCTACTAGGCTATCAATCAAACATGTAAGGAGATTACTTATATGTTTTTCATTGTTGTAGTGTGCCTTGACATTAAGCGTCTTGTCATATACTCTTCAATAGGAAGTTGAATCTTGAGGTTTTTTCTCCTATTATGTAAATTTCCTTTTAAACTTTCTTGGAGAATCCATTTCAAAAGAAAGGGAAAAAGATGCAACAAGATGACATTAAATGCCATGAGAATGTGTGATACAATGCAAGTAATAAGTTATCAACCTCGGAGTAAGCTCTAGTTAATGCTAAAAATTTCAAGCCAAAATAAGTGTATTTTTTCATCCATCTCTAAAAAAAATGAAACATGCATGTATAGATGTTCTTACCAAAAAAGACAAGTGTATTTCATCAAGCATGTATACACCCAAATAAATCTTATGATATTTTATAATGTTAGAAAGTTTCAGTAATTCTTAAAATTTAGCTTGGAAAATATTCCAATTTTAATGAATAGAGTCCAATGGGTGGAAAGTAGCATAATATGGAATGGGCATTCTGAGGTCCGGATTAGCAAAGGGAATGTTCAAAATTAAATATGCAATAATTAGTACACTTTCACCGTGCTCATTTTGTCATAATAATGCTACATATGCCAATAAGGTGTCGCAAGTCCACCATGGCCACCAGAGGATTAAGAAGCATAGTGGACCAGTCCTTCTGGGTGTCCATTGGACTATTTTTGCCACTTGATGAAAAAAAAACATAAAAATCCAATGCGACTCATACAAAAATAAATTTGTGAAAAAAATGTGCCAAAGTCACAGATTTCAAGGGAAAATTTTCAGAAATTACAATATTTAGACTATGGGTTTTAGCAAGTCGCCAAAATATAACAGGACTCTTATAATTTTCTACTAAGTTCCTTTATGACCTGTAGCCAAAATTGGCTAATTCCTCTTGTGGATGATGGCCAGTGTGGCTACATTGCATAATTGAAAAAACAAACCCTGCTTGCTTGTAGATCCAGATTTTGCAAGTGTGGCAAAATGGCAGGTGTGAGTTTTCACATTTAGAAAATCTTGTGAAACCTAAACAACCATTAGTGGCTTTATGGTCTGGAAACACCCTTAAAACTCATGTCAATCCCAACCTGCTTAGGTCCTTCGGTGCTCTGCTAGGGTCAGAGCGAACCAAACTGGGTTCCATCCATTAGTGCACTGGTGATTCTAGACCTCAGAGAGGGCCCAAGTGTACATGGTCATGGGTGTTTGGTCACTTGGGCTTTCAGATAGTGGGTTCAATTGTTCTATAGCAAGTTGGACCTCCTTGACCAATACAAGCCATGAGACTTGGATGAGGTTTAGTACCATTCACTTTGTCATGATGGCCCATATTATAAGGAAATGTCAACATGTGCAAGGCATGGTTTTTTCTCTTTGTATAATAACTCCAATTGGGTAATGGAGATGGAATCAAACTCCCTCTTACATCAAATTGGTTTTAAAATTCTTTGTGAAAAGGATGAGAAGAATCAAAAGTTTTAGGAATCCAAAGAAGGTTCTTGAAGGAATCTAGAAAACAATAAAAGAATTACAACCGAGATCAAAGGTCCTTTTTGAAATCAATAATTACATCCCATAGGTTTTTTTACACCTCCTCCTTAAGAGTGGGAGGGATCTTACGCTTATAAAGTTTGATTCACGTCAAGGGATAGTGAGGGTATTTTTTTCCATTTACCCCTCTTTTGGTGAAATCTGGGGGAGTGGGTAAAGGAGTGTTCTAACCCATTTCATACAAGGGAATAAATGAATATGAGACTAATTTAACCTTACTTTGAGTGACTTATCTCTAGGGTAAAAATTTTAAAAGAAAAGTTTAAATGACATCTAAATCATAAGTGGTTAAGACAAATATAGAGGGAGCTATTTTATTCTTTTGAATCAAAGAGTCAATTTAACCTCCTTGTTCCATCATAATCTATGAAATTGAAGATATTTATTTTATAGAAAATCTCTAGAAATAGGTCGTTCAATAAGTACACCCTAAATTTTCACAATAAAGTTTTAAAGCTTCAAGGAATGTCCAAATTTCTGTAAAAAATGGTTAGATATCTTTATTAGAAACTAAAGCAACTTTGTAAAACAACCTAATGCAAGGTTTTGAGAAATGTTAAGTGAGTATCAAGGTTAGAGGCATGTATCAACTAAGGCATGCACCTTGAATATAAGGTGCGTTGACCATGGGGGGTTCGTTGAAAAGACATTTTCATATACATGGTCAGATGGGTTTCATTTTTCTCATGTGCAAGTGATGCCCTTACCTGGGGGTTGGTGGGCTTGTGTTTTACAAACCTCATGAAATGCACTAGCAAGGCAGGCATCTCACATTGCAAAGCTACACACACGATACAATGTTTAACAATTTATAGGGGTTTACAATTTAGAAAATGTATTTCAAATGGATGTTTGTACATTTTTAGAATTGTTAAATGTGTTGAATGTGCTAGCTTGAGGGAAAAAAAAAAGAAAAGAAAATTCAATAGAAAGGAACACCAATTTCTTGATGTCGCATATAACCAATTCTCACCTTAAGTAAGTCCCCAATCCTTTGTTCAATGTATCTTGCATTAATGCATTTTTATCACCATCTATTTTTGTGTTTGTGTTTATACATTTTCAACATCAATTGTTTTTTGTGATTTTGTTTTTGCATTTTCATTACAGAAGCAAACATAGAACAACACTCAAACATTTTGTAACAATGATTTTTTTACTAATGCTTCAATAACATAATATAATTTCCATGCATAATCACTAGTAGAACGATGCATTCTTGGTAAAGAGATGTTTCTAAATACTCATGCTCAAACTAATGAATGTACCAACAATTGCTTATCAATGTTGCATTTTCCAAGACTATTTTTTGGCTAACATTAATGTATCCTATGAATCCCATGCAAGATAACATCTCCTTGTTTTCTACATCCACCTTAAACCCAAAACCCTATGGTCCCAACACCATGAGCCCACAATTTTTGATTATTAACAAAATCTATTACCTATGTGTTTGGCTCAATCATTTTCAAACTTGAGAACCAATCTCTTTGGGTAGTAATATGCTTTGAAGCACCTGCGTCAACTATCCAATCATGTATGTTGCTCTAATGTGTAGGTCCATGGCTTATAGCAATTCCATAACTAGCACTTGTGACAAAGCCAAAGGTCTTAGTGAGGTTAACAAAACTTTCCTCCTTATCTTCTTTCTTCTTCTCACATTCTTTTGCCCAATGCCCCTTCTTATGGTAGTAGTTACATTTTGTCTTTTTTTTCAACTCTACAATTTTCTCACTTTTCTTCTTCTTTTCTTTAAAGTTGAAACAACTCCCTCCATTGTGAGAGCTAGAAGTGTAGAAAACCTTCTTCAAGGCATCTTGATTGTAGATCTTGTTCATCGTCTCAACTTTAAACAAGCGCATCATCAAATTTTCAAGAGTCTATCACTTTTTTGGGTATGCATCCCATGTTGTTGCAACACTTCTATACTCAATTGGTAGGGCACATAGAATCTTAGTGATGATGGCATTTTCAATTGTGACCTTTCCCATGTCATTCAATTGAACAGTTAATGCTTCTACCTCATAAATCAAATTAGACATAACCTAACTAGGTTTCATGGCAAGATTAAAAAAACATTATGGAAATATGTGATTTTTCTCCCATGCACTTTATTCATGCACTATAGATAGCCTTTGCCACATTGCTACAAAAGTTTTGCATTTTAAAAAACTTGCCATAGCCTTTTTATCAATTGCATTGATGATTAGCATCACGGCGTCATTATCATGCTTCCTCCAAATTCTTTGATCATAAGCATCTTCAATCATCTTTGTGCCTTTGACAATGTCTAACAATTCTTTTGATTGAAAGATGATCATCATTTGGAACTTCCATATATGGAAATTGCTCCTAGTAAACTTTTTGATACTTCCACTAACTTCATTTCGATTTATGCAAGCAACTACTTCATCAATAACAAACCTATTGATGCTTTTGTTTACCTCGTTTGGATCTATGAGACTAGCTACATCAACTCCAACTGCCATCTTTAGTTTTTTAAAAAAAATTAAAAATATCAAGATTCATGCGATCTTTCAACAAAAATACGAAACAAAGAAGCAACAAGAATCATGCAAAACCAATTTTTTTTTCTATTTATTAATGGAAGAATATAAATAACCGTGGGCCCATAACCTGAAAAAAATAGTAGAAAAACAAATATAAAACAACACTCAAATGTTTTGCAACAATGATTCTTTACATAATGCTTAGCAACATAATACAACCTTCGCACATAATCATGGGTAGAAAGATGCATTTCCTAACAATGAGATGGTTCTAAATACTCATGTTCAAACTAGCGAGTCACTAATGTATTAACAATTACTTATGAATGTTGCATTTTCCAAAACTATTTTTTGGCTAACACTAATGTATTCTATGGATCCCATGCAAGATAACATCTCCTTGTTTTCTGTCCAACATGTGCATCTTTATCTCCATGCATGTAACACTACCTTGCTTTCTATGTCTAAGTTTCTTGCCAACCTACATTTATTTCGACATCATTACCTTCTGCTTTTACATTTGTGTTTATGCATTCTTATCAATGTTTGTTTTTGACTTTGTGTTATACATTTTCATCACCGTTTGCTTTTGCATTTGTGTTTATGCATTCTTATCATTGTCTCCTATTAAATTTGAAAACATCAATGTGTTTAATTAAGCTTTTAAAAGCAGTCAGTTTTTGCTGCATCTTGTTTCTCTTATCCTCATCACCCAAGTGCCCATATTGGGTTCAGATTCAAAGGCCTTAGTTGTCATCATTGTGCTTATGTTTTTTCGATTAGGGTGTGATTTGTTGTTTGTTGCAAATTTCTAGGTTTAACATGATGTTGTTGCAAATTTCTAAGTTTAAATTGAGATTTATTCAGCTTTTTGTTCTTCGATGAAAACAAATATTCAAGATGTTTTTAGGAATGAAGTGAATTATGATTGTTCTCTTTTATGCACACACCTAACATGTTATGCACATCTTTGACATAAACATGTGTTTTTATTGGCTTAAAAATGATGTGAATTATGATTGTATTCGTTTATGCGCATGCTTGGGTTTCTATCTGGTTGGCCTCACCCTTTTTCATACTCGTTACCCATGCCCTTGGGTGCAAATAAAATGGATATGTACCTATATGTGTAGAGGGCATAAATTTCCTACAAGAAATAAAAATACAAAGTGAATACTCTCCCTATTCTCACTTTTTCTCAAAAAAATCACCAAAATTTGAAATAAAAATAAAACATTGGAATTGTTTTTAGTCACATTTGTAACAATTTTTTAACTTGATGTTTTTACTATTTAGATTGGTTCTAAAATGTGAAATCCCTTTGCAAAATGACACGACATGAGAAAATTGAAAAATAATATCACTGCCCCCAATTGTGACCAAAATAAAAAAAAGGTTCATTTTATTTGTTGAAATTAAGCCATTTTTGATAACTACTGTGAACCTTAACATAAAGGATTTTAGTTGGCCTTTCTACCCAATTAAAGGTTATATTACCATGCAAAATATTCCAAATTTTTTGCTAAGTGCAGATTCTGCACTTCTCGATTCTGCATTTGGAAAGCCAGAAAGGGCAACTAAAGTCATTAATCCAGGAAACACATGTCTAGGGTGCATTCCGCTCCCTAGGGCACGACGTAATGACTCACTATGAGATAGAATGCATACTAGGGGCATGTTCGCTAGCATGGAAAATAGATCCAAAGCTCGAATATGAAATTAGTCAGATTTTTAGGAATTAAAAAAATTATTTTCTTTTGGTTATTTTAAAATATTAAAAAAAAATTTAAAAAAATTCCATGACTTTAATTAAAAGCCCCCCCCCCCAAAAAAAATACTATTTGGAAGAATGGTTGGTATGTAAGGGGACATTTGCAAGTTGCAACCACCTAGTGGGCACAAGATGGTGTTGGGCCCACATAAGAAGGACAATGTGCACATGTTTGTAGTTTTGTAGCAATGTGGTACCAAGCTCCACTTAGGCCCCACTCATCTTGTTCACCTACTAAGTGGGGAATCCTTCCACTTTTCACCCCAAAATGACAAAGCAAGTGAAGCTAGGCTAGTGGGGTTTTGCTTGCAAAGTGGGGTGGACATTCTAGACTCTAGAGGTAGCCTTTTAAAAAAAAAAATAATCGTAGCCCCCTATTAGCCACCAATGTTTAATAGCCTAGAGTGACCTAAAAAAACCACGTGCAAAACAGGGAGCACCCCTTTTTGAGTTAGTGTGCACGTTTTTATTGCTCCACACGTGTGAATATCTGTAGATTTTATCCACCAACTTTTTTTTGGGAATTGGCAATTTTGTTTGAAATGGCTTCCAAATTTGGATCCATCTTTGGTGAGTTGGACAAAACAAAAAAATAAAATAAAAATTGCTCATGTGAAGATCTATCCAACGCACTATTCAAAGACAAACCAAAAAAAAACGAGGAAAAACTGCTCACCTAAAAAAACTATTCTTATCCAAATCTGCTATTTGGCGAATTTTGATGACCAAAAAATAGTTGGAAAGTATTGGGAAAAAAGGGGACAAATTTGAAAAAAAAAAAACTTAATGGAAAAAAGGGATTTTTTTTTTTTCCAAACCACAAAAATTAAAAATTTAAATAAATTTAAAAAAAAACACCTTGATCCAAATTGGCCTCCAAACATCAATTTTCTTTCTTGTCCCAATTTTTGAACCCATGAATTTTTGAGTAATTAACAACCTTGT
>Ga0209208_10001322_pt1 | contig 34684 bp, 24 predicted proteins | sample S1TSphfallax_3_FD_187694 | JGI IMG/M metagenome (GOLD analysis project Ga0209208, IMG submission 187694) | Host-associated microbial communities from peat moss isolated from Minnesota, USA - S1T2_Fd - Sphagnum fallax MG (SPAdes) (version 2) | ecosystem: Host-associated > Plants > Peat moss >...
TAAGTAGGTAGGTTTATTTAGGTATATAAGTAACTTGAAAGTAACTAAGCTTAGGCCATATAGGTAGGATTAAAATAATCCAATTTTATTTTTAGGATTAACCATTTCATAAAGGTCAAGTTTCTTTATATTCACACATCCCCAATGGGCAATTGGTATTTGGTTATTACGCAACTATGGCTTTTAGAGCTATACTAAATCGAATAGAATTGGAAGCCGAAGGATATGGGATAAAAAATTCCATTGCAAACCTCATGAACTAACTTAGTTGCACATTAGATGCAACTATTATATTAAAGTATAACATCCAGGGGAAGGCTCTGTTGATTTTGGTGTCCAAACAAAACTTGAAGCTCTTGGCGCATCTAACACATTAAGAATTGTTGAAAACGAATTAAAAATGAGAAAGTTATGCCCTTCGACCCCAAAGTAAAAGGGGTCAAAAACTCAAAAAAACAAGCCATTGAACACTACAAAGGTTAGTTCTTAAACACCCAAAAAGTTCCTTTCATGTTGTTTTGTTACTATTAAAATTCAAACATGATTTGTAGAACTTCAAGTGGCACTCCTATAACACTTTTAAATTGTTTTAAATGAATAAAAAATAAGAAAGTTATGAGGTTTGAAAGTAGGAGTCCAAAGAAAATAAATTTTTTTTGTAACTTGGAAAGATTATTTTTCTTATTTTACTTCTTGTTAAATTTTCATTACTCATTTTCTTTTGCATTTCAAAGATGATTGTACAATATTTTAATAATTATGATTATTTAATGAAAATATGGTTTTAATATTATTATATAGCTTAAACTAGTAATTAGCTTTGGATGTTTGTGTACTTGTAGGTTAATTCATGTAGCATGTTTACATTAATATTATAACATAAATAATAAAATTAAAATATATAATACCTATTGATTATGTATATATAATTGATTATAATTATAATAAACACAATTATGAATATTTATAATAAAATTTAATATTATCATATCAATTGATTATGAATATAAAAAATTTTAATCAAATTTACATTTTTTGCAAAAAATTCCAAATAAAATAAAATCAAAAAGTTCTACTTGCCAAAAAAAATATTTAAATATATTTGACAAATAAAATTTAAAAACTTGCAATACATAATTAAACCATGGGTTAGTTTAGTTTAATTTAATTTAGCATAATTTAGTTTAGCCTAACTTAATTTAGTTTAGTTTAATTTAATTTAGCATAATTTAGTTTAGCCTAACTTAATTTAGCCATTGTTATTTTTAACCTAATTTAATTTAGCCATAATATTTTATCTTAACTTAATTTAGCCATAAATGGTTTGGCCTAATTTAACTTATTGATATATAATTTATCCTAATTTATTTTAGCCATATATAATTTAACCTAACTTAATTTAGCTAGAGTTAATTTAGCATTATTTAATTTAGTTTTATTTAATTTAGCCATAATTGATTTAGCCATGGTTAATTTTAACCTAATTTTATTTAACCATAATTAATTTAGCCTAATAAATTTAACCATGGTTAATTTTAACTTAATTTAAATTAGCCATAATTATTTTAGGCTAATTTAGTTTAACTATGGTTAGTTTAGTTTAAATTATTTTAGCCATAATTAGTTTAATTTAACCATGGTTATTTTAGCCTAGGTTAGTTTAGGCTAGCCTAAGTTAGCATGGGGTTAACCTTAATACTAGAGGTGCACAATACTATTATACATAGCCTATGTAGATATATTAAGTATTGTAATTTAAGTATGTATAAGTTTAGGCCATTATTTTTATGACATGCATCCATGTTGTACACATTTAGTTGCACATTAGTTGCACACACAACCGTATGGCCGAAAAATTATACAATGCCAAATTTATAGTTACAAATATGATCAAGATAGTTGCAAATGACAACCAGTTGCATGCTAGTTACATAGTGACTAATTGCAAATGACAGGATTTCTAGTAATGAATGTACCTCAAACTAAAATGCAATCAACATCTTTGTTGTTTTGAAAATGACTTACATTGAAATTGAATCAACTTCAAAATCCTAAGATTGGAGAAATTTCTAATTCTTTCAATTTGGTTTCAGAAATTGTGCACATCAATGAGTTATGGCAAATTTTTATAAAGTTCCAATTCATCATTATATCTTTGGATTTATATGGATGCATTGCAATGTTTTCTTTCCAAGTGCATAAGGGCAGTGGGGGACTTTTCGAACATTTTCCCTAATTTTGTGATTTTGAACCACATATGGCCTCAAATATGTGATATTTTGGCAATAGAAAATCAAACATTTGTTTTGGAAAATTTGTGAGTATGCAACAAAAATTGGAAGGAGTTGGTTGACACTAGTGTCAAATATGGGCATTGTTTAGAATGGGCTTATGTACAAAAACATGATAGAGAAATAATTGAAGATTTCAAAAAAGTGCAATGGGACCAACTTTATGATTCAAATGTGTTAGATCCTGAAATTGCCATGAATTGGTAGTGGTACAAGGTTGTAATGTCCAAGGTACCAAAATTATGTTTTCTATTTCATTTTCAATATGGACCTTTAAAGACTACCACTTTGAATAATGATAGGTGAAATGTGTGATTTAGATCCTAATGAGCCATAAGCCTAATGAGACATTGGGTTTCTAACTTTGGAATCACCTTCATTTGCAAGGTTTTTTGGACACAAAAACTACATATTCATTTTGATATTTTCACACATTCTTTATTTAAGTTTTTTTTTCCCCACCCTAGTTTCAAGTGCATGAATAATAATATTTTGTTGCTTGGGTATAGGTAGTTGCAAAAACAATAGAAATTGATTGCTCCCACTTCAAATTGAATTTTTGGAGATAGTTGTGCATGTAGAGTTGATATGGATCCCAAAAGACTCCCTTTGCGGCATGTGTTGAGATAAAAACATAGGGATGATAGGTTATGGGTTAGGAGAAAAGGTAGGGCTTTACTTTACAACTTGGACAAAATGCATTGTCCTTGTACAAAATGTAAAGGAGGCACTATGTGAACACTACAAGCTGTCAAGATTCACCTATTGCGAAATGGAAAACAACCCTTATTAGGGTTAGGACAAGTCTAAGGAGTAGAGATTCTTTGGATGAAGAATGGGAAAAGGAATTCAAAAAACTAGCCATAGAATGTTAGCAAGAACTAGATGCACATGTGGATGTTAGGGGCATGGTGGAAGATGTTTTCCAATGCAATGATGAACCTCCCACACTCAAAGAAAAGGTTGTTGGAATTATTGGGGAAACTTTTGGGGTGGCTGATGGTGTGGAAGAAGAAGCCAACAGGGGCCATGATCATGCTATTAATATTGGTGAAGACCCAATGGAGATTGGAGTTGCAGATGAAATAATGGGAGAGGTGCCTTTGGAGATGGTTTTGAACCTCAGAGTTTTGATTCAGCAACTTTGGAAGATGCAATTTAGGAGTTGTATATGAACAACAAGTGTACAAAATTAACAACAACCATCAATTTGATGAATTTGTGCATAGTCCATGGAATCATGAACAAGTTTGCAAATGAATTCTTTACACTGTTGCGTCTCCATTTATTTCATGAACCAAATTGTTTGCCAAAAATTTTGTACGTTGCAAAAACATTGACACGTTAATTAGGGTTGGATTATAATTCATGCATGTGCTAGGGGGTGTGTTTTGTTTCGGGGAGAGCATCAGAATGTTGTACATTGTCCAAAATGTGAAGGTCCCCACTATAAGGATGAAATCAACAAGATTTTTTTTGTCAAAATGCTTAAACAATTTCCAATTGGCCCCAGACTTCAAAGGATGTAAGAGTCCCCTACCCTATCACAATTGATGTTGTGGCATTGCAGAATTGGAATCTAAATGGCATGGTTAAACACCCTTGTGACTCCAAAGTATGGAAACATGTTCATGACCTTTTCCTTAGTTTTGTAGCAGAACCTAAGAATGTTCACCTAGCACTTTTAGTAGATATTGTCAATCCATTCAAATTAAGTTGATTAATTTGGTCTACATGGCCTATATTGTTGCTGAACTATATACCCCCTTGGTTAACAACAATTTTTTTTTTCATTTTGTTATCATTACTCATTCCAAGCAAATAGTCAATTACATCAAAGGTGTTTGATGTGTATTTAGAACCATTGGTTGATGAGTTGTAATCACTATGGCATGGAGTTCTAGGTTATGATGTCCTCAAGCCCATGGGATCAAAGAATTTTATTTTGAGAGGAATCTTACATTGGACAATTCATGATTTCCCTGGTTATAACACAATGGCAGGAATGGCACATCAAGGTTATCATGCATGTCTTATATGTGGGCTAGATTTAAAGGGTGAACATTCAATGGAGTTGGGCAAACATACATATACTCAAACTAAAATATTGTTGACAAAAAGGCACCCATACAAGTTAGCAAGAATGAAAGATCATTTTGATGGGCAAATTGAGAGACGTAACAAACCTAGAAATGTCACAACAAAAGAACATCTAGCATAGGCTAAGGAGTACCAAGATTGGTCGAACATGGGCAACAACTGTGATGGTGTAGGCAACCCGTCAAAGGAACATGATGTGAAACGTTGAAGTGTGCTTTATGACTTACCATATTAGAAGGCCTTATAAATCAAATTAGGGTTTTGATAGGGTTTAAACAACCCATATTATGGTTTGAGATCAAGTTAATCCATGGAAAGTTTTTAGATTACAGTTTTGAAGGTAAGTGCAAAAAATTAAAATTCAGGTTTTGACAATATGTTGAAATAAGGCTTTAACATTTAACATTATGCTTTGAGTTCAAAATAGGGTTTGGGTAAATCAAATTAAGGTTTGAGGTCCAAGGAAGGCTTACATAATGCAAATTAGGGAAATTAAAGTAGGATAATGAACTCATGCTAAAGTTTTTAAGTATATGCATGTTCTTGGTCTTTTAACAAATCATCAATGTTGGGGTGTATGGATGAACATGACCTTCTCATTCAATGGACTTTGGATCTGATGCATTGTGAAATGAATTTTGTGAAAAACATTTTGAAGACCATAACAAGTGAGAAGGACAATATCAAAATTAGGCATGATTTACAACTAAGGAGATGTGACTTATTGACACACCCCCAAGCCCTTTGATGGATTCAACTATGAGTCCAAAGGTGAAAATAATGGAAGGAGAAGGAGTTGGGGTGTGCTCCCTGGCTCATAGCACTTTGAGGGTAGAAGGGCGTGTTGGAGCTTCGAGATGGGGACTAGGAAGATTGACAAGCAAATCAATTATTCACACGGACCTACATAAACCAAACAAGTTGGTTAGTGCATAATTGGAACACTTTGGTGCATGGATGAGCCATGGGCAAACATGAACTCACAAGACTCATCATAGCCTAGACTTGGGGGAAGCTACCACCTTCCCCCTTATAATATATTTTGTGCTTGGCCATAGGATTAGCACCCATATGTCATTTTGTTTCAGAAATTCCCAAAATTGGGACTCTTACAACTTTGGGGGCCCATAATTTTGTGTGTAAACTTTCGATTAAGGTGAGGTTTAAAGCAAAATTATAGCCCTTGTCAAGAACTTTCCAATGGTATGTGGCACGTCACTTGAACACAAGGAAATCGGGGCGATTCTTGACATTTAATGGTCGGGAGTCAAATTGGCACTTTGAGTTTTGACCCTTGTTTTGGTCATAACTTGTGCTTTAAGTGTCCAAATGGGTCATGCAAGCCCATTTTAGACATCTACGTTCCAAGAGCTTTCTAATGATATAAAAAACTATTTGATCCAATGGGTTTTTACCCTTGCAATTGCTCTTTAAAAATTTGGAAGTCCATTGGGACTCTAACTCCCAAAGTGGGAGTACACTTGGGAGTGTGGGGGTTCATTCACTCACACTCTTGGGAATATGAAATGTGACTCCCGGGCTTCACACTTGGCTCACACCTTCACAAGCCCTTACTTTGGTCATGAGCCCAAGGCTAAAGTTATGACACTTATGTAAAGGATGATTATGGATTCCTTACAATAACTTTCGATATAGGTTGCCACTTATGGTTGAACCTTTTATATTTCCCTCTTAAGTGACACAAGTATTTTTCTCTGATGACTTGAGAAAATCAAATTGGAAAGTTATTTTGAAAAAAAAAAACATGATCCAAGAGAGAAGTGTCAAATACATAAAATTTTTCATTACAACAACAATGGAAGTTGGTGGTTTGATAGCTCAAACAAGGTTGCTTACAACCCCCAACACGACATCTTTAATAGGTGCAATAGAATTGTCTAAAAAAGATAATATTTGAGCAATTGTAGGGTTTTAAAATAAACTCCAATTGTAAGGTTTTTAAATATTGCTTAGTTATTTGTTCAAGTGCACAAATTGTTTTAATATAATTTGTGTAACTTCAGTCCACTTCACTAATGGTTTACAATATCAAAGTGTATTTCAATAAACATTTGTTTTGAAGATGTTGCATAATTAACATCAAATGATAACTGTTGGATTTTGAATCATTTGCTTTTCAATTTGTTCATTTGGTTATCAAAATCAATGTCTAATCCATAATGACATGTTATATATCCAAAACCAAATTGTTAGATTGTCATTTTCTAGTCATTTAGATATGTCAAAACACTATTGGCAATGTCACTAACATGTAATCATAGATATTTGTCACATAGTTATTTTAAAGTCATTTTCACATGATACTATGATGTTAGGTCATCATGCAACATGTCATTCATACAAATAGTCATATTGTTGTCATATTAATAATTATTAAAATCCATATCATAATATCTTCTTCCACAACTGACATTAGGATGAAAATCATTTAAACAAAATAAATTTTCATCCACCCCATTTGTTGATTTCAATCTTATATGACACTTATATTACTTCTGATCTTGACACGTAAGATTCTAAGTCATAGTGTATAACTATTGTCATTGATATAGTCATAGAGGATGTTTAGTCATTTATTGATTAGCTACATAAGATAAGATTTCTTGTAGTGTAAAAAGAAAAAGAGAATGAAAAAGTTATGTCTCCATTTAGTACAAGCACAATACAATCAAAGGGGGAAAAAATCCAAAAATGTCCTAAACATTAGTTTCTTTCGCTTCATCGTCAATGAATATCTCAACACCAGGATGGTAATGGGTCCTAGGCTTTGAAGATGGGGGATGGAGCATAAGTCCACCAATGCAAGTGCAAAAGCCTTGGCATATGAAGGCAAGATAAATCTATGATGGGGATTCTAAACGAAATAGAATGAGCAATAATGGTAGATGCCATTTTCTTGATATGGTGGCTTGTTTATAAAAAAAACCAGAACATTAAAAAAAGTTGAAAACATTTGAAATTTAAAATTGCCTAAGTAAAGGGATGCGATCAGACTTACTCACAATTGAGATTAATTTTGGCTCTTTTCTAGATGGGAAAATTGTCATCAAGGTTGAAGACAGGTCCAACAATAGTTTCACTAACTCTACATCCAAAAGTGGCTTCAAAACTTCATCAAAGATCTCTGAATCATCCTTGAATGCAAGGATTGGCCTCCTCGGTGCTTGACAAGCACAAATATTATTACATGTAAAAAAAAAATATATAGAAGTTAAAGACGATAAGATTGCAAAATTAACTTGGAATCCAAAACAATTAGAAAGGGATGAATGTAAGTACATGTCTCATAATAAGGGTCCACAACTACAAAATCTAGTGGTGAGCAAACATTGACGAAAACTTGCTATATGATCACATGGAACTCCTTCCCTACCTTGAAAGCCCATCCAATCCGGGATCTAGTCATTAAGGACAAATCGGTGTAGTTGTAGAAGACATCTTCAACCTCAAAATTAATACCCCTTTCAACCAACTAAACAAAAGGGGCAAAAAATTGAAACCTCAATGAAAACATAGTGCATGGAACTAGATCCCTCACAAGAAGGGTGACATGGCTAACAAAAGTCTATTAAAAAAACATAATTCAAAATCCTAACTTTTAAAGAATGCAAAATGTGAAAACATATGGATAAATTGAAATCCATGGTACCCGAGAAGATGGATCCTTGCTACCAATTTGGGGGCTTGAGTTCACAATAGTCCACTTCATGCAAACCTTCACTTAGTAGTTTTCCAGGAAGGAACAAATCTCCTTCAACATTTGCGGGTCATCTACATGCATGATAATGATGGCCCCTTTATCAAACAAAAACATGTCTTCAAAAACCACACCAAACTCAATAAAATTATCCACTTGCCTGTTCCATTAGAGGATTCAAGGAGAACAGCTCAAAGATGTGCAAAATCAAGAGATTAAATGGTATGTATGTTATAATAAAATTAACCTTATTATCAGAAAACACCTGAAAAACATAAGCATTTACAAGGAGGATTAAACCAAATGGATGTAGAACAAATATAAGATCAATCCAATTAACATAAAAGAAAAAAAAAATTATACAAAAAGTTGAGCTAAGTTCTTAACATTCAACTTTCAATGCTGAAAGTTGGATCCCAAGAGCATAGAGCTTTTGGGATTCAACTTTTAGTGCTCAAAGTTGAAGACCCAAAGCATTGGGCTTTTGGTCCTCAACTTTTGGCGCTGAAAGTTGGAGATAGAAATGTGAGTGTTCTTGGACTTAAACTTTTGATGCCAAAAGTTGGAGACCGAAAGCCAAGTGCTCTTGGCCTTCAACTTTCAGTGTTAAAAGTTGAAATTTAAGAGTTCATTGCAATCCATCTACTCTTGGAAAAGAATTTTTTTTTTTGACAACAATTACTTGAAAAACCATAATCCAAAATCTGAACATCAAATTGTGTAAAAAAAAGAACCTCCTTCACGTAGCTTATAATGCCTAAATGCTTAAGTCACCATACTTGATTTTGGATCCATGATGCAAGAATTGAGGCCCAACATACATTCATCAATCTCATAATTAAACGATAATGAGTAGAACTAGAAATAAACAAAGGAGTGAACAATGGAATTCTCTTCCCAATAATTGATGTTCTTACACAAGGGGTAGTTTGCTTCTATTGTCTTTTCGGACATTCTTGTTGAGGAGAACAAAACTCCTAGACGTCTACAATCATGTCATCTACCTCGGTTGGGATGGTTTGAACAAAAGCGATTAGAACTTCCTAGAAAGACGGCACGGCCAAGCCAAGTTCTGCTTCTTTCTAGGATTGATTAAGAACATCTTCCTTGTCCTGCATCTTTGATCTCGACTCCTAAACTTATCTTTTTCCCCTCCTTTTGCCCCCTTACAATCTCTTATTGCTTGGTGTCCCCTTCTCCAAGGCTCCAAGTCCTTGAAGAAATCTTGGTTCATGTTTTTCCCTAATTTGGAACTTTAATGAAAAAGTGTTTTCCTTTTGGCAGTCAAAACATCAAGCACAATCTGAGAGATGTGTAAATGTTCAATTTCTCAACATGTCCTTCATGTACATTATGTTATTTGTTTTTGATTTTTTCTTTATCTTGAGGAGTCTTGGAATTTCAAATATGGCACCCCTTCGATAAAAACACAAAATGGAACTACCTACAATGGTAAAAAAATAATACAAAGTTAGTGGCAATGAAATCAAGATGACATTGGAAGATTAAAATGTAATTGATAATGGATGATAGAAATGTCAAATGGTTGGATAAAAAATCGCTTATAAACCACCCATTTAAAGGTTTTGGTCCCACCGATCTGTTGCTCCCACAACTTACTTCTCCAAATCCCATCTTTGGACCTAAACTCCGTAAATAAACAATTTTTTTAGAGGGAAAGTCTCCATCTTGAATGTAGCATGATAATGTAAGTAGATTTTTAGACTCTAAAAGCTAAATGGAAAGATCAATGATAATGGTAAATTATAGTTTCAACACCTCCACCTTTAATTACAATATGTTGAATGTTAGTTTTAATCGTTTCAAGGACAAAAAGTTCAGAGCCTCGAATGGGTAAGCATTTACCTAAGACCAAAAAGTTGCCTTATGAAGCCACTTTTCAAAAGTTTTGTGAGGAATTCTTGCACACCTTCCACATGAAAATATGTGTGAGCCATAGATTGTAGTCAACAAATTATTAAACTTTAGTTCCATAGCTTTCCTTAGATATAATGATTTGAATCTTTATAAACCTCCAAGTAGTGATTGTTAATTGTTGAATTAGCTTTTGGGATATTTCTAGGCATAGAGAATTTCTTTATTTAAATTAATGCAATGCTTAATCAGTTTTAGGACCTAGTAAACCTTTTAAATTGCATTATCCTTTTACGTTGTAGAGAAAGGAAGGGGGATGTAGAATTAGATGTGATTTATTGATATAATGGGAATCCAAGCCCATAATTAACAGTAACATTTCGCCATGACAGTATTAAGTTAGTATGTAGAATAATCTTCAAGCACTAATGATGTACTTGAAAGAATTTTAGGATGCAGTCCTAATATTTTTATTTAGTCCTCACTTCTATTAGACACTCAAATAGAATCAAACTTAAGTATTAACATTTTCCACATGAGTAACCTCAGGTGAATTACAACTCAGTAAATATTTTTAAAGGGATAGATCATAATTGCAAAAACTCCAAAATGCAACGAATGGTGCGAGCTAGGTATTCGACTTGATGCTCCATGGAAAGGGGGTTGATTGGGCCTCGCAACCAACGATAATGGCCATCACCGGGAACCCAAGTTCGACAATGAAGATGAACATCATCATCTTCACATTGACACTTTTCAAACCTCTTTGGTGCGGCTCCACAAGCAGGAACAAATTCAAAATAGATTGTTAAGGCATGTGGGTTAGGAGACAATCGACGATCCCATGCCGAACGATCAACTCGAGTGCGCACCACTCACCTGGACAGTTATTTTTCGCGCAGCCGTTGAGAAACATTCACCTCAAGCGATATTTCTTCGAGCTCTTTTTGTTCCATTGGTGCAACCGAAGGATTCGAGGGCATAGCAACGTCATTCGCCATGATTAAATTCTCACTTGCATCAACAAAAACCAAATTGGCATTCGAAACAATGTGGTACTTGTGTTCAGAAAGGGTCGAGGCTTTTATTTAACAAATTAGGGTAGGCGTAAGGCATGGGAGTGACAGCGGAACCTCATGAAAACTTAGACACCCTAGATCTAATAAATTCATCGAGCCTTAATTTTGACGGTGGATCTAAAAGTATGTGGGGGTTTTTGTGATGCAAATTTTAACTCCAATTTACTATGTACTACATAGTTAATTAATGCATGGTAAAAATCAAATAAGTAGGGGATATCAAAAAAGTAAATGGTATGCAGGGATGTTATTTTGACCATTGAATTGATTTTGTCAAGTAAGGACTCAAGGATGTTTACTTGTTACTACCAATAAAATATCCTAGTAGTTAGTTACTTGAATTAATTAGGATGAAAAAGTAGGATGTGAAGGTCAACGGACGGAAAGGATAAGGATCAAGCTCAAGAACCTCATCAAGATCTCTAAGATAAGAGGAAATATGAGTCCTCCAATCCCATTAGTCATGAGGATTGTCATCCAATTTGATTGGAGGATGGAATATTTTTTGTATTTCATTGGGCCCAAGAATTCTTATCCTAAAATCAATTGGAGGGCATATCATTTTCAATTCTCATTGGTTTTTGGAAGATGAAAAGGTCATTGATTGGAGGGAAGGATTTTGAAACTTCCATTGGACAAGGGGAACAAGCTGAAGGAAGGGTCATGAGAGGTTTACCAAGTGGGTGAATGGGAGTGTTTTTTGGGAAGAAGTTTGAAGATGAAGGAGGAGAAAGAGTATGGGAAAATAAATTAGTTCCTATGTGTGAGAGAAGAGTTAGTTCTTATGTGTGAAAGGGTGTTGTTCATGAAAGAGATGTGTGAAAACAAAGAGCATGAAAAGAAGTGTGTGTAGCAAGTAGTTGTAGTGGAGTTCATGGAAGGATTTCCATGAACAAGCCTCTGGATTCTTGTTTTAAATAATTGTTTCTCTCAAATCCACCGTTGGATGTGTCTTAAACTTTAAATAGTTTCAGTTTAGGAGGTGTAAAATATCCTCTCAAAAATTCAGTATCATCGGGTTTGTTGCAAGGGGGCTACACTCGCTAGAAGTAGAGGGGGTTGAATTGTCAGTTTTTTTTCCAAATCTAGTCAAAATAGTTTATTTGTTGAGGCATAACTCTTGGTTTTAGAAATAAAAACTTACAATATTTTGGGACATTGCTCCTTCCCAAATTAACTTTCCAAAAACCCAATGTATGTTAGACTAGGAGGTTGTACGAAGATATGATGATGAAGGGAACGAAGGGGGTTCAACCATTAAGCGTGAACATGGAATGAACATCAACATAATGTTCCTTCACATTCAATTATGGTGAGTTGTGATTTTTTTCCCACAATCTTTTTTTGTATCTTCCAAGTGACATAATGCAATAGATTCTCAGTGAACTTCATTACATCACATTGAACCACCTTACGTGTTAGAATACAACTACATAGTAGTTGCACTCCCAATTGGGTTTTGTGAGTGCATATCTTATTATGGAAGGTGTGTTCCACTCCCAACTGGGTTTTGTGAGTGCATATTGTGAGGAATTATCATGTAGTTGTAGTCTAACAAGTAAAGGTGGTTCAATGTAATGTAATGAAGTTCACTAAGAATTTAATGCATTGTGTCCACTTGGAAGATACGAAGACATTGTGGGAGAATCATAACTCACCATGAGGGAATGTGAAGGAGCATTATGTTGTTCATTCAATGTTCACGCTTGATGGTTGAAACTCCTTCGTTCCATTTGCCATAACATCTTCATACAACCTTATAATATAACATGCATTGGATTTTTGAAGAGCTAATATAAAAAAGGAACAATGTTACAAAATCTTATAAGTTTTTTATTTTTTAAATCAAGAATATTGCCTTGGAGCTAAAAACTATTTTGACTAGATTTGAGGGAAAAACAGACAATTTCAACCCCCTCCACTTTTGGCAAGTGTAGCTCCCTTGCAATAACTTGATGGTGCTGAAATTTTGAGAGAACCTTCTACACCTCCTAAACTAAAACTTTTTAAAGTTTGACACAAATCCAACGGTGGATTTGAGAGGAACAACTATTTAAAATAAAAATCCAGAGGTTTTGTCATGGAAATCCTTCCATGAACTCCACTACAAGTACTTGCTACACACAACTTCTTTCCATGCTATTGTTTGCACACATTTTTCCCATGAACAACACCTTTCCACACATAATAATTAATTTCTTTTTCACACATTCATTCTCCTCCTTTTCCTTCCCAAAACGCAAGATACTTCCTTCTCCCTTTAGTAAACCTCCATGACCCCTCCTTGAGCTTGTCCTCCTTATCCAATAGAAGTTTGGAAATCCTTCCCTCCAATCAATGGTCTCCTCATCTTTCATGAACCAATGAGAATTGAGAATGATTTTCTCTCCTATGGAATTTAGGATGAGAATCCTTATGCCCAATGAAACACAAGGAAGGTTCCATTCTCCAATCAAATAAGACAATAATCCTCATGACCAATGGAATTGGAGGACTCATCCTTTTCCTTATCTTGGACATCTTGATGGGGTTCTTGAGCTTCATCATTATCAATTTTGTCCATTCAATTTTAAAATCCTACTTCTTCATCTTAATTATTCTAAATAACTAACTATTAGGATAATTTATCGGTAGTAATAAGTAAACATCCTTTAGTTCCCATTTGACTAAATCAACTCAATGGTAGTAATAACCTTCTCGTGCACCATTTACTCTTTTAATATTCCTTGGTTATTCCTTACCGTGTACTAATTAATTATGTAATACATAGTAAATTAGAATGAAATTTGGATTTACAAGGATTCCCATGTACTTCTAGATCCACTATTGATATTAGGGTTTCACAAATTTGTTAGAACAAGGATGTTTGGCTTCTCATGAAGTTTCGCCATCACTACCACACCTCAGGCTTACCCTAATTTCTTGAATAAAAGTAACAACCCCCTTCGAATGCAAATGCCAAATTGTTTTGGCTACCCTTCGATTTTTGTTAATGCAGGTGAAAATTTAGTTATGGCAGATGATGTTGCTACGCCATCGAATCCTCTAATTGCACCAATAGAATAAGAAGAGCTTGAAAATACATCGCTTGACGTGAATGTTTATCAACAATCGTGTGAAGAAGAACCGTCCAAGAGATTGGTGCGCACTCAAGTCGATCGTTCAACATGGGATCGTTGATTATCTCCTAACCCACACGCCTTAACAATTTATTTAGAATTTGTTCATGCTCATGGAGTCGTGCCAAAAATGTTTGAAGAGTGTCAATGTGAAGATGACGATGTTCATTTTCATTGTCGAACTTAGGTTCTCGTTGATGGCCATTATCATTGGCTACGAGGCCCAATCAACCCCCTTTCCATGGAGCATCAAGTTGAATACCTTGCCCGCACCATTCGTCAAATTCTAGATTTTTTACAATTGTGATCTATCCTTTTTAAGTCGTTTACTAAGTTGTAATTCACATGAGGCTACTCAAGTGAAAATGTTAATAATTAAATTTGATCTTGACTCTATTTAGGAGTTTGATAGAAGTGAAGATTGAATAAAAATGTATTATGACTGCATCTTAAAAATCTTACAAGCACATCATTAGTGCTTGAAGATTACTCTACAACTAATTTAATATTGTCATGGTGAAATGTTAATGTTAATTATGGATTTGTATTCCCAATATATTAGTAAAATCACATTTAATTCTACATCCCCCTTCACCTCTTTACAACATAAAAGGATAATGCACTTTAAAAGGTTTACTAGGTCCTAAAACTAACTAAGCCTTGCATCAATTTAAATAAAGAAATCCTCTACACTTGGAAATATCCAAAGGCTAATTCAACTCTTAATAATTACTACTTGGAGGTTTATAAGGATTCAAATCATTAATACTAAGGAAAATTATGGAACTAAAGCTTAACAATATGTGGTATTGTAATCCATGGCTCACAAATAGGAATTCAAAAAAACCACTTGAAGATTTTCCACCACAACAACATTCCCCCATGACAGAGTACTAGATCAAGGTTGCATACACTTTCTCATCTACGACTAGTAGACAAAAATTGTTCCTCCAACATTCAATGCAGAAGATCATGGGTTGAAACCTTGTAACATGTGCAATATAGTACATATTTTGAAGGAGTGGAGTATACCTTGTCGATTATTCTTCACCTAAAGGGGTATTACTTCATTTATCACTTGTAGACTTGCCTTTTGGTAGGATTCGTTCCACCTATGTTCAATGCCCGAATCCTCATTGAGGATTTTAAACAAATGTGGAAGATATAAAACAAGGAGTTTCGTGAGTCCTCGACATACAATATTCTCTATGGCTATATTGTCTTTAATAATGGGCATGGTTATGGAGTATTGGAGCATCTCATGCAGTAATATTGCAAACTTGAGGTGGCCTATAACAAGTATTACTTGAAGCATACAAATGTATATGTCACAAGTCCACTTTTGTCATGGCCAAAAGTGATCCTATACCAAACAAGATTGAGAAAAGAGTGAAGGAGGACTCCATGGAGACACGATAGTCAGCATAAAGGTTAGAAGATCTATTAAAAAGTTGTGCATTCAAGGACCTACTGAAGGAAACAATGATATCGATCACTTGACGTTACACAACAAAAGGACCAAATTTGCATGTAACCCAAACACATTTTGGATGGAGCCCAATGACATTACATGTTATTTTCAAAGCAAACCACTTGGTAAGGCAACTTTGAAGGAACCCAAGGAATTTAACACCTTTATCACAATTTTTGGATCAGACTAATCCATTGACGGAAAAAATTCATAAATGAAGATTGAGTTCTTTAGGTCCCAGAGGATTAATGCGACAAATGCTTAGTTTTCAAATATGAGATATTCATCCTAGCCACTATGGTCATATTTGTTCCATTGAAACATTCGAAGGCATGAATGTTGGACTTATTGCATCATTAGTTGTTCATGCAAGAATGAATACTCGAGGATCTTTAGAAACTCCTTTTTATAAAATATCTGAAATATCTAGAGAAGAAAGAATTATTCATTTATCAACGGGGGACGATGAATATCACTAAATAGCTATGGGAATTTTTTTGGCTTTGGATCAAAAAACTCGGAAAGTACATGTAACTCCAGCTCGTTATCGACTAGAATTTTTAGCTATTGCTTGGGAACAAATACATCTTCGAGGTATTTATCCTTTACAATACTTCTATGTTGGGGCTTCCCTTATTCGTTTTCTTGAACATAATGATGCAAACCGTGTTTTCATGAGTTCCAACAATGCATGCCACATCCATTAGATCCTATAATGGATAAAGCATATCAAAATTTTCTTTTAAAAACAATGTTGGGTGAAATTTCTCCATTAGAGGTTGACTCCAATGATGATATCAATGATTTCCTAACCCCAACCAACATCTCCCGATCTTGGCCAGCAACTTTATGCAAGGAATAGACCTACTTAGAGAATTGATGACCTTGTGTGGACACTAAGGTCCTAAGGGGGGGACAATGTCAAGAATATGAAGAATCAATGCTTATTGAAATAGGGAATAACGAATAGTTGTAAAATTATTGGAAATAGTCCTACAAAAATTAGGTAGTTAATCTACCGAATTAAGGTAGTTGTCCAATTGAATTAAGGTAGACACCCTACTGAGATTTGGCAAGGTACTATTCAGTAAGGCCCTACCGAGTTTGGTTGTCATTATTGTTATTTGTTGAACTTATGGGTCTACCGAAACAATGAAGGTTTTAATTATCTAAATGTTTGAAGAGGCAAAAAGGAGAATGGAGATATACGGGTCAAATAATAGTCTTTGCAGTACTAAAAATCTTGTATTATTTGACCATTGAATTTGCGATTACATGCAAGTATCTATCATTTGCAACTATGTTTTATTAATTTTATAACTAGTCACCATCCTTTTAAATTTACTATTATTTTTGCGACTATGGTGCAATTACAAAATTGCACATCCATCCATATTGACCAAATTATTGGATTTTTCATCCAATAATAGGCCCTTATATTCATTTAATAGCAAAATTGATTGCAACTTGGTTACTTCAAAGTATATTAAACATATGTTAACTTGTATTCATGGCATATTAAGGTATTTAATTTTTATTCAAATTATATTAAACATATATTTGTTCATATTAAGATTTTTAAAATTCATTTTAATTTTATATGGTTTGTTTAAAAACATATCATGTTTAATTTAAGGTATAATTAGATTATAGTGGTTATGTCAATATAGTAATATGATATAATGGTCATATTAAATGAGTATTAATTATTGATGAATTACTATTATCAAATAATTGATTATTTTAGATAAACTATGAAATAATTAATGTTAATTAATTATTTAATTAAAATTAAAATTATATATATATACCAAAACCTAAATAATAAATAATAAATAATAAATATTCCCATAACTGAATATTAAATCATAAATTTTATGCAAGGTTAATTTTTACCAAATTTTAACCAAGTTTTTTTTTTAAAATTGTGTTTATGTCTATATAAGTTTTCAATTTTCCATGGTTTAGCCAAATTTTGTAAGTTTTTCTATTTTAGTTTAGCCAAGGTGTATGGTAGGTTTAGCTAATTCTTAATTTAACCAAAGTTTAACCAAGGTGTATGGTAGGGTTAGTCAAATTTTAATTTAGCCAAAATTTAATCAAAATGTATGGTAGGTTTAGTGAAATTTTAGTTTAATCAATTTTTAACCAATTTGTTCTGTAGGTTTAACCAAATTTTTGTTTAGCTACTTGGTGCATTATAGGTTTAGCCAAAAAAATTAAGCTAATGTTTAGCCAATGTGTTTTGTAGGTTTAGCCACATTTTTGTTTAGTCACTTGGTGCATTATAGGTTTAGCCAAAAATTAGGTCAATGTTTAACCAATGTGTTTTGTAGGTTTAGCCAAATTTTTGTTTAATCAAAGTTTAGCCAAAGTGTCTTGTAAGTTTAATTAAATTTTAATTTAGCCAAAGTTTAGCCAAGGTGTTTTATAAGTTAAGCCAATTTTTAATTTAGCCAATGTTTAACCAATGTGTCTTGTAAATTTAGTCAAATTTTAATTTAGTCGAAGTTTAGCCAAGGTGTCTTGTAGGTTTAGTTTAACCAAAGTTTAGCCAATGTGTTTTGTAAGTTTAGTCAAATTTTAGTTTAGCAAAGATTTTTTAAAAGTTTAATCAAAATTTTATTTAGCTAGGGTGTTTTATAAAATTAGCCAAAGTTTAACCAAGTTTTAATATAGCTAAGGTTTAGCCATGGTTTTAAGCCCTATGCGGCATATTTGGTTTAAACATAGATGTCATGTGAGCCTAGCTTATGTGCAATGTAGGTTACTTTAGTTAACATGTAGTAAGTTAGGCTAGGTATTAGTTGGTAAATAGTAAGGCTAGGTAAATATATAAGTAAGGCCTAAGTAAGTATATAGGTAGTTTTTGTATGTGGATTTTATTTTAATTTGGGATTTTTTTTCTTTTGATGCGCATCTAGTTTTATAGTTCACAACATCAAAAGAAGAACAAAAGATATGGGATGAATTTTCTAGTTGCATTTAGTATGCAACTAGTTTGCAATTAAAAGATTTATCCCATATCTTTTGTCTTCTTTTAAATCTTGTAGACTATATAAAGCAATGTACTTAAAATGTCCAAAAGACACAAACAACATCCAAAAGAAAATCATAACTTGGGATGAACCATTTAAAAAGTTTCAACCCTATGGGACGAACTTACAATTGTTTTAAGAAATTCATTTACCTACATTTTTTTATGCACCTAAGTTTCCACCTCCCTAATTACCTATTTTCCTACCTATCCACATACCTACCTACCTACCTACCTATATGAAAATTAAATTTAAATTTTTTTTCACCTTAAGCCACGTGGCATGATATGATTGGTGCACATGGAACAATCTTAAACCATCCAATTTGGATGAATGAAATGAAAAAGGTTATCTAATTATTTTTATTTTAATTTACATATGCCTTACAAGTGGCAATGTGTAATTGGTGGTATTGTAGTTACAAATAATGGTGATTAGTTACATTTAATTATATGATCAAAGGATGAATATACATTTGAATGTATACTTCATCCATGGGACTTGTGATGATGTCATGTTTATATCATATTTGTCACTGCATGTTTTGTGCGACTAGACTTATGCAACTAATGAGAAATTTAGTTGTAGGAGTCATCTACAACTAATGTTTAGTCCCAGATTGAAGTTGCAAAATGGGGTATTTTTAGTTATGTTGCCATACACACCTAAAATGAGAAATGTTCTTGTATTCAAACTTGATAATACACATTACTATCAATTCCTTGTATGATGATGTCTACATGTGCATGTTCCCATTCTTACATTATTTTGTTGATAGTGGATTGAAGCCTTGCAATTTGTCTTAACTATTTAGGTACGTGGGATTGCATGTAGTATGGTAGACAAGAACCTAACAACGATGTCAAACTTAACTCTTACCAAATTCATTGATAACAATGAACTAAATCAAGTATGATCAAGAAAATGGATACATGTTAACATGGATGAGCTATGATATTTATTGTTTTTCAACAATCATGCTCAATTCATGTTTTTAAATAACACCATTGTGTATCCTTATTTTTCAACCAAGCTTTTATTTACTAAACTAGGACTCACTAAAAGACTTGTACCTTTGCTTAATAATATTCCTTGTGACAACCACTGATTTAAGAAATGATTAACAAGGATAATTTGTCACACCTCATAGGGCTCTAGAAGATCAATCCCCAAAAATCAATGAACTTACAACCAAAACAAAAAACTTAACCCATAATGTCAAATTGCAATGCAGAAAGTTTAGAATTACCTATAACTTGTTAAAATTTGTAGTCACCTTCCCAACACATTGGAGAAAAGCTAACACAAGTTCATGAGGTTATCATGACCAAGGAACATATAACCTTTATCCATGACATACATAGACATGCTTGAAGACTTTCACATAATTAAGACCACACCAATCTTGGGCTTGACTCAATCAAAACACCACAACAAACTTGACAAGGTACCTTAACACTTGTTCAAAAGCAACATGAATAAATTGGAAATGGTTTTTAGTCCAATGATACAATTTTTTTTTACAAATGATAGAACCTTTGAATTTAAAGGTTAATTTTTATAGAAACAATAGCTTGGTACTTTTGAGAATACTTGGGTGTTGAGTTACAAGGTGTCAGTTCAACACAATGCTTTGGAGATGACTAAATAATGCATCCAAGTAGTATTACAACAACACAACTTCAAGTTAACATAAGAGAAACGCCAAATGTTCACAATTAATTGTTTTAATAAAACCAAGGTCATCTAGGCATTCAAAGAACTCCATAAGCACCATCCCGGATTCCAATTCTAGTCCTAAAGAAAAACCAGTAAGAAGTCTGGTATAACATCTATCAAATTAGAAAGATGTACCTTACATTTTAGTAGCACCAAATTGGACCTAGGTTTATTTTTGCTTAAATTTTGAGCTTTACATATTGCAAATTGCAATCGAAGGGAGTTGTTTATAACATGTCTCAAAGTTCCCATAGGTAGATCTAATATTTAGTTTGAATGTTTTTCTTGTTATGACTACATTCAATTTGGTTGTTTCCTTTACTACCATAAGAACTAAGACGTTTAAATTGAGGTTGCTTAACACCTATTTTGATTATAGATTTAGAAGCTCACTTATGTTTGGCATTGGAATGTTCACTTGTACTTGATCCTAAAGAATGAAACAACTATAGATTTGTTAGTTCTTCCACAATAACATAATGGACAACACCATTCACTTCCAAATGAGGTTGGGTATTTAACATTACACCACAATTGGTATCTTCTTTTAAAAAGGCTTTGTGGTAGTGTGAAGAAATGGTCATTTTCTTTCCTCTCCATCCCATGCCAACTTCTCATTAACATGTTTTGCCTTGCTCAAAGTCTCCCACACAACTTTCCTAATACATTTTTTCAATATCTGACCTATGCATCATATCCCTTTAAGCAATGAAGCTACTAACATCCTTGAAATATAATTACAACATTAAACTACATAAACTAGGGCTACTTAGAAAAAATTGAAAACAAATAACACTTAAATACATGGTTCAACACCTTGGTTTTATGTACTTACCTCATGCATTTTTGTATATATTAGTCATTGTAATGTCAATTTCAATTTTGAATGAAATGGTCATAAAATTCATCCTTGATTCCTAGTCATGCAATCCAAAACCAAATACATTAACATTTTAACATTATGATCTACACATTGAAAAGGCATGGGTTAAGGTTAAAGCCTATAAACTTATCTCCATTTACTTTCTATTTTATTTGTCATATGATTTGTATATAAATTGTAGAACTATGATAACATTATAAAGCATGAACAATAACAATTATAAATAATAAACTAGGCTAGTCAATTCACTATGAGAAATCATGTTCGTTGAAACCACACTACCTTGCAACTAAAACTTTTTTAAAAATCATATACAACTATTGTGCAACTATCCTTTAGGTATTTGGGTATTACAACTAATGTGCAACTGTCCCCCTAGAAATACAATGTATAAATAAATAAATTGCCACATTAAAAAAATAGTTAGTTATATATATTATAGTTGCAAGTGAGTTGAAAATGGGTCTTCTATATGGTTATTTATACACATTGTACATACATATATAGTTAACCATGTTTGATTTTTTCAATTGCATTATAGTTGTATGTGGCAACTATTTTAGACCTATTGTAAATGTGCCATTAAAGCAACAACTATGTTGCAATTAATGTACAATGTACATACATGCGATCATGCCACGTGTCCACATTTCCACCACCCATTATGGGATACATTTGCAATTAGTTTTTTACTATGATTCCCATTAATATATTAGTATGGCCATTAGTGCACCACTACTAATATAGTATTATTCAATTATGTTATGACTATAATACAATTACTTATAACTTAATAAGGATATATATTCATCAATTATTTATATTTTCATCATATGTGTTTCATTTTGAGTGATTTAAAATGTTATGGGAATGTTACCTTAAGCTTTAAAAATAATCATTAAAGTGCAAAGGAAAAGGAGTAATGAGAAAATAACAAGAAGAAAAATAAACTTTCCAACTTACAAAATGTGTTTTTTCGTTTTTTTTCCCTTCTTTGGACCCCTCCCACTCTCAAACTTCATAACTTTTTTATTTTTTATTCATTTTAGACAATTTAAAGTGTTATAGGAGCACCACATGAAGTTTACAAATCGTATTTGAACTCTAATAACAAAAAAATAACATACAAGGAATTTTTTGGGTGTTCAGGAACCAACCTTTGTAACATTTGGTGGTTTGTTTTGAGTTTTTGACCCCCTCTACTTTGGGGGGCCATAACTTTCTCAATGTTATTTCGTTTTGGAAAACTTTAATGTGCTAGATGCGTTGATAGGAGGGGTTCAAGTTTTGTTTGAACATAAAAAATAATGGAGCCTTCCCATTGGATCTAGCTTGCCTTGAACACTTAAGTGTTTTGTCATCGGCCGGTTTACCTTACAATTACAATTCAATTTGCAACTAAGGAACAAGTAAAAGATTTAACCCATATATTTTTATTTTTGAATCCCATATTACAAATAATATAAAAAAGTTTGTTCTTTTATGTTTTCACATTAAAATACATTTGCCATTTTGGAATGAGTTAAAAAAAAGCTTAACCCAAAGGCAAAATATAATTTAAAAAAAATAAAATCATGGTTATTATTTTGTTCACTCACTCTTTTGTTTTCCTACCTATTTACCTACCTAGGTAAATACATAGGTATGTAGGTGATAAGAGCTACCAACCTACCTACTTATGGTTATGTATGGCTTACTTAGCTACTAAAATAAATATTTATTTTATTTTATTTTTTCCAAAATATAATTAATATGCCATGCGGTAATTTTTTATTGCACCACATGCCACACAATATTAAACCATCATTAACAATCATAATGGATGATGGAGATCAATATTTCGAAAAAAAATTAAATTTTATGCTCCAAAATCTTCATAGTGCCACATGTCATATTTTAATATATGGATGATAATTAATGACGTCAACATGACATCATGGGTGTAGTTATAATGGAGTTGCATAATAGTTGAAAATGAGTTGTTTTGATAAAGTTGTACCTTATATATAGTGAGTTGCAACTTTGTAAATCATGGAATTTGCTTGTTAGCACTCACATTGTATAAATACAATGAATTGCAAATGTTTGGTGCAACTCAAAAATTGAGTTGCAAAGCACCTCATAGTGGTTGCATCAACTAACAAATTGAAACAAAAGAAACGTACTCATGTAACTTTAATACATACTTATAATTATAGGAGATTTAAGTTTGAGTAGTTGAAATAATCTAGAGTGGTGATAAAGTTTTTCACATTATGTTGTCACATACTCAAAGGAAAAATTGCATCCTTTTGTAAACCAAGCCAATAAGTTGCATCAACTAACAAAATGCAACAAAAAAATGCACTTTTGTAACTTTATTATGTACCTATAGCTACAGGAGATCTAGGTTTGGATAGTAGTTGAAATAGTTTAAACCAATGACAAAGTTTTTTAATGTCTTGTCACACATTCAAAGAAAAAATTATAGCCTTTTACACATATATTATATGTTGGTTGTGACAAGATATGAATGTCATCCATCATTTTGCAAACATTAAATTAAATTCATGAATGTATTAATCCATTTGTAGGAGGATAAAAACTAAGTCCTATTAAGCCCATTGATTGTGAAAATGGTCAATTGATATAAATGAAATACATGAGTTGAAGTTTGAACAAGTAATTGACTATTAAGGCCAAGTTGAATAAACATACTCATGTGTAGCCCTAAAACATACCTACAACCCACATTAGATGGGTTTGAATTACTAAAACAATTTGTGTTGGTCATGCAAATTTTCAAACCCTTATCAAATATTCAAAGAGAAAGTTTAAGGATTCTACATAAATCTATGATGCATTGTGGCATGCAATGAATGTCACATGGACATTATTGGGTGTTTGCACACTACAATGACCTTATATGGACGTCACAATGGCAATTTTTTTTGTATTTTATAGATACAAGAAATTAAATAAAACAAAATTCATTGAAATAATAGAAAAAGAGATTCATTTATCTAAAGCTATCATAATCAACCTTCCAAGAATTGAAAAAATCAAATAAAAAATTATGGATAGCCAATAAGTAATGGACTTTTGAATTTTGCCCACACTTTTTGTCACACTTGCAAAACTCATGGATATGGACTTTTATCTTACAATGTGTTAGTCTTATGTCTTTGAAACTTTGGCATATTGGATGAATCATAGTTAAGAAACTAAAGATCCATTTAATGAATGGAGTGTGATTTTAATGTGAATTATGTTATAGACTTTTTGAAATCCCAAAAACTGCAATTATTATTTTAAAAGGCCTTTTAAGCATTTAAAAAAAAATTGTGGTATTTTTATATTTTTACCATCATGATTTGAAATTGGAAATGGAAAAAATTTACTTTCAATATCATTTAAATATTCATATTTTAAGCCAATTTTCAACTACACTAAAAAAAACTTTGAAAAGGGATTCTAATACACCAAAATTGTGACACCTTAATGTGTTTTCACCTTATTTACCAAAAAGGTAGTGAGATGAATCAAGGGTTTGTTGATATAGCTGTAAGAAGACAAAAATTTCAATAGAGTGCCTACTCGTTATGAATATGCTTAATCGACAAATAACGATACCAAGGTGTAATTTGAGCAAGCAATTGACTATTGAGACAAGGTAAATATAAACATAATCATCATACAATTCAAAAAAATACCTACAACCCAAATGAGATGGGTTTGAATAGTTGTACAGTCTAGATTGGTGATGGAGCTTTGAAATGTTTTGTCACATACTCAAGTTGAAAAGTTGTAGCCTTCCACACATATTTGTTATTAGTTGTTGCAAGCCACATGAATGTTATCCACAATTTGCCAAAATCCAAGTGAAAATCATCATGAGTACATTAGTATAGTCATAGGAGGACAAAACCTTTGTCCAAGGCCTACCCATTATGAAAATCCCCAATCAACAAAAAAAAATACATCACATTATAAGCTGAAGTTTGAGCAAGCAATTGACAAGGTCGATATAACTCATGCAACCATAAAACATACCTATAATATGGGTTTGGGTAGTTGTAACATTCCAAATTAATGATGGAGATTTTTACTACCTTTTCACCCACTAAAGATAATGATGTTCAACCTTTTGCACAAGTTTATCATCAATTGTCCCCTATATAAACAAATGTTCATTTAACCTATGGCAATTTATGAAACATATGTTGAGCAAATGTCTAATATGCAACAATACTCCAAGTTTATCAAACCCTGATGGAATCTTGAAATAATTTTTCAACCATGGAGTGTAATGAGGTTGTAAAGATGCAAACATTTAGTTGGTCTAGTGAACATTGACAATGCTTGAAGTCACGTTTCAAATATTGGACTTTAATTAGTTAGCAACTAATATGGGTGGGACAACAAAATATGTTGTTCAATCTCCAAAATTTCCTATGGTAGTAAACAAACATGTTATATAAATTATTTTAAGTGAATTTTGAACAAAATTTCTCTAGATGTGGCAGATGTTAGGTCCTAAAAATCATGTTGATTATAATCTTGCGAGTCAAATACATTTAAGAAGAAATGTTTTACACTTAACGTTTAAATGTAAGAGGATTGTCATTTTTATTAAAATACCAAAGATTAAAAATTAAAAGAGTTTATTACATCCTATGAGTTTCCTGGTAAGTTTATTTGTCACATGTAAACTATGAAAGGAGTAGGGTAATGTTTTAAAAGGAGGATTTTAAATGTGGTATAATAGTTGAATGGGCTCGCTAGATTACTTGCATATGTTGAATTTTTTTGGAGAGATGCCACTACAATTCTTTAATTCTTAGGGTGACAAGAGTCTACACATGACCACACAATCCATTAGTTGTTTTACTTGAGACATAATACTACAACAAAAGGTGTCCCTAATATACGCCAAGTGATTTCATTGGACTTTGAGTGAATTCATTAGTCTAGTAAATAGGGACTAGTGAACTGCACCCACATTTTGTAATAGTGTAGCAATTAAGCAAGTTGGTTTACTTTCATTTCCACCAAGCTAACCTCTAGTTAACAAGTTCCCTTTAAGGCCTTTTTAAGACACATTCCTTGATTCCCATAGCCAACTTTCAATCTTGGGATGGTAATAGGGATGAGAGGTTCACTTGTTGCATCCTTTTGGAACCCTTGATGATGCGCTCCCAAGTTCCTTATTGGACCCAACTTGGGTCCAAGTTAGTCAAACAACAGAAATGTTTGGAATTCGGGGCACGCTCTTAGCTCTCAGCACTAAAAGGGGTAGAGGGGCGTGCTAAAACTTCGAGATGGGACTAGGAAGAGGGACAAGCTTTAGTTACTTACTTGAACCTACATCAAAACAACCAACAAGTTGGTTAGTTCACATTTTGGAGCACCTTTAATGCTAGGACAAGCCACATGCAACCCTAGACTCACAAGACTCACCATGGCCCGGACTTAGGGGAAGCCACCACCTTCCCCCATATAGTATTCTCAGTGTCTCTCCATGGCACCTACATCCAAATGGCTTTTTGTCCTGAGACTCCCAAGGAGGAGTCTCGAAATTCTCCCGGTTTAGACTCCCAGGACTTTGCGAGTTCATAACTCTTTGCTCATACCTCTGATTGGGATGAGGTCTAAAGTAATCTTGTAGCTTTCCTTGATAGTTTTTCAGAAGGTGTGTTGCATTCCACTTGCACACACCGGGGTCAGGTCGATTCTCAACTTTTAGTGGTCGGAAGTCAAATTGCCAATTTGACTCCCGACCTTTCTTTTTGCCATAACTTGTGCTATAGATGTACAAATGGCTTGCGCGAGGCCATTTTCGACATCTACAATTTGATAGTTTTCCAATGATATAAGGAACGCCTCAAGGTGAGGTGTTTTGACTCTTGCAATCGAATTCGAAAGTTTCAAGAGTCCCGGAGGACTCCCAAGTCCCCATTTGGGGAGTGTGAGTGTCATCCTCACACTTTTCCAAAAGTGGGGTTGCAACATTTGATGAAAAATTTAACTAAATGCAAGAATGCATTCATAACATTATGAGTTGTCACTCACAAAGTGTTAAACCATCACCTTCATTGTGAACAACAATGACGAGCTACCATGACATTAGACTCAATTCTTCATCAATTCCCAATGTTGGGTGTAGATTAATATATATTATCTACCTAAAACTTTGTGTAAACAATTATAGAAATATGTGTCTTCAACCTCTATTGCATTTCCAAAAGCAATGTGGAAGACATATTTGTGATGTTGGCTAACACTACTTACTATACATAAACATTTATTCAAAGCTATTTAGGTGACCATATTATATCACAACTTGTTTTCACCTTGAGAAGCGTATGGTAGAGTTAACCATCTATAGTAGGGCATTCCAAAGAGACAAGAAAAGCTCCTCATTTTTAACTCATTCCCTAGAGCTGTTTCCTTTCATTTACATCATTGTTTTAAAGCATTCACCCACAAGTAAAGCAATTGCAATCACGCACAAGCATATGCAAAGCCATTTTACAAGCTACAAATGCATTCGCTCAAAAGTTGGATCCCTACAAAAATGGTAAATTGGTCAAAAATCAATACCTAAAAATAAATTTGAAATGGACCCTTTATTATGATGAACTTTCTACCAACACCATCAAGAGTAAGAGTTGAGGCATTTCAAGTGAATTCTTCCAAGGTTGATATTGTAGGTTTTGACAATAGGTCTTGGTTAGGGTTTTAATGAGAAATAAAGTGTTTCTAAACACCTTAATCAACAAAGCTTCAAGGTTTCAATGGCAAGTGCAAAAAATAAAACACATACAATAGCTAGGTCTCACTTTTCACTTTTTTTTTGCACACTAAACTACAAATTGCCAATAACACTCTTTCCAACAAGCTTCAAAACTCTTCAACTACACATTGAACATGTGAAGTTGTGTTATAACATCTTCTGGAAGCTCTAGTTTCAAAACTATGAGGATTGCATGCATTGAAATAACTTGAAAATAATATTGCCAACAATGGGAAGAATGTGTTTATACCTCATCAATTACCATCTAATAACTCAACCTAGCTCCAAAGCTCTCCAACATTGAAGCTCAATTAATGCCTCCGTGAAATTAAAATCAACATTAAAAATGGTGCGAGAACTTGAACAAAGGGACTTTGAAAAAAAATGAACACCTTAACCAACAAGCGAAAAACAACATGTTTCTTGTGAATGACATGTTTGTGTGAAGAAGAGGATGATGGGCTTCACATTTCATCCAACCCTTTGAAAAACCCAACCATTGTTTGCCATGTGTAAGCATGAAAAAAATGAACATCATAAATCAATTGGTTTCTTTACTTAAAATAACACTATTGGTTCCTTTCAACATGTTTTGACCCATTAAAGAGATTCTTGTGGAGCAAGAAGATGTTCATTTAGTAGACCAAACTGAGGTGGCAGCCATAAAATTATAGGAGTAGTTACAACATGTACTTGCACTTACACAATTGGCTAGGTATGCAATAACAACCATTCTATTTTACTCAACAAATTTGGTACAATTACAACAACAATGACCACATCTTTAGTTGAAGATGAATGGTCACATAGAGGCCATTACATATGCACAACATCAAGTGCATCAACAAATTCAACTTCATAATGAAAGGTTATTTGTAGTGGAAGAAGAACAATCCACATATCATGGAATGCATGTTGTACAATATGCAACTATAGTAGAAAATCAAGAGGAACATGCAATCCATACAAAATAATAGAATAAGGTTGTAGTGATTTCTATCTATACAATGTTGTATTCTATGATTCATATGATTTTGAAGATGGAAGCCAAAGTATGAGGGGGGTAATGTTAAAGGCAAAATTGTGTTGTCCTTACTGAACAAAATGGATTGAAGTGGAATATTAGTGTTTGATAGGGTGGACAAGGAGTAACAAGGCAAACTAGGTGAGTTGAGTAGGACCCATGAGGTATTTTGAATTGAGGTTTATGGTGGGAACCTAAGGAGGATTTTTAGAGAAGTTTTGTAGATGATTGGACATTGGAACATTAGGGGAATTATGATGATGAAGAACAAAGAGATGTTTTGAGAATGATGGAAAAATTCATGTTAAAAACATTTAAATTAGTTTTTGAGGGAGAAGAACATTGATACTATAATGTATCTTGTTTCACATTTTTTGAAATTTTCACCCCAATATGATATGGTATGATATTGTTTTTAAATCACTATAGAGTTATGTTTTTTTTAGATCCTTTAGTTTCCAGAATGGCTTCTTTTCTAATGAGAATGGGGTTCATTTTGCAATAATCAAAGTTTTATGGATTAATTTTACGGCTATATATGACAAATTTTTATGGAATCAAGGCTATGGTATTTTCCAATGATAACATATTTGGCTATGGTTTAAGGTGTATGGTAACATATTTGGCTATGATATTTTCAAGAAGGTAGTAAAATTGGCTTTAGGTGTTTGAGGATAGTGGTAGATTTGTTTGCTAAACGTGTGGCTGTGTCTACATTTTGAAACAAGTGAAAAACACACACATAAATATATTAAATCTAAAAACATAGACACAAACATTTCTTCAAGGGGAATTGAACCTTAACCTTGAAAGGTCTTGCCCATAGAGTAGAGGAGTCTTGCACCCATATAAACATCCAACAAAAAAATCCCAACTTTCAAACATCCAACCCAATGCCCACACAACTTGGAAAGTGGACATTCTTCATACCCATAATTGCAACTTTCACCTACATCCACATGTTAACAAATAGGAGATTTACTCAAGTGCAAACATAGAACTTTATTGAAAAGGAAACTATAACACGATGCTCACAACACAAAACATAACATCAAGAACTCCTCAAGGTTCTTATCACATGAAATACACAAACTTGTGCAATGAAGAAAAGAGGAACAAACCATCAACACAAAGGTATTTAACTACAAGACCAAACCACAAATAACCAAACTAAAATAAGTAAAGAAAGTAATTCAACCTTGTGAAAGTAACCTAGTTACTTTCCTGCTCCAGTAACTAATGAAACCTAATTAGTTGAACTTGAATTCTCAACACTCCCCCTCAAGCTCAAATCCACTTCTAGTACACCAAGCATTTGTCGAAACTTCTTTAGCTTGTCTGTACCTAAAGCCTTTGTGAAAATGTCAACAATTTGATTTCAGTACTGACATGAATAAGGTCAATTTCTTTTGCTAGAACTTTTTCTATAATAAAGTGGTAGTGCACCTCAATGTGCTTTGTCCTAGCATGATAGACCGGATTGTTAGCAAGTAGTATGTTACTAATGTTATCACAATAAATGACAACATGAGCATCCATTGACTGTCCCAAATCTGAGAGTAGTTTTTGTAACCAAACTACTTCACATGCAACAATTGATGCGCCTCTGTATTCTACCTCCGTGCTTGATAATGCAACTATTGGTTGTTTCTTACTGCTCCAACTAACAACACCACTTTTAAAAGAAAACATGAAACCACTAGTTGATCTTCTATCAGAAACATTGCTAGCCCAATCAACATCCGTGTATCCATGTACTTATATCTGGCTTTTGGCTTCATAAAAAATTCCACACTGCAAAGTATGTTTTATGTACCTCAGTATGCACCTCACTGCATCCAAATGTGGTTTTCGTGGTGTTTGCATGAATTGACTCACCATTCCAACTACATAACTCAAATCTGGCCTTGTGATGGTCATGTAGATCAAACCCCCCACTATGTGTCTGTACATAATGGTATCCTCCACAAGGTCTCCTTCATTTGCACTTAGCTTCACATTTTGCTCCAATGGAATTGAAATGGGTTTGCAACCCGTCATCCCATATTCAGATAATTTGTTCAAGGCATATTGCTTTTGTAATAACCATATCCCTTTGGGGGATTGGATTACTTCAATGCCAAGGAAGTAACGCAATTCTCCCAAATCCTTCATTTCAAACTTTTGCTTCAAAAGCTTCTTCAAATCAAAGATGTTTACATCGCTATTTCCTGTGATAATCAAGTCATCAACATAAATGACTATGACAACGATCCCATGATCTGTCTTTTTCACATATAGTGAAAAATCTGCATTAGATGTTTGAAATCCACTTGTGACAAGATATTGATTTATCTTGTCTGACCAAGCTCTAGGTGCTTGCTTCAAGCCATACAAAGCTTTCTTCAACCTACAAACCAAATTAGGACGTGTTTGGTCCACATAACCTGGTGGTTGTTCCATATACACTTCTTCCCGTAAATATCCATGAAGAAAAACATTCTTTACATCCATTTGATGTAAAGACCATCCTTTTGTTGTTGCCATAGCAATGATTACTCTTACAGTTGGTCATTTTGGCAACTGGATTATATGTTTCCTCATAGTTTATGCCATAAGTTTGGGCATAACCTTTGGTAACCAATCTTGCTTTGTATCTACTCACAGATCCATTTGCATTGTGCTCGACTTTGTACACCCATTTGCACCCAATTGCTTTCTTGTCCTTTGGTAAAGCTACCAACTCCCAAGTAGCATTAGCATCTAATGCCGCCATCTCTTCATCCATGGCATTATCCCATTTAGGATTTCTGACCGCCTGTTCAAAACAAGTGGGTTCAACCTCTTGTATGACTCTCACCATGTATGTGTAATAATGAACTACAAAGCCATCATATGTGAGTCTTTGTACAAGGTATTTGATTCTGTGGATCTTCGTATTCCATTGTTGTCGTCGGGAGTTTTCAAAGCTTTCTTGGCCATCCAAGTTTCGGGAGTAGTAACTGAAGGGATTCTTGATTCTTCACCCACATTTTTCTTTGAATTACTTGACTCATCATCTACATGAGGATTTCTAGATGATGTTTGAGAACTACCATCTACAATGTTTGAAGATCTTAATCTTCCTTTCCATGGAGTGCTATTGGACCCACTAATTGAGGAATCTTGTGTTCCACTAATTAATTGTGATTCTTCTTCCACATTTGATGGAACATCACCATTTCTAGCCTCTCCATCTTCTACTATCTTCAATGGTGGGTACCAGCTAACCATCTCATCAAACACAACATCTCTACTCACTTGCAACTTCCAAGTGAAAGGGTTAAAGCATCTATATCCTTTTTGTTCTAGGGAATATCCAATGAAGATGCACTTCTCAGCTTTTGGATCTAGTTTTGATCTCTTCTCATCAGGAACATGCACATATGTAATGTAACCAAACACTTTGAGGTGTGAGACATCTGGTTTCTTGCCTGTGAATTTTTCTTCAGGTGTCATGCCATGAACTGCTGTTGTGGGTGTTCGATTCATGATATACACTACAGTTGCTACTACTTTAGCCCAAAAATAATTTCGCAAATTCTTCTCATTCAGCATGGCACGTGCTATTTCTGCAATGTGCCTATTTTTCCTTTCAGCAACTTCATTCTGTTGTGGGGAATAATTACATGAATATTTCCTTTGAATTCCATGTTACTTCAAGTACTCACTAAATTCATTTGAGAAATATTCTCCCCTTCCATCGGACCTTAGGCACTTAATGTTCACACCCTTCTCCTTCTCCACCATTACTTTGAAATTCAAAAAATGTTGAAACACTTCACCTTTGTGTTTCATGAAATAGACCCGCACCTTCCTTGTGTGGTCATCAATGAAACTCACGTAGTACTTGCATCCTCCAATGGATTCTGTTTTTGTGGTCCACACATATGAGTGGATCATTTCCAAAGGTTTGGAACTTACATGAGTTGTTTGAACTAGGAATGGATGCCTAGCTTGCTTCCCCAATTGACATGCTTCACAAACTTTTGACATCACCTCTTCTGTTCCAAATTTGGGAAGACCTCCAATAAGATTTTATTTCTCCATCAGCTTAAGATGTTGGAGATTAACATGGCCAATTTGCTTGTGCCAAATTCCAATGTCTCCAACTCCTTTTCCATGTGTGAATAACATGGAATTCACCTTAGGCATGTTCACATCCAAGGTGAACATTCGTCCATTCCTTTTCCTTTTGGCAATCAATTTGCCTTGGTTCTTCATGTCTTTCACAAAACATCCATTTGGGTTGAATGTCACCTATAAACCTTGTTCCACCATTTGGCCTATGAAGACCAATTTTTTTGTTATGGTTGGAACATGAAGTATATCTTTTAAGTACTTCGTTTGCCCATTTTGCATGGACAATGGCACGTTGTCGATTTGTGTGATGGGATGTGTAGTGTCATCACCAATTTCCACAAAACCTAATGTCTTCAAATCCTTTGTGTCTTTAAACCATTCTCCATGACTAGTCATGTGATTTGAAGCTCCAGAATCCACATACCAGACATTGTTATCTGATACTCCTCCTATCATTGAATTTGCCACGTGCTGCATCACAAACAGTTGTTCATCACCTTGATTACTAGTTGATGCATAATTCCCTTGTTGTAGCTTTCCATTTCGTGCATCATGCTCCTTTTGATAACAGTTCTTTACCATGTGCCCAAGTTTCCCACAGTAATAATAATTTGAGTCGCTATTTGGTTGTTGACCTCGATGATTTCCACCATGACCTCCACGCCTTCCTCTTCCTCTAACGACTTCCTCTTCCTCTAAAATTTCCTCGTCCACCTCCATGAGATTGAACTTCATGTTGATGATGTCCACCATGCGAATTTCCGTGTCGACCTCGAAATGAAATTTTAGCACCTCTACCTCTACCTCTATTGGAATTTGAATAGAAAGCACTTTCTTGTGATCCTCCGTTGGATGAGGTACCAACAACTCTCATCTTTTAACTTATAAGCAAGGTTATTAAATATTGAAAATTGGGAAATGTTTTTCAAATTATAATTGAAGTACGAAACTGGCTATAGTCTTTTCCAAGACCATCCAAGGTCACGGCCACTAAATCTTCATCATCTACAGGGGCTCCTATAGATGCAAGAGCATCTACAAGGTTTTTCACCTTTGTAGAATAGTCACTGATGTTCATTTTGTTTTTCTATGGATTGTGCAACTCTTGCTTGAACTGCATTTTGCGGGCTTGTGTATTGGTGATATACACTTTCACCAATGTATCCCAAGCTTGCTTGGGTGATTTTGCATCTTGAATATGCACAATCATGGAATCTGTTGCAACCCCACTTTGGCCAAGTGTGGGGGTGAAGCCCAACACTCCCAAAGTTGGGGACTTGGAGTCCTCCGGGACTCCCGAATGTTTAGGGTTCGACAGCAAGGCCCAAAACATCTCGCATTGAGGTGTTCTTGGTGTCATTGAAAAGGTCTTGAAGCGTAGATATCGAAAATGGCCTCGCATTGGCCATTTGGACATCTGTAGCCCAAGTTATGGGCAAAAGAAGGGCCGGGAGTCAAACTGGCAGTTTGACTCCCGACCACTAAAAGTCG
>Ga0209208_10001323_pt1 | contig 34684 bp, 38 predicted proteins | sample S1TSphfallax_3_FD_187694 | JGI IMG/M metagenome (GOLD analysis project Ga0209208, IMG submission 187694) | Host-associated microbial communities from peat moss isolated from Minnesota, USA - S1T2_Fd - Sphagnum fallax MG (SPAdes) (version 2) | ecosystem: Host-associated > Plants > Peat moss >...
TGCATGCAATTCTAATATGGATCATCAACATTGTTTAGAATGGATTTGATCCAGTTTTTTTTCTTTTTCTTTTTCACAATTCATCCAACTTCTACATCTTTTTTCTTTCTCTTTTTCCTTCGCCTACACAGATAGTGCGGTTCCCAGTGGAATCACACACAAATGAAATCAGCAAACTACCTTTAAGTTTTGATTTTCAATTTTTGGCATTTGAATCCAATATGCATTCAAATTAGTTAACACATGACTTCATTGTCCACATACATATTTTAACTTTCTTCTTCTTTAGTTTTATCTTTCTTAAAAGGCTGAGCAAATGGTTAACCTTTTCTCCTTCTCATTTGCTAACAACTCAATTAACTCATTTGAGACATGAAAAAAGATAGCCACCATCAATCAATCCAATCTGTATTGGATTTGTTCATTCGGTAGTGTCTATGGTATGGTCTGTTGGTATTCAGCCTCCTCCCAGATTATTCAGATAGCAAACGGGAAAAACAAACCAATACAACTTCAACATACAAACCTCAAGACAATACAAGACCTCCGCTCCAAATGTTGTTCTCTACCATGTTGCTGCACCCAAGGGTGGTGTCCCAAAATAAGGGGCTTACACAAGAGACAATAAATAAAAACAATATATGACAATACAAAGATAAGTAAAACTAGTCAGTGTTTGAGGAATGGCACTGACGAGAGCATTATTGACTTGCAAGACAAGAAACAATGGGAGGTATAAAAGCATATACAACCAAACCCTTGGCTGAATGGAGAGGTAATGACCTTTATTTAAGAATTAGAGAACAAAATGATGGGTTTCAACGAGTGTAACCAAGTATCTAAGCTGCAGCTAGAACTCAGCGAAATGAATGGTTTTCTACAACTGACAATAATAACAATGATTACCCCTGGTCACTATGTGGGTCTCCCAAAAATATCAATGTGGAAGACTAAATGAATGACCCAACAGACTTAATGCTGCATTGAGTCTTACATATGGTAAGTAACTGGGCCCAAATGTAAATCTAAAAGACTTATCAATGAAAAATTAAATGTATGGGAAGTGGCGGCTGCAATAAAAGAATATGCTCACAGGCCCATAAATTGTACACATCTAAATTTGACAGATATGTTTTGAAATAATAAAATGCCCAAAGCTCCCAGTTGCTACTCCCCTGGTGCGTTTCGCTCACTAGAACTTTCTCAGTCACATTCTTTGGCTACAAACCAATGTCTCATGTCTGGAAAACAGACCTTGTGGAATTTCACATCAGATCCCGCCATCACTGGAAAACTGGCTCTCTAGAATTCTGCTGGGACTGGAGTGAGAACAAGTGAATCAATCCCCATTGACAAACGTTTTTGATTCATAATATTTTTTCTCACTCTTCACCTTCTTTTCATTCCGCTTCTGCACATCATGGACATCAGGACATTAGTCTCCCAAATTTAAGTTTCATCCAAATTGGAAACATGGTCCATAAACACATAAAAGACTCACACAAGTTCACCCCACCCATGCACCTCTATCACACAATGAGAAGGAAAACAGATATCAGAACCTTGTAAGCTTCATGATTAGTAAGGATGCGCTGAATAATTGTTGAAGTTGTCATATTCCGAGGACTTTCTATTACTGTGAAAATGCCCATTTCCTTTGCTGCTGCGTAGGGGTCACATTCACCCTGAAAAAATGTCAACCACAACACTCAGCTTGCCATAATGGAATAAACCTGCACACATGATGTACTGTGGCTTTTCCACCAGCACTGGATGCAATATTAGATAATCAGATTGCACCAGCTTCTGCAAATTGGACCAGTGCAAATTAGATCATGCTAAGGGAACATGAGGCACTTACATTTTTCTGCTCATTGACCTCTGCACATGTTCCGTGCACAACTAATGAAATGTTGAATGTGGTTATCTGTAGGAACACAAGGCACAGCCCATTTTCAGTAGTGACCTTGCAGGCTAAGTAGCCAACCCAGACCATTCCTACACTCCAGAAACTACACTGAAACTGACCATAACTCTAGCATGGTTAGGGATAATATCCAAAAATGGAGAAAATGTGAATAAGGAAATACCATGTCTTTGGTCACTACCCAAGGAGCACCAATGATAACTTCATCAACATAACGGCAAGCCAACACACTGAGACTTCGCTCATGTAGATGCATAATCGGATGATGTGCTCCTCTGTGGCCACTGTGGTTCAGACATTCATACTTGCCATTTAGTGAGCCGCCCAACTGAGTGGACCATACAGCCTCCAAGTAGTAGGCTTATTCCTCTTCCCTAGGATGTAAGAAGGTTGCAAGAAACAGATGCTTTGGAAATCAAACCTGAAGTCTCTGCTCACAAGAGTTTCAAGAAGATTAGAAGGACAAGAAGAACAAATACCTGACTGTTTGATCAGTATGGATGCCCACCAGCAAAAAGTCACCCAGCTCCCTTGCACATTTCAAAGTCTGCAATTGCCATTGCCACACCTTCTGAATCAATAGCAGAACCATAAATTCCAATACACCGCATCTACAACAACAGAATGCTACCAGGAAAATCAATGTCATAAAGAAGACCAGTTCTCCAGAGCAAGAATCAGCCCAAAAGAATAAGAGTGTTTTAAATCTGTCAATGAGCACAGTTCTTTCATCAAGATTGAAAACAAATATTTCTGCTCTCAGAAATATCCCATCAGGTTGAAAATCAGTGGATGAAGAAAGTCACGCAGCACTGCACCTCCACATGACCAGCATGAAACAAGTCAAAAGCACCATCCATGTACACAATCCGAGCATCAGGTCGTGGTCCCTGCCTTCAGTCAAACCCATATGAGCAACTCTCTTGTCCTACAGATGGGACTTCATAGGCATATCCCAAAATGCACTTAAGAAGGGCAAATGCAAAGTTGCAAATTCATCTACATGCAAAAATCCACCGAGCTTTCCTCATGACACCATGAAAGCTCTTTCAACAGACATACATATTGCCAGCATCAAAGGAAAAATAGGAGGCACACCTTTCCGTTTGAGAACTGGACAATGCGGCGAGATGTTGGCAGAAACTGTGAAATTCTGGTGCTAGCACCAGCACTAGAGGAGGAGTCCCTCTCGTGGTCATGACTATGGCCATGACCAAACTGCCGCTGCAAAGACTCCTGTGTTTGCAAGTCACCAACAGACCTGTCTCTCAGACACAACAACATTCGACCTGCACCCAAACAGTCCTTGATCAGCCTGAGGCTTGCTCTAGCCCCCACCAAAATGCACATGGCAAAATCTACCTATCTCTAGTGTTGACTAGATGGAATTCCACGGCTGAGCTGAATTCCTCTGGTAGCATGGCAGCAGAACTTCAGAAAGTTGCATACCATGTGATGAATGAACCCTAGAGAGAGAAGAGAAATGCCAATAGCATACCGACAATATCAGTGCTGGAAACTCCTTCTGTGCGTTTGATCTGCTTGTACCTGCCAGCTTTCTTAGCAAGTGCATATGCATCACTGCCATCAGGTAAGAGACAAGGATCATCCCCATGGATGATGTAGTCGATGTTGTGCTCCACAAAGAGCTTGTTCATAAACTCCTCGTTGATGGCATAAGGTGCATCTGTAATGACCTCGTCAACCCACTTCACCGAGCTCACCATCACCACCCTGCAAGCATACAGGCCCTCCTCCTCCTCATCTTTCTTCTTAATCTTTGCGAGAATTTTTCTAAGCCTCTCCATCATGGCTCAGTCTCTTGTTCACAGCAAGCAAACAACTGCTACACAAATAGGCTTTACCCTAAAAACTCCAATCTCTCCAAGCTTCAAGGGCTTGTTAGCCTTACCTTTCGTCCATGGACATAACAGGAGGTCCTTTGTTGGCTTTGATCTCTTCATCACTCACCACACCGACGACGAGTTCATCGCCAAGTCCACGGGCTTGCCGCAACGCATTAGCATGGCCATAATGCATCATGTCGAAACAACCGTCCATGTACACTCGCACCTTCTTATTCTTCTTCTTCTTTTTCTTCTTGGTCATCTGCTGCTGCTGCTGTTGCTGCTTCTTTTCCTTTACTCCCCCGTGAAAAATACCGGAGACCAGATCCGGCAGAGGCGACAATCCTAGCAACCCCGAATATTGCGAAACCAGCAACACGGCTGCCGCCACCGCCATCACTCCCAATAGCTTGACCATGGGATGACCTTGACCTTCTCCCAGTTGCTGCCACTCTCTACCCCTCCCTCCCATCCTGTCTCCCGCACCTCCGCCCCACTTCTTTTCCCTTCCTCTCCCACCTCACTCCTATTCCTCCATCAAAAGAAAAATAAGAAACAAACCAAGGGGGGGGGAGGGGGGAGGGGAGAAAAAAACACCAAATCAAAGCTCTAAGCCGATAGAAGATGAAGCAACAACGACCCAGCCAGTGATGACCGTAACAATTGTGGTTGCAAATCCAGAGCACACACCCTTGAGCTCGCCAACCAAAAAAAAAAAAAAAAAAAAAAAAAAAAACAAACAAAAAATGCAAACCAAAAAAAAAAACCACAAAAGCAACTAGAGACAAAAGAAGCAGCGAGGAAGAAGAAGAAGAAGAAGAAGAAGAAGCAGTAGCAGCAAGAGATGCGAGAGAAGAGGAGAGAGGAAGGGAGGGAGGGAGCGAGAAGCTCCGCAACAAGCAGACCTCGTGAGGGGCAGGGCGTGGTGTGGAGGAGAGCGAGGGCGCAGCAGGGTCCGGGCGGAGCTTCAATGGGTGACCCGGCAGTTGCTGCCCGTTCATCATTGCCCCTGCGCGGGCCGGGCAGGCTAATTGATTCTCTTTCTTTTCTTTTTCTTTTTCTTTTCTTTTCTTTTCTTTTCATCCAAGAAAAACAATTAGCTCAAAAAATAATTAGCTCAAAAACAAGGTTATGTATATTTTTAAAAATAAAATTATAATTAATATAAGGTATGTGTAAATATTTAATTTTTTTAATATATATTTAAAAATGACTTGTGCATTAAAAATTTAAGGTATTAGTTGTTACTAGGTTCAATTATCGTGAAATGATGTTTTGATTAATTTGTGATTCATAGAAGTTTAAAAATTGTAGTTTTTTTTTTTTTTTTCAATTACATTCCATGAGTGAAAGCATGATAAAATAGGCCCAAAAATAGCTTTATTATGCAAAAATTGGGGTTCTACAAAATAAACAATACAACATGTAGATGAACTTGTGAGATAATATCAATTTTTTAATACATTTTTTCTTAATTATTGTTGACATTGGTTTCAAAAGCAAAATTTGATATAATTATATTTTTCAAATGCACTTGCAAGTATTTGAATTAAACCTTTAATTTTTGGGAATTTGAAACATACATTTCAAGTACTTCAAAATATACAATTTTTTTTCCAATTTTTTTTTCTCAACCTTTAATATTAATGTGGTAAACATTCATATATATATATATATATATATATGGAGTTTGTTTTCATAACTAAATTCATCCCCAACTTTCAAAAACTAACATTATTTTTGGGGATATTTTTGAGGTATTTTTCCAAGCTCAAATATATAGTACAATTTTGTTTGAAAAGTTAAAAGGGAAGCTAGAAGTGCTAATGAGGAAATCTAGAGGTTCCATTTAATTTGAGTTGAGAAGCTGAAAGAAGGTTATAAGTTTTGAAATTTGTTTATTTTACTTTACAAGAAGAAAACAATGTAACAAGTAAGGTCAAAATATTTTGCTTACACCACACGGTTTCATTTTTGCTTTCCATTTCAAACTTTTTTCTAATTCCAAATTTTTCTAAAACTAGAAATTTGAATTAATATAGGGTATTGAAATTGGATGCTAGAAAAAAAAAATTATAAACAAATTATAAGGTGGCTAAAATATGTGCATATTAAAAAAGTAGATAATAATAAGGTTTAATAGGGTGGGGGAAAATATAGATCATAATCCTAATACCTCCCTAAAAAATAGTTGTTTAATGCACATAAGTCACAAAAATAACATTAAATGTCCCCCCAAATCAATTGATTAAAATGACCTTTTGGACTATTAATCAAATGTTATATTTAGTCAAATTGGATAAAAATTGAACACCTCTATGGAAAAAAAACACAATTTTAATCAAATGGGTCGTTCAATTTGGTTTAGTCAATTCGATCAATTATCATTTGATTATTAATCAAAATGACAACCAAAATGAACAACATTTTCATTCAACATGTATATAGGTAAGGTAAGTAAGTTAAATATTTAGTTAATTAAGTAGGTACTAATTTTAGTGATGATGTTTCATTGAAACTTTGGTTTATGTAGGATGGGAATTATGGTGGTCATCACTGCAACAATTCTAAAGACATTCCAAATAATAATTCCTCATAAATAAAATTCCATTTCAGAATCGTTTCTTATTGTTTGTCTGCACCGTTTCAATGTTTTTTGTCTATTTGTATATTGTTATGAACTACTTTAATGAATCAAACTTTCATTGGCATTTTGCCTACCAAATCAAGAACGTAAAAAATATTAATAGAACAAAATGACATATAATGAAATTTACAAAATTTCATCTTTAGAAAAAAAAATTTGAAAAAGAAAAAATTAATTACAACAAAATTATTATGTCCACATAAAATAATTTAATCATCATCACTAGTAGTGCAAAGCAACGCAAAGTCCAAATATTAAATAATTAAGTATTTAAATAGCCTAATTAGTTAAATATTTATCTAAGCTAAGTATTTAGTTATGTAGGTTTTAGGTTAGGTAAATAGCTAAGTAATTAAGCTTGATAGGTTAGGTATTTAAATTATGTTTTTTATATAGGTTATAAAAAACATATTCATAATATTAAGATGATACCATAATATATTATTTGTTGAAGATGTGGTATGTAATGGTTGAAGACTTGCTTTTTCAACATGAAGGTGAGAAATGTAAGTCCTCACACTTAGAACCTATTTAACTAGGCTACCTAAGTAGGTTGGCAATCTAGGTTAGGCAATTAAAATAGGTTGTCTAATTTAACTAGGTGGCTAGGTTAAGTGCTTAGCATATGCGCCTAGTTTAGGTGCCTAAACTATTAGCCTAGGCCAAAAATTTTAGGGGTTCTCAATGTGTTCCCATCAAGTTCTCAATTTGCTCTTACCGAGTTCTTGGTTTCCTAACCATGTTTGTACATGTTTTTTTATGTAAGTTTTATGTTTATGCACATGGTTTTGTGCAAGTTTCTATTGTGTTTTAGGCTTTAATTCTTGTTTGTTTGTAGGTGAATCATATTTTGAATCCAATCGAAACATATATATATCATTTGCAAGTGGTCTTTGCAACTAATATTTAATTGCAACTGATGTTTACAACTACAAACAAACCCAACAACAAACAACAAATCACTGGCCACCAACATAGTTGTAAATGACAATTGAACTTTTGCAATGTAAAATACACACACATTGCTTATATACACATATTCAATTGTTTCCATGCAATTGTACTTGTGACTATAATGGAATTATGTATTAATGAAATTTGACACATGGCAACCCAAAGGCCATTCATTATATGACACTTGTTGCATATCTGTGATTAAGAATTTTGTGTATTTAACAAAAGAAAATGTGCCATGGGTTACCTATCTGTAATTACATATGACTATAAATTGAGTGGTCATAAGATTACCATGTGTACATCCTATATTCATCAAGGGACATAAAATTAAGGTCAAGGTTTTGCATGACCATTAGCCACAATGTGCCATGTGGCACCTAGCTTTGATATAAAATCCATATGTTTTCATGATCTTATACAAAAATGGAAGAATCCAACATAAACCTTGACAAAATTTCAACAAAATACAAAATTGAAAAGAAAAATGTGAAATTTAAGATATTAATAAAGAAGAAGGTGAAAACACCATTTGCCCAAAAGGGTTAATGGCAAATGGTGGAATCAATCCATTTGAACACCATTGTAATTACTTATAACCACCATTTTATCGTTTATAGCCAAGGTAAGAAGCAAGTCATTTAATTAATTTTGCATGTAGTATGGAAGGTTTACACCACATTTCCACATGAAAATATTTCATCATAGTTATACATGCATCAAGTGTGTTTTAGACACACAACATTCATGCACAAAGAACAATAACCCATGAATGATCGATTTTCGCACAATTTTCATTATCAAATAATGGGATGGAAAATATGTGATGCTAAAAGGTCACAAAACTACACTAATGAACAAATTCCACATATTTCATTTTTTAATTGAAATTTCATTGACCTAGACGTAATTAATGCCCTTCCTACTACTTCAACATGACCAAACTTGGATTCTATTTCCTTGTAAAAGCCTATGTCAAAAATAGAAATGTTGCAACAACAATCTAAGAACATTGCATCCATGGAAGGACACATGAAGGTTTAGTTTGAATGTGAAAAGTTCATCAAGCTATGAAATTATAATCACGCATTGAAAAGGACATGTTAGTGATAAAACATGATTTGAATGTTGAAAAAAAGAACAAGGCCAAAATTAACAACCTTATAAAAGTTAAAGATCTTGGAATGATAATTGATGTAAAGTTGAACGAAATAGTGAAAGCATTTTTGGACCTATAACTAAAAGTCTCCATCCCAAACATAGTTAGTTGTGCTTAGCATTTGTTTTCCAATGATTTCAATTATGAAGTCCATGTGTCTTTTGCACAAAAGAAGCTAGTTAGAAACATTGTAGCTTTGAACAAAGTTGTGTATTGTGTTTTCTTACATCAAAGCTTTTCATCAATTGTTCCACTTGCATTTTATTCTTCCTATTCCTAATTCCATTTTGACTCATGCATTTTATTATATTTATGATAATAGGTTGGTCAGTAATAAGAATTACCCCGCACCTACCAATCATATGCATGATGAACGTGTCTTCCTTCAAGTAGCCTATATCATTTAAAAAATATTCAAAATAATCATGTGTGAACAAAGAATTGGTGATAATCTTGATAAAACTTGGACCATTATAGTATAAACACGTCATTGAATTACCTTGGATAACCAAGATCCAAATAAATGAAAAGACCATGGTGATTAAGAACCACAATATTTATTCATGGAATAAGTTTTTTTCTTACCATTTAACCATGATTTGTGGGTCAAGGTGTTCTAGAGCTTACAAATCTTGACCAGGGTGTTCTCAATTAGCCCAGTGCAAATTGGGAATTTTGGAATCTCTTTAGTTAAAGTGGCCTTCTCTTGAATTGTGGGCCACTAGATCCCATTGGCCAATGCATCATCGATTCAAGTTGTAATAAAATTTGCATCATCACATACAATATTTTTTACCCAATTCTGCATACATGATGCCATCAAACATAATTATGTTATCATGTTTAAAATACAAAATGAATATTTAAATGTGATGAAACCCTACCAAACTTCATTTTATAAAAAAACCCAAAAACACGAAAAAAAAAGGAACAAGGAACAAGGGGCAAACAACCCAAAAGAGGCGAACCACAAAAGGTAAGGGAACCATTAAATATTGAAACCTCCACTAGTCACGTGAAGCATATCAATTAAAAAAAGGGTAGGTAAATTGGATAAAACTCCAAGCCTAGAAAAACCCTCCCTTCCAGTAACAACCCACTTTGAAATGGAAATGGCATGTGTTTTTTATAAAGCCACCAACATTTTCTATCTAGAAAAGGAACGCAATATAGATAAAAGAAAGGGCCTCTTGTGCCCTTTGTTGTCCATGCCATGTTAGCACATGAATGAATAAAGTTGTTGGACTATTATTGGTGAAGACACCCAAAAACCTCTATGGTGAGAGGAAGAAACACATTTGCTTAAAAGGTTTTATGTAGGGTTCAATTTTGATGGATGCTTAATAATAATATGAGCCTTACTTGTAGATATTGCATTGCTTATGATAATGGAAATTACAAGTGATGTCAATTCCTTAAATTTCTCTACAAAATTTAAGTTCACCAACATTTTGCACAATGTTGGAGTTGATATCATCATCCACAACATGTTTCAAAAACCAACCTTAAGATCCATTGAACTCCCAACACCCTTTTCCATCTTTCCAATATTGGAAAACTCAAAAAAGTTGACAACAAACATTACAATGTTAAAACAAATGTTGTTTTTTTATATTTGTTTCTCAACCAATTATTCATTGTAGCTTGAAGATGAACTAAACCTTTCATAACTTGAAGAAAAACTTGAAAAAACCATTTGTGAAAATGAAAAATAAACAAACTTTGGAAATGGAGATTTTTTTTTGTAAACTTTCCACACATGCCAAAAAAAAACCAAAACAATTTGCTTTCCCATTTAAATTTTTGTAACTATACCACCAACACAATTAAACAATTTATAGACCCAAAAAAACAGCAAAATAAAAACAAAATAGAAATCTTAAACCCAAAACCCAAATTTACAACTAAAAAGGTAACATTTAAAACATAAAGTTTACAAAATAATACTGAAAAAACCCTATGGCCCAAATCTATAATTATATTTTTTAAAAACCTCCAAAACCCCAATTCACCAAAAAAATGAAAATAACCCAATAAAACCCAAACCTTAAAAACACACACACACACACACACACACACACACACAACCCTAACACTTTTACCTTAAACATGAACAATTAAAAATAATCTTTAAACCCAAACCCTAAAAATAAGCATTTGAAAATTAATCCCAAAAATTCAAATGTTGTACCCCATACACATTTTATATTAAACATAATCCCATAACATAGCTAGAGTACCTTAGGTCCATTTTAAAACTTAAAGTTAAGCCCTAGTTGATTCTTAATTTGAAATTTTGGTGGGGATGAAACAAAAATTAAGAATTTAAACTAAATACAAACTAGGAATTATTTTAAAGATAACTTTAATATAAATATTTGATGTTGAAATTGATATAAAACTAGTATAATGTTATCCTAGGTCCCTATGAGGTTGGTATATGAAATAAAAAAATTCCATACTAGTTTTATTTGTCCTAGACTAGTACATGTGTATTAAGTTTGAGGCTCAAAACATACAAATTATAAAATCATCCAAGAAGGCAAGGATTTGGGCATGGTTACATTGGCCTACATACCCCCAAAGATTTGATGTCCTAGGATAGGATTTTTTTTAAAGCCCATGACTTTAAAGTTTGAGGGCCAACTAGGATACGAGGATTTCAAGGCCAAGGACTTGATGTTTGTATCAATAATTGTTTTGTTAAACTTGAATGCTCTTAATTTGTTGATTTTATTTCTACCCTCGTTATGATGTTCAATGGAAAGGTTTTGTGATTAATGTTGAAACTTTGAGGGTTAAGGATTTGAAAGCATGGATTTTGGTATCAAGGGATTGGTAGGGTGGCTTTCTTAAATACTTAAAACTATAAAGTTAATTACATCAAGTGTGTACACAATGGAGAATTAACACAAGGTAGTATTGTTTAAAGTAAATCATCTTCACAATGAACTATTAAAAGTGGTTCAAAAGGTATAGGTCAATATCTTTAGTTTACTTAAGGATGTGTTTATTTAGTTTTTCTTTGGTCCATTCAAACATCATCCATTTATGATTGCATTTTTCTTCAATAGAATTGCTACAATTGTAATCATATTAAGATAATAGATTCAAGTTTTGCAATTAAAGGTTGCAAATGAACAAATTATTGCAAAATTGAAAATAGAAAGGGATGCACTAAAAAAGGTTCATCATTGGCACTTGGAGCTTGGGAAGGTATAAGAAAATGTTGTCATCTTGGAAGTTACTCTTGTGCATGCAAAGGAAATGTCTAACATGTTAAGATAACCCATGAAACAATCATTGTTGCAAGTGGGAACCCCTTTAAAGCCAATTATGGCATCACTTATAAAAAAGGTGTTTAAATTATAAGCAAAACATGTAGAAACCTTGGTAATATAATGAGTTTGCAAAGTTTTTTGCACCTAGTTATATACTAGGAATGAACATTTGAAAGTAATGAACATTTTCATGTAATTTTTTTATTCTTTTAACTTCATGTTATTTTTCATTGGCCATTGTTTTATTGACCTCATAAAGTATTGGTGATTGGGTGATTTGATTCAAAAGCATGGAGGGTGTAGAAAGCAATCCCCTTGATGGTGGTGAGATGGTTGAGTATGTGTGAGGAATGTTGGAGGAAGGGGGTGCCTTTGAAAAATATGTCACAAGAATTGAATATCAATGACCCTTGTTAGCTAAAACAATTGACGACAAAAGCTACATGGACCAATTTTATAATATTTCATGAAATGAACTTAAAGGAATTATGCATAATCACACAAAACACGTTGCTAATGAATGAAAATGAAATAAAATGGGATATTAGACAAGCGAAGTGGCTCTCATCATCTCCACTCACAAGTCCCATGACCACAAGTGGATACCATTATTTGGATAATCTTTGGACACCACTATGTTTAGTTGACAATGTAAGCATGAACAAATGTGGCATTGTCAGTATGATGTCACAACCCCTATGGCTTTGTGGCATATAAATTGTATTCCTTCCATCTTTCTATATTGTTGAAGATTCTAATCAATACTTATATTCATAAGTTAAATTTCTTTCCCCCTTTTTTCTATGATTTCCCAAGTTTTTAAATATCTACTTTTCTTGGAAATATGGATTTAAGTGATGAATTTTTCCATCATTGTAGCATATTGCAAGTTGGTGATGTTTGGTATTTGTGTGCATGTTAATTGATGATGCATCACATCATTTATTGTGAATGAACGTTGTCTTTGATAAAAGAAAAAAAAAAAACATTGTTTGTTGGGTGTTAAGAATCCATATTTAAATTAGGGCTTCCATTGTGTGTAAGGAGTGATTTTGTAAGAGAACATGTTTTGATCAAAGAGCACATAGAGGTTGCCCATTTTGGAACAAAGAATCCTTACTTAACAATATCTTCAACAAGAAATTAAGTGAAATTTGTTCATTTCACAAACTACCATGCAATGTTATGTTTGGTGGGTTGTCAAGTTGTTTCAAATGAACATGATTAAAAAATAGTAGAAGATCCAACTATTCAAGAATGTAACAGTTGGTACAACACATTGAACATGGTGGCAACATTTATGAGGGCAAGTCATGTTCTATTTCAAAGGTTGCTTCAAAGCTATGGAGGATGTAGGCATCTTGGACATGGATAATCCTTTTCCAAAAAAAAAATTTCATTCCAATATATTTTTCAACAACATGTTATGGATGGGTATGTTGTGGTTTGGAAGCAACATGGGATTATGAGGATTAATGAATGTGGACATTTTCAAAACAACCATGTACTAGCTAAGTACTTTTAGGAATTTGAATGGCTTCAAGGGTGGAGGAGTCATTCTTTGATGACATATTGTATGTTAATGTTCCACTTGATGAAATAGAGACACAAGACCTAAGGCCATTAGGAGGGAACCAAGAGTGGAAGCTACAATGAGATAAGAATGAAATTTTTGTTTAACCTCCTAAATTACATCTTGATTTGGCATTAGTGAAGGACAAGGCATATGCTATTGGTAAATAAGGGGAAAAAAATGTTCATTATTAGATTTTGCATTATTATTTGAGTGGTTATTTTCACATTGTAGTTGAAAAACATTTACTTAACAAACATTGATGTGGGCAATGAAGTTTGTGACCTAAATTGCAAAGCTTATGCTTTATTAATGACAAAGGTGGAGCACTTTAATGAAGTTGAGGAGATTGACACGTGTTGGTTAGGTCAATCAATGTTTCATGGAATTTTGTTTAGATTATATATCTTGTTTTTTAAGGTCTAATTATATATTATTTAAGATTCTATTTTGGTCATTGATCCTTCACTTGGATTTTTGAATTTCTTTCATTGCAATTAAATTAAATTGAAATGAATTTTGTTCATATTACATTTGAGCTGTTAATTTGGTATACGTTGATGTTTTAACAATTAACTTGGAAAATAACTTAGTGGAGAGGGGGCTTTGTTTTATACTATAACATAGTTATCCAAACATTGAGGTGGTTGAAGAAGCTAATTAGGCTGAGCTATTCAATGAATGTGGTCAACTTGGGTGACCTTCTTATTAACAAACATTGGATTCCTATAGTCACTTGTTTTGTTGACAATTTTTGCTAGAAATTACATCTTTACTCCCATAGATGAAATGGGGGAAGGAACGTGCCATGTACAAGTAGAAGAATCATAAGCAAGAAATATATTGATTCACAACAACTAATTCCTCGTTACACTAAGTGAAAGCATAAATGAAGATTAATAGAATTGAAATATTGTAATGGTGTCTTGATTGCCAAAAATGGTGGCATCTTAAACATGTAATAGTTAGTTCACATCCCCATATCACATTCAATTTTTTTGGTTTTGTGGGTTTTGGAATATGTTTATTTGTCAGAACAATACCTATTTTCGATTTCAAGAAGTTTGAACAATGGAGTTTTCTTATGCAAAGAGGATTTCAATGTATGATTAGAAAATGCTAACTTTTAAATTATCAATTATTTGCGAAAAACATTTGTTGTTAAGCTAATTATGATTACAATTTGGTTATAAAATTCAACATTCTCCAACCAATCTCCAAAATGGTTGTTTGCAAATGGGGCTTTGGTTGTGAAAATAATGCTGAACATGTTTGACAAGGTTCTCAATTCATGCGATGATGCAAGATTTTTACTAACATGTTTGACAAGGTTCTTAATTCATGTGATGATGCAAGATTTTTACTAACATGTTTGACAAGGTTCTCAATTCATGTGATGATGCAAGATTTTTTACTAACATGTTTGACAAGGTTCTCAATTCATGTGATGATGGAAGATTTTTACTAACATGTTTGACAAGGTTCTAAATTCATGTGATGATGCAAGATTTTTTACTTACATGTTTGACAAGCTTCTCAATTCATGTGATGATGGAAGATTTTTTACTAACATGTTTGACAAGCTTCTCAATTCATGTGATGATGGAAGATTTTTTACTTTAGATTTGATAGAAGATGGATAGAGGATTACTCGAAAGAACCATTTGGAGTATGCACAACAACAACGAACACCTACCACTTGAAAGGTCATCAAAGGCAAGAACCAAGTGTGTCCAACAAATTGAACATCAATAATTCAAGACCTCTCTATGTTCTCCATTTCCTTCACTAAGTTGCTTTGACTAATCAATCCAAATATTAGATCTCACAAAACACCATTGAAATAGTTTTTTTATAGAAACATCCACATGATGGTGAAATATGGATTCTATAGATGGATACAATGTGACCAACATTCATTCAAAGCATGGTTAGATGTTTTGACAAAAACCCAATATTTGATAAAAACACGACCAAAACAATTGGGTTCAGTATGCCATATGAAATTTGCAAAATGGAATGTGAAAATGGAATGTACAAATTGGAATGACACAAGAAGTGAAGTGCACAGATGGAATGTGCAAAATGCAAAATGAAATGTCTATGGAATGCCACATTTTCTAGTCCTTGCTACCACTGCCATCACCACCACCACCACCACTTCCACTACCACTACCACGCATAATTTCTGCAAAGATCCGAACCATAGCAAGTTGATTTTCCATAGTTTTCAAAGCAATTTCCTTTTGTACTTCAATTTTCATGATCTCAATCTTTGCATAAGAGTCTGCAAATTTGGACAATGCCTCTGCAAGTCCAATAGATCCATCACTAAACCTCTTAAGTCTTTTGTTTGGCTTACTACCATCCACCCCTGGCTTCTTGCAAGCTATTGACCTCCTTGTGGGTGGAGGAGTCTTACTGACTTGAGAAGAGTTGCCTGCAAATGGAGGAACTTGTCTGTCTGGAGAAGGAGGAGCATCATGTTCTTCAATGTCCCTCAAGTTGAATGGCTCCTGTGCAGATGCACCCACAGAATCAGTTGCAACACCATTGTCCATGCCACCTCCAGCAGTGTTGCAAGCCTTGGCAGTCTTGCCCCAAATCATTAAACACCTCTCAAACCATGGCCATTTGCATTGACCCACATCAGATTCTCCATGCTCCTGTTTGAACTCGTTAAATTTTTTGCGCATCTTGTGTACTTTGGACTGAACTTGAGCCCAAGTACGTGGAGGTGTCAATGGAAATGCCTCTTCAATCTTGATTAAAATTTCCTGCCATTGTTGTTGTGTCAAGCTATTCATGCTATTGGCAAAAAATTTCTCCTCAAATAGATCCATCAATAATGCTGTAGAATCGTCTTTCCAATCTCTCTTGGATTTAGGTGGAGGAGGTGGAGGTGCTATGTGAGGCACAATGGGCAAGTGAAGTGAAGAAGCTGAAGCCATCGTCATGTGAGAGAAGAAACTTGGCTTGTGAGATGGTTCCATGCTGCTGAGAAAGACGAAACATAAAATAAAATAAAATAAATTCAGAAACACGGTGCCTCTACTGTGTGTGCAGTGCGAAAATGGCTATGGAGCATGAGCACCTCAAGAACTAGGCAGGTGAGCACGAAGGTGAACTGTGAGACTTGTGAAAAACTGAGGCAGAGTGCTCAAAGCAGCGCCGCAGTTCCTGAGCAGTGCGGAAGGAGGATCTACAGTGGCGCGGCCGAGCAGAACAGAAAGTCTGGGATTCTCTGCCTGCCAGGGTTTGTGGAAGATCGCGGGAAGATCTCCTTCTCGCGTGGGGGTCTGATCATGGAACCCTAAAAAACATCAGCCCTTCTTTTTTCCAGAAAGTTTGGATGCTTGTTGGGTACTCTTTCAAACATTTCTTATAGATTCTTGCTCCCCTATTTCTCGGGACGAATTTTTAGCTGATGGGTTGCAAGTTCTAGCCCCCATTTCAGGGCATTCTGGATGCCCAACAACAACAATCACAAATTCGAGCGATATTGGGAATCACGCATTTGGTTGGATCATCTCTTGTTGGGCCAGATTCTATAAATCGAGAGTTTTGGGGGGAGGGTGAAGTGCAATTCTGTGGAGTGTCTTCACAACAAACAACAGCAATCACAGAATTGGGTATCCAATATCACCCACTTGGTTGCATCAATTGTTACCTACCTATTTTTTTGACTGGTACTTTGCTTGGGATTTTGATTGGGGTGAGGTGAAGTGCAATGTGGATCTTCAGAAATCAACAACAATCGCAAATTCGGTTTTGGGCACCACATATTTGGTTGCATCAATTTTGTTGTTCAATTCAGTTTTGTGTAACTCTTACCATTTTTGCATGCCACTCATCCCTGCTTTTGCTGTTAGTGTTGATGATGTTGATTTTTGCTATTGTTGTTGTCAATATTTATCTCCCTTGTTGTTGTTGTGTTGATGATGATGATGATGATGATGATGATGCTGATTTTGTTGTTATTGTTGGGTAGGAGGCCAGCATCAACAGTTTGGGTGCTAGCTTCTTCCTCACATGTGGAATTGCTGGTGCTGGAGTTTTGAGGCTTGAGCCTTTGCAGTCATGGTAATGGCAATGGTACAGGTACTCTCAAAACTGCCCAATTCTTTCTTCTTGTATTGGAATTTGTGAACTTGTTTGAGTGTGCCAAGTAATAATATAAGGATTTGTTTTTGGTTCTTTTTTTAAAACATAGTGGTCTGATGATAGCAAAACAATTGCACAATTTTTCTTTTGTATTGAAACTTTGGATTGTTGGGGGGGTTGGTATGCATGGAGAGAGACCTTGTCTTGATTCATTCAACAGAGACTTTGATTAAAAAGAGATATGTTATGTACATTAATCAATGAGTGTAAGAGTGCCTGGATTTCTGATATCCACTTTGTCTCATTTTGTTTTGCTTGTTTCATAGTATTGCAACAACTAGGTTTACATTTTAGGCCGGGTTAGGGTTTAGGGTTTTAGCTGGTCTGTTTATGTCACCAGGAAATCATTGTTGCTTGCAATTTGCTGCAGTGTTTTCTTTCACTGGTGATCTGCTTTTGATTTGGGTCTTGGCTAGACACTTGTGCTTCTGGAATTTTTGGTGATGATATGGTGGAAAGTGGGGTGTTTGGGGATGTGAAACAGGTGCAGTATACACCACGACTGAGCACAACATTGCGAGCATTGGCCAATCCTGGCAATGTTTTGGACATTGATCAATTGTACCTTGCAAGAAAATCAATCCTCGAGCAAATACGAGCATCCAGGTGGGGGTTACAGAATCACCCGATTTCTTCATTCTGTCATTTTAATCCATATAAAGCAAGCAAGGCTTGTGAATGTTTCTCATAACCCATTTATGGGATTGACTGCAAGCAGGTTAGAAGCTGCAGGTGTTGGTGCCTCTGATTTGGCACAAAGTCTAGTACCTTCTTGGGACAAAGGTATGAGCACCACCCATTGCTTTCCATGTTGTGTTCTTTTCCAAAACAAACTGAGTGATGAATACTTCATCAAGAGATCCTGCTTTGATTTGATGATGAGTGATGGATTCGGTGTGTGCTGTGGTGGGTCCTGTAGCTCCTGTGGAAATTCGGCAGACATACAAAGAGTTCTTGAATGGTATTTCAGAATTGCTAGATGGTGAGCTCTCATCAGAAGAGTTGCAACAATCAGGAGCCCTGGTCTACAACATTCTCCATGACCTGGAAAGTCCTGTCAAAGGGCCTGCATTGTTTGGGAAAAGGTACACAAATGTTTGAGCAATTGCTATCTCAGCATCAAGCATTGTAAGCAGCTGTGCAAGGAACTGTGGGTGTCACTAACACTGTATCACGGATTGCATTATCTGCAGGGAGCAGCTGGCAAAAGTGTTTGGCCAGACGTTTCCGGATGACAAGCTCTTGAAAGTTGCAACATTGGCTCATCGATTATACAGCTGGAAATTTGGGGCAACTGACAGGAGTGCCTTGGAAGGGGTAACAGAGGCAGCAGGTAGCTCCCTGGTTGAGTTTGGTGCAGATTTAGACTTCCAAGTTCCATCAGAGAGTTGGAATGATCTGAATGGAATGACTTTTGATGATGATGACGACGACGACAATGGTGAGTGGGGTGAAGCAATTGACAGTGCCAACAGCCTGACTGGCACTCATTTGCTCAATAGTTTTGATGTGTTGAAAAACTCGGCAAAGAACAATTACAGCACTTCAGAAGATCGCTGGCAGGACTCAAATGAAGAAGAGTTTGGCTTGAGATGGCTTAGGAGAGGATGCGATCAAGCAGGCCAGTTGTCAGGTGACGATCTGGCAATAGCTGTGTGTCATGTTCTGGAATCTGACCGTTCAGGTGATGAGGTATGTGGTCCTTCTAGACTTAGTGCAAATCAGTAAAAGTTGAGCCTGCTATGCAAATGATGGTTATGGTCTTGTAGGAGCAGCATTACTGTGCATGAATGTGGGGAACTAGATCATCAGCTCTGCAGGTGCTTTGACCAATGATACGTGATCAGAACTTGGCATCAGAAAGAGAATGTTAGTCCCTCCACTTTCTGCAGCATAACCCCTCTGTCCTGTTCTGATAATCTGTCATTTCCTATACATAGATTGCAGGGGAGTTGTTTGATCTTGTCGGTGATGGTGGTTTTGAATTCATCCAGGAGCTCCTGAAGGTAAAACAAAATCCTTTGGGTTCACCCTATGCCTTTTGCAGCAAACACAAATTTCTGTCCAGAATTCAATTGTACAGATGGATGCACACTAATGTTCCAGGATTCTTTTGTGTTCAATGTGGATATTAGGTCTGTACCAGTTCCAAAGTGCAGTCCACTCAAAATGGGTAGTTCAGTCAAGTCACTGAATACCAGAAATTCAACTCTTTGCCTTTTTCAAAATCCATTCTCTGACCTTTTCTGTGGTTGTAATTCTGTCTGCAGCATCGCAAGGAGCTTGTGGAATTGGTCCGAAAGGCAACTGCAGCCCTGAAAGCAGAGAAATCTGGTCCAAATCCGCATCCTCGCATGCCTAGTTATGGAACACAGGTTGACTCCTTGCATTATCCTTCTTTCTAGTATTTGTAGTTTTGCAAGCTACGCATAGCAGTAGCTGTGGCAGATCCACTGTGAAGAACAAAATGCTGTTCTTTGCTGCTGTGATTCATTGGGAGGGTGTATTTCTATATCCGACATTTCAGGTCAGTGTGCAAACAGACTCAGAAAAGCAAATTGACAAGCTTCGGCGGAAAGATGAGAAGAGGCAAGCAAGACGTGCTGGTCAAAATGGGGAGGGAGATCCAGAGCTGGATTGGTTAGCGGGTGTGGGAGGCTTTTCTGCTTTAGTGATGGCCAGTGAAAGGGGCACTGGTCTGATCAGCAGCCTTGTGGGTAGAGGGGATGATACATTGGTCACTGGTGCAGCTCTTCCTCAAGGCTCTATCCGCAAAGTTTTCAAAGGTTACGAGGAAGTCCGTGTGCCTGCAACCCCAACTGCTGCATTGAAGCCTGGTGAAAATCTGGTATGATGAACACATCTCATGCCTTCATTGGGCTGCAGAATGCAGTGGCAATCACCTCTGGGAGTTTTGGGTGTAGCTTACTTCAATACAGTCCATTGCATTTGTGATGATGAAATTCTGTGAAAGACTGTGAAAGACAAGAATGGGGCACTGTGCTGCTGTGGTTGTAACAGTTGGGTGTTTGGTTGAGCAGGTAAAAATATCGGACTTGGAAGACTTTGTACAGTTGGCATTTGAAGGGTACAAGACACTGAACCGCATTCAGAGCCGTATCTTCTCAACTGCTTGGGGTAGCAACGAGAATATCCTTGTATGTGATTCTAATATCCTTCTTTGGTGGGTAGTTAGGCAGATTCCATCTCAAGCCTATGGTATGACTGGTGAGGATATGGTGACTGTTGAAACAGTCTCCATTGGGTTTGTACTCTTCACAAAGTTGATTTTGTAAATTGGGCGACCAGGTCTGTGCACCAACAGGAGCTGGCAAAACAAACATTGCCATGATCACAGTTCTTCACGAGGTATTCATTCATGTATACTCACATAGGAAGTAGTCAAAAAATGCAGACACATACATGTCCTGGTGAAATTCAACATGAGAGAATTGGATTCTTTGATCAACAGTCACTTGGGTCATCTTCTCTAAACTTGCATGTGTAAGAATTGTAACTGTCTGAGAATGGCTCCATCTTCTTCTTTTTACTAATAGGAGAAATGGGTGCTTGGGTTGGGAGGGGGGGGTGCGCTGCAGATAGGACAGCATCTCAAATATGGAGTACTGCAGAAAGATGAGTTCAAGATTGTGTATGTAGCACCTATGAAGGTACTTTCCTCTTTCCCACCTTCTGCTCCATATTCTAATTGTATTCTCAGAGGATTGACTGATGATCTAATTCACAAATTGCAGAGCCAATTGGCTAACAAAAATATTCCAGTTTGGTGCAGCATCAGTGCCTCAAATGTCATTTGCATCACCAATGTATTCATGCTTGTAGTTCATATTGGGTACATGAAACTATGCTGAACTTTCTGTGATAGGCAGGCTCTTGCAGCAGAGATGACATCTGCATTCAGTCGTAGGCTAGCACCATTGGGTGTGGTTGTCAAGGAGCTTACTGGTGATATGCAGCTAACAAAGCGCGAGCTTGAAGAGACTCAGGTTATCTATCCTTTTTAGTCTCTTCATTCTAAGTCTCTTCCTTGCATGGTAGTGTTTGTGGGGCATGTGCTAAGGTGGTTTGTCAGAGGTGTGGGCAAAGCAGATGATTGTGACAACACCAGAGAAATGGGACGTAATAACTCGCAAGAGCAACGATATGGCGCTTGCCACTCTCGTCAAGCTGCTTATAATTGATGAGGTGCACCTTCTCAATGATGATCGGGGTCCTGTCATTGAAACTCTTGTTGCCCGCACTCTTCGTCAGGTATGCAAGTTTTCTTGATTGCCTACGCCTCCCCCCACAAAACTCCTTTGACCATCCAACTTGCTTGTGGAGTTTGTAGTTGCTGCCATTCTGAGCTGTACAAACTGCTCGTGCTCAGTTTCTCAGTGTGAGCCAGTACAATACATTTACAGGTTTCATGATTCCTGACAGGTTCAACATTACCACTTTGGATCTGTAGTACCTATGTGCCTTGCAATCATCTATAGTACTGTTTTTGCATGATCTATTGGCAGTTGATGAAGCTGTAGTACTCTGTTTCTAGTGATTGACTTCTCAATTTCTGCAGGTGGAATCAAGCCAAAGCATGATTCGCATAGTTGGTCTTTCGGCCACACTTCCAAATTATCTAGAGGTGGGTATCAGGTTCTTTGGTTGTGTGTTGGTGTGCAATGGTGTGAGAAGCGTTTGGTGCAAGGTTGAGTTTCATTGAGTTCTTCATTTTGGTCATGCTTTGTGCCAATGCCCAGGTTGCCCAGTTCTTAAGAGTAAATCCAGACAAAGGACTTTTCTACTTTGATGCAAGCTATCGACCTGTCCCACTTTCACAACAGTATATTGGTGTGAGCGAACCCAATTTTGTTCTACGCAACCAGCTGATAAATGAGGTTTGCTACAACAAGGTATGCTTGGATTTGTTATTCTCTGCTTTTTCCAGTCTTGTCTCTACTGAGTGCTGTTGTTTTGCCATTAAAAGGATGTGCAAAGAGTCAGAAGGTGGGCTAGTAAAACAATTTTGACTGTAGAAACTGGTGATGACAGGTACTGGACGCTGTCAAGCGTGAGCAACAGGCTATGGTTTTTGTGCATTCCCGCAAGGACACAGTCAAGACGGCCCGTATCCTGGTACTGCTCACTGTCTCCAAGTCTCCTTTGGTATTTTTTGTCTTTGGTTTTAGAGTGTTGCAGAACTGGGCTTAAAACAGTACACTTTGTGTTTTTGCAGGTGGAAATTGCTCAACGGAATGCTGAGCAAGGGCATTTCAATGATCTCACAAATATGCCACAGTATGGAATGATGAAGGTCGGTCTTTCCTGTTTCCATGGTTAGCCCATGAAATGCACATGAGAAATATGCTTGGGCGATTTTTGGAGAAGTTGGAATTTCTCATAGGAAGTGTGGTCTATTGTCTGTTTGTAACATGATCTGCAGAAGGAGGTTTCAAAGTCCAGAAATCGGGAGTTGGGTGAGCTCTTTGAATCAGGGTTTGGTGTGCATCATGCAGGCATGCTGAGATCAGATAGGAATCTCACTGAGCGACTCTTCTCTGAGGGACTTCTCAAGGTGTGCTAAATTGTTAGACTGTTGTGAGTTTGAGTGCACCATGTTGTTTGCATTCTGTTGTCTCTGCCTGTTATCCCTTTGTGGTTGTGCTTTAGAGTGTGTATATGATGAAATTTTTTCTCTTGTGGTCAACATGTCAGAAAGATGCAGGCAATTGATGCTTGTTTCCTTCCCAACTTTTGTTTGCAGGTCCTCGTGTGCACAGCAACACTTGCATGGGGAGTAAACTTGCCAGCACATATGGTTGTGATTAAGGTTTCATTTTTCTCCACTTCCTGTTATCAGGACACAGTCAGTAATTGTGGGTTGTGTATGTTGCCGGATGATGGGTCTTCTTGGATGCATTGTGTTTTGATTGCTTCACTGATTCAATTTCCCTATTGGGTTCAGTGGACATTGATCATTGCATCACTCCTTTTTCTTTGGCCATGTTCCAATGCAACATAGTCAACTGTAAAACTAAGAGAGAGAATGTGGTTGCAATGTATTTTCAGGGAACACAGCTCTATGATCCAAAGGCTGGTGGCTGGAGGGAACTTGGCATGCTCGATGTCATGCAGGTCATCTGGACTTCCCACTTTTGTCTTCAGAATGTAATAGTTTGAGCTACTAAGAATGGAAAGTCATGAGCTTCAAACGAGCACAGAAATGGAGAACAATTTTCCAGGAGAAGACACACTTGATCTGTAAAAACTTTTTACCCTGCATACAACTTGTTTCAGTTGTTTCCTTGGCACATAGCAGATTTTTGGAAGAGCAGGGCGACCACAGTATGATACTAGTGGAGAGGGCATTATAATCACAACCCATGACAAGCTTTCTCACTATCTGCGGCTGCTTACCCATCAATTGCCAATTGAGAGCCAGGCATGTCATTTCAGACTTGTTTCGCTGTTAGAAATGACTGAATCTACGAGTAACCAGTTGGACTAATGCTGCTGATTTCAGTTCCTGTCTTCTGACTATAGCCTTACGCAGAATTCAGTGTTGTGGCGCTTGAGAATATATGATTTGTGTATGTGTGCAGTTTGTGAGTTCCCTGAAGGACAACTTGAATGCAGAAGTAGTTCTGGGTACAGTGACAAATGTGCGGGAAGCAAGTGCATGGCTGGGTTACACATACCTCTTTGTCCGTATGTTGAAAAATCCGCTCGTATATGGCATGTCCTGGGAGGAGGTAAAACACACACACTACTACTACTTGCTATGGGAAGTGCATGCTTTGTCTCCTCATGGAGGCAGTAGGATTTGTATGGAGAAGCTAGATTGTTGCTGGCGCTCAACAGGTGTCATTGCACACCAGCTTATCTCGTGAATGTGATGGAAATCACATGCTTCAACATGGAAAACCTTAAGTTTGTGCTTCTTGGGGACATACTTTTTTGTGTGTTAATTGTGTTGCATCTTTTGAATCAACCATTTGCAGGCTGTGACGGACCCAGGCTTGACAGTGAAGCGCAAGGAACTCATTACAAATGCAGCTCGGGCACTGGACAAGGCAAAAATGTTGCGGTTTGATGAGAAGAGTGGCAACTTGTATGTGACTGATCTGGGGCGAGTGGCTAGTCATTTCTACATCCAGTACACCAGTGTTGAAACTTACAATGAGATGCTCAAGCCTCACATGAATGAGAGTGAGGTACAGAGTTTGTGTGAGATTTGTGAACAATTGTTGCTCGATATCAAGCTTGTGATTTTCTCTTCCATGCTCTCACTTTGATCTGTTAGCCATAAATCCTCACACGGGTGCTACTATGTGTTTTGGTCAATGCAGCTAATCCATCTGGTGGCACATTCATCAGAGTTTGAGAATATCATGGTTCGGGAGGAGGAGCAACAAGAACTGGCAAATGTAGTACGGAAATCATGTCCACTGGAGGTTCGAGGAGGCCCTGAAGACAAGTATGGAAAAATCAATATACTCATTCAGGTATTTTGGAGCCCTCCATGGTTCAGTTTACAGTGGACTTACATGTGTGGAGGCATTACAGATGCCATCATGACCACAAGTTCAAATGTGCCTTGCATATGTAGGAGGAGGTTTTGCACCTGTCTCATAATGTAATTAGTTTGAAGGAAGATCTATGAGCCTGTTCTGAGCTTTGAGTGGGGTTTCAAGGATCAACCACCTCTATATTGTGGAAGTGAGCCTGACAACACACCTTGATCTGTACCTGGATGTCTGTTGTAATAGGTGTATTTATCACGAGGATTTTTGGATGGGTTTTCACTGATAGCAGACAGCTCATATATCAGTGCCAGTTTGGGTCGCATAATGCGAGCACTATTTGAGATTTGCTTGCGCCGTGGTTGGGTTTCCATGACAGCCCTTCTACTTGACTATTGCAAAGCTGTCGATCGGCGTGTTTGGCCTCATCAGCATCCCTTGCGCCAATTTGATTCCATTCTCTCTCCGGATGTAAGATGCTTCTTTTGGTTACATTTGATGAAAATCATGTCTTATAAGCTTGCTATTAGTCTTGATGGCCTTTGCCAAAATGACAATTTAAGTGATTTTGATAACAATCAAAACCAGTGATCCCCTAGCCAATGCTTTGGGTCAGGTCACAGATTTATTGTCTCATGATCTACTGTTGGTCACAGATTTTGCATAAACTGGAAGACAGAGATGCTGGTTTAGAGCGGTTGTATGACATGGATGAGAAGGAGATTGGTGCCTTGATTCGCCATCCAAATGGTGGGAAGGTAATACATCTTATTTATGCCTAGTACAGAAATTTAGGCACATGGGTAGTTCTTATGTGCATTGCATGGTTTTTATTTTTGAGAAATGTTTGAGCTTTTGTGTCCTAGATGTCTCTTGGGTGTTAGCCAACATCATGACTGAGTATTCCTGGTACTTCCGGAAGTGCAACAGAGAAATTCAGCACAGAGATTCTGTACAATGGGCTTCGGGTTCTGAGTTTTGCACATCATTGGTTTAGTTTACACTGCCACCTCTCACTAGTGTGGAACTGCTGTTTGAGTGCAGCTTGTAGTACAGTGTCTGCAGCATTTTCCACGGGTCATCCTCTCAGCCAATGTCAGCCCCATCACACGTACAGTTCTTCGGGTATGTAGCATTTGCATACACCAAAAATCAGGGACCAATTTTTCCTTACAGGAAACAGAGATAGGTTCCACTACAGTGAAAGTGTTTCTGCTCATCAATAACAAACTGGGTGGGTGGGTGGCTTTCTTCAACAGGTTGTGTTGACCATCACCCCAGATTTTGTGTGGAAGGACAAAATACATGGCACAACTGATCGGTGGTGGATATGGGTGGAGGTGATTCTCTCATTTTCTGTATCCCACACAATGCCAATCCTCCTGTTTGTCCTCTTTCTGTCTCTTTTTTGGTGAGTCTGCTCTTTTTCTTGTTCTTGGCAACTGTTCCTACCAAGCACAGGTTAGGGCAATTTTCAAGACACTTTCTCCCCACTAATGCTAGAAGTCTAAAAGTGGAACTGAAATCCTTAGTTTCTTTTGGTAGGAGATCAAGGAGATAAGAGGGATGTTGTGCATGTATACCTTTTGCATGATTACATGCAAAACAAGATCAGGAGCACTTGCTTAATGCTTTTGGAGTGATTGGGTTGAAACAGGATTCGGAGAATGAGCATATCTACCATTCAGAGCTCTTTATCCTGACTAGAAAGATGGTGGCAGAAGGGAGTCAAACACTGACGTTCACTATTCCGGTTTTTGAGCCACTACCAAGCCAGTATTACATTCGTGCTGTTTCTGATACCTGGCTACAAGCTGAAGCTCTGCACACCGTTTCTTTTCAGCATCTTATCTTGCCTGAGGTATATAATTTTCCATGATTCTGTAGTGCTGAGAAATTTCATGACAGATATCTGTGTCTGTGACCTCTATCCCATGTCCTTTGTCACTTGACTTGTCACTCCCCTTTCTCTCCAAGCCACATTGATGAAATTTCAAGTATATGTTTTGCATTTTGCTGGGATGGGAGGAAACAGTCATATCCGCCACATACAGAGTTGCTTGACTTGCAGCCACTTTCGGTGACAACTCTAGGCAACAAGGAGTTTGAAAAGCTTTATAGTTTCTCTCACTTCAACCCAATCCAAACTCAGGTGCATGGACTTTTTGCCAGCTCTGTTTTTTGTAGCATCAACAATCAAAAGTGAATGAATTGAGGATGATCTGATTCGGGAACATCCATTCGGCAAACATGGGTGATGATGAAGAGGGAGTGTGGTATCTATGATTTCTAGATACTGATATTGTTAAGGATTGGGAATGGGATGTGCCAGGCCTTTCACACACTCTACCACACTGACAGCAATGTGCTGCTGGGCGCTCCAACAGGGAGTGGGAAAACCATCTCAGCAGAATTGGCAATGATGCGTCTCTTCAACACGCAACCTGACATGAAGGTAAATAGTAATTACTGTGTATTACTACTGATCATTCTTGAGATTGGATTTTCTGTTACACTGGTGGGTCAATCTCAGACAATCTACATGCATATACAGTGTTTGGGTTTGTCTCAAATCTTTGGTCTTTGTTTTGTTGGAATCTCCATCGTCCTGATGTGGCAGAGAGATGTACAGTGTTGGGTTTGTCTCTCAAATATTTTGTCTTTGTTTTGTTGGAAGCTCCAACAGTCCTGATGTGACGGCAAAGATGAGTTACATATGTGAAAGTGAAGCTATGTTGTGATCATGTGTGTTGTTGCAGATTATATACATTGCGCCTCTGAAGGCACTTGTTAGAGAAAGAATGGATGGGTGGGGAAAAGGTCTTGCTCGCACTTTGGGCAAGAAAATGGTAAAACCCAATAGTTGTAGACACAAATTGGCAAGATCTTTTCTGTAGAATTGCAGAGCTCATAATTCTCTAACTACAGATACAGTCAGAGATTGTAATGAGAAACATGCTGGTTAACTGGTTTGCCATTTCCTTGAACTTTTTGTAGCATTATGATATTGTTGTTCTCCTAAGTTTCTTTCATTTTGTTTAGTTGTTGATTGAAGAATACAGACACGATATCTTTAGAAAGTGATGCATCTGTAACACCCACAACGGGTACAGTTGCAGAAAGCTAATGAATATGTGTGGAGTTTGACAGGTAGAGTTGACTGGCGACTTCACCCCAGATATGAGGGCACTTCTTGCAGCTGATATTATCATATCAACACCTGAGAAGTGGGATGGTATCAGCCGTAATTGGCACAACCGCAGCTATGTTACAAAGGTAATATCTTTGACCTATGGCCACAACAGCTCCCAGTTCTGTTTTAAGATCTGAGAGCTCATCTTTATTGCTCTCTTTCATTTTCTACTTTGCATGCTCAAGCCTCAGGAACTTAATGTTTCTGGAGATGACACATCTATCCTCCAATATGGTTTCAGCATCTTTTGTAATTCCCATTCTTTCACTTGGTTCTCTTTCTACTTACCCACTTGTGGACACATGGCCCATCAGGTAGGTTTGATGGTGATTGATGAGATTCATCTTCTTGGAGCTGATCGTGGACCCATTTTAGAGGTAAAATTGGTCTCCCAATAAACATGTGTATCTATGTTGCCACTTTGAGTGCTCACCAGTGATAAGCTGGATTCACCTGATTGACTTTCTTTTGTTCTGTAAACAGGTGATAGTCTCACGGATGCGATACATATCCTCTCAAACAGAGCTTCCTGTGCGATTTGTAGGCCTATCAACAGCACTTGCTAATGCGCGGTATGGGTCTTCAATTGGCACGATGGTCCAGTTTTGATGCTGCTCCCAGTGGTGCTAAAAGCAAACTGGAATAGTATTTCCACTTCAAAACCGCTTCATTTCTTTCTGACCCAATGGTTCTGAACAATGAACAATCTGTCATTAATTGACTTTGGAATGCTTGTGTGGTGTTTGGCCAGGGACTTAGCAAACTGGCTTGGGATTGAGGAGGTTGGGCTTTACAACTTCAAGCCTAGTGTGCGTCCTGTGCCACTTGAAGTACACATCCAGGTAGGTGTAACTTCTTTCAGTTCCTCATGTAGTGCTCTCTCACATCTTTTGCTAAGTAGTGAAACACTGACAACTTCCTTCTGTAATTGTTTTTCTGGTCAAAGCTCCAGGGTATCCGAGTAATCCAGTTTCCATGAGAGGCCTGATCAGGTTCAAAAGCAACCTCCCAGTCTTTTAGAAACCAAACTAACTTGTTGTCTTTCAGTAACCAGAGTGTGTTGACACACCAGATTGATACTGCTGCATTTGGTAGCAGGGTTACCCAGGGAAGTTCTATTGTCCACGAATGAACAGTATGAACAAGCCAACGTATGCAGCCATAACAACACATTCGCCTTTCAAACCAGTGCTCATCTTTGTCTCATCACGTCGCCAGACTCGGCTTACTGCTCTGGATCTTATCCAGGTCATTTCTTCCTTTGGCAAATTCTTATTTCTTGTTTTGTCTTCATTTTCAGGAAGGTTTGTTTTTTGTCATCATTCATCGGTCACTGGGTGACACGATGACTGATGATGACAACATCACCATTAAGCTTGTCATATCCGGCTATTGATGGCAAGGAAATTGAGTTCACGAAACTGGTGGCTGTGTTTGTTTTCTGTTTCTCTCTCTCTCTGTGGTGTGGAACTTCTTCAAGCCACACCAGGGTTGACTTTGTGCAGTGGAAAATTCCCAGCTTGTGTATAACTAACCCAGGGTTCTTGGGAATGCAGTATGCAGCAGCAGATGAGAGGCCACGGCAATTCCTGAGCATGACAGAGGAAGAGATGGAGATGATTACATCACAGGTGATAGATGAGAACCTCAAGCACACCTTGCAGTTTGGAATCGGGCTCCATCATGCTGGCCTGAACGACAGGGACCGATCTTTGGTTGAGGAGCTCTTTACAAACACTAAGATTCAGGTATTAGTTGGGAGTCATCACTTTGTCAAATTCAGCAATGTTATGTGGTGTTTTACCACTAGAGTTGGGAAGAAAATGAGCAATGCCTTCTATCATATAAGGTTTCATCACTTGGAGTCTGTTTATGTAACAGATATTGGTCTGCACAAGCACATTGGCATGGGGAGTGAATCTTCCAGCGCATCTTGTTGTCATCAAGGTACTTGTTGTTTGTACCTAATCATGGTGATGGTGTTGGTGCTTTGAGGAAAAACTACTTTTGTTTTCTGCTAGATTTTTGTTGTTAGGCACTGAGGATATTTGCCATTTGTAGCTATGCTTCTTGACCTCTTGGATCCCTTCAACCTGAATGAGGATGTGCAAATGTTTGTGGGTTGTGTGTGGAACAGGGTACAGAGTTCTATGATGGCAAGTCAAAGCGCTATGTAGATTTTCCGATCACGGATGTTCTTCAGATGATGGGTCGTGCTGGTCGGCCTCAGTTTGATCAGCATGGCAAAGCTGTTATACTTGTTCATGAACCAAAGAAGAGTTTCTACAAGAAGGCAGGTGTTTCTGGTCCTTGGTGACTGCCTTGGGTGTCCGAATGTAGAAGATATATCTGGTGGTGGTTGTTTTCATTGTGCCTTCAAGTACAAACTTTTGGGGAATGACTTTTTGTAGTCTTATGGTTGTTGGGTGTTTGGAACAGTTCCTGTATGAGCCGTTCCCTGTGGAAAGCAGTCTGGCTCAACATCTTCATGATCATTTAAACGCAGAAGTTGCCGCTGGTACAATTGCAAGCAAACAAGATGCAATTGACTATCTGACCTGGACATATCTCTTTCGTCGCTTGGTATGTTGGGGGAGTCCAGTTATTTGCATGATAACAATGTTGGTTTCATGCTTGAGCTTTCATCCTCAGGAAGTATTGACCTTTGAGGAAATCCGCAGGTTATGAATCCCAGCTACTATGATCTGGAAGAGACAAGCAGTGCTGCAATCAATGTTTTTCTTTCCAGGTACTACTCCATATCTGGTTCTCTGTTGTGTGCTCTTTGTGTTGTTTTTGTGATGTGGGTTCCTGGAGATGAACAGTGAAACACTTTGCAGTCCTTGTAGCATTCAGTGCTATGAACTATGCACTGTCATCAGAATTTTCCTTCTCTGGTCTCATTTGTTCCGTTTGCTGTTTGATGGCTTTCTCTCTGTCAGTTGTTGGACTGACAGTCTGTATGCGATTTTTCCTCTTTGTCTCAGTCATCATTCTTTGCATGTTCGTGGACATTGTGTTTCACAGTTTGGTGAATAGCACCTTGCAAGCATTGGAGGATGCAGGATGTGTGCGAGTGAACGAGGACAATACAGTGGAGCCACTTGTGATGGGCACTGTTGCATCCCAATATTACTTGAGCTATGCCACTGTTTCTCTATTCAGTTCCAACATACGTGCTGACACTTCACTGGAGGCAAAGATCTTTTATCCTAAGAGCTTACATTGCAGTTCCAAAATGGAAGAATCTGCATTTTGTGAGACACCTGTCTTGCTTCATATGTTCTGATGCCTGATCTGTGCATTGGCTTTGTTGTTGATTGGCAGGCACTTCTACATGTGCTGTGTGGGGCTGCAGAGTATGATGAGTTACCAGTTCGTCACAATGAGGTCTGCCTGAACTTCAGGACTAGCCCTCTGAATTTTCCTAGGCATGAGAATGAGCACAAATCCCCTCTGAATTTGACTTTGGTTGCTGTGTACTTGCTGGAATTTGGTCTGATGATCCCATCTCTGATCCAAATGCTGTGGTCAGATGCAATTGCAAATGAGTCATGTATTGATTGTGAATTTGACATGTTTCCCAATGACTGTTCTTCCGTGCCTTGAACTCATGTATAGCTTGTGAATGAAATATCCATTGGTGCTGTTGCAGGAAAAACTCAATGAAGGCTTAGCCAAACAGGTGCGCTGGGCTGTGGATACACGCTCGCTTGATGATCCGCATGTGAAAACAAATCTGTTACTCCAGGTGGTTTGCAATCTCCAAAACACAAACTCTGTTCTCACATAGGTGTTGATTGGGTGTATCTTCATTATTTTGGTGTATTTTGTGGCATTTTCTCTTTTCTTGTTGGATATTATGTATATGTGAGAGAGAGACTGCCAGTACCCATTTTGTTATGAACTCAGGATGCTGTGTATGTGGTGGTCAATGCATGCGTAGGCACACTTTACAAGGATGGAACTGCCAATCAGTGATTATGTGACAGATACCAAGTCAGTGCTAGATCAAAGCATTCGTGTATTGCAAGCTATGGTGGATGTGGCTGCCAATGGTGGCTGGCTTCAAACTGCACTCTCCACTATGCACCTCCTTCAGATGATTATGCAGGTACATGCGAATTTGTGTTTGTATGGGTATTGGGTTCCTGCTATGGACACCTTTGTCCTAAAGCTCTCTGATCTTCCAACTGCATGTTGATCATTTCCATCTTGATTCTATCTGTGCCTTTCTTCCTTCACTTGAGTTTCAGACAATGAGATCGACTGGTAATCTTTCTGCCTTTACAATGTGGATGGAAACACTTTGTGTGGTAACCAGGGCTTATGGTGGGACGAAGGTGAGCACTTGGGATTCAAGATGCTACCACATGTAGAGGGGTCAACTCTGACTGCTCTTCGACACCAAGGTATTAGCAATCTGCATCAGTTGCTGTCCTTTACAGCTGACCACATCCGAGGAATTTTGAAATCTGTTTTTGTGCCCTCTCAAGTTGCTGAGTTCATGCAGGTGTGTGTCTCAAAACCTCTACTCCACAGTTGGTCAGTTTGTATGCCTGCTGCTTTGATACTTCTTGGAAGTTTGACAGTGGGTCATCATAGTGACATTTGCCCTCATCTGCACCTACATCCATGCTCTGCTTCTGAGCTTTTGAGCAGCATACCTTATCAGGGCAGCTGTTTGTTATGGGAGTTGCAGGTATGGATGCGCCTGCCACGTATGGAATTGACTTGGAAGTTTTCTTCAAGCACAAAGGGTGAAGGGAGTGGCTCTGTTCTGCACATCCAGCTCCGGAGACAAACTTTAAAAAGGAGCTCAAATGCTAGAGCCTATGTTCCTCATTTCCCAAAGGTCTGTCTCTGTCTGTCTTCTCCATCATGTCAATGTCTGGGTTATGTTATAACACCTGTCAGTAGTTGGACAGCCCAAGTCTTTGTACTTTTCCAACTTTCTTGCTCCTGTGTCAAGAATCTGCAATCCTTCAGACCCAGTTTCACAGTAATCAAGGAACTTCAAGCTTTCAAACAAATACTCTGTTATCCTGCTTGTCCAGATGTGGAATGGTGAAAGATGGAAAGGCCATACCAAGAGACTACATGACAGCTGAGTCGTTGAGCAGTGAATGATATCTACACCCATACACAGTCATGTACTTTGCAACCAGCCCAATAGTTGGTTTTGTGGCTTTTGATGAAACAGGTCAAGGATGAAGGGTGGTGGCTAGTCATTGGCAATCCACAGACAAGGGAACTCTATGCACTCAAACGTGTCAGCTTCTTGGACCACCTGAACTCAACACTGGTTTTGCCTGAATCTGTCATTCCTCACCAGGTGCAACTCTCTGTCAATGTCAATGAATTTGCTTACATGTAGGTGGCCGGTGCAATTTTTTGCCGCATTGTTTCAGGTGCTCAGAGATATGTACTACACACCAAAAACTGTTCACCATCACTGTGTGCAAGAATTGAGCTGTGCAAAATCCTGATTCCCAATGTTTGTTTGTTTGTTTTTTTTCCAGCCAATGAAATTGCACCTCGTCTCGGATTGCTATATTGGTCTTGACCAGGAGTATGAAATCCGAGGGTCCTCTTGACATAACAAGGAGTGTATTGCATCAGAAGTGAAATATTCTCCATGATGGTCGGGTAAAAGTCTACTGGATAGACAGCAATTGTGTACCTGGACCAAACTGGCAATTAGCAGCAGAACATGTTCACATATATAATAGGGTATGCTCACCCACAACTATACACACTCAATACCATCTCTTCACAAATGCTATGAAATGCAGGTACCCTACTTACATGGCCTGCCAAAATGTGTCACTGATGGGTGAAGGGATCACGCATCCACTTTTTGTAGCAGTGGATGAAGTGTACCTGGGGCCCATATTATCTTGCAGTGTCTTTGCCAATGGGGGGGGTGAAATTTGGCATCCTTATTTGCTCTCATCATTTTGCAAGAACCTGTTTTCGTTCACAGTCTAGTTAAGTGGGGAGCATTTGTAAATTTGAAATGGGATTCTCTTTTGTGAGCCACTTCCTCCGTCTATTTCATGTATGCATGTGTAAGCATGTGTGTTTAGTCTTAACATCTTGTTGGTTCAAAAGATGTGAGTTATTAGTAACAAATGCAGTATTTTTTTTTTCCCCAGTTTTGAACTTAGTTCCAACAATTCTTCCCCTTCTTTCGATCTGGTGCCAATACCCAAGCTCATAACATACCTACTGGTCTTCACACATGCTATATACCCTGGCCCATAACAGACCACATTGGTCTTCATTAATGATTCATACTTTGGATTTACGGTCTTTTGGAGTGTTTTTATTAAGGTCCTGGTATTGTGTTTCATACTAGGAGCTTCAATCTATATATGCACACCTGGATCTTGAGTATGGCACTTTTAAGTTTA